>Ga0209338_1000683_pt1 | contig 10537 bp, 6 predicted proteins | sample OlaalgELextract1_FD_187374 | JGI IMG/M metagenome (GOLD analysis project Ga0209338, IMG submission 187374) | Olavius algarvensis symbiont microbial communities from Tuscany, Italy - Type A ELBA extract 1 (SPAdes) (version 2) | ecosystem: Host-associated > Annelida > Digestive system >... | reverse complement strand
CAGTTCAGTAACCTGTGCAGTGGAACCATAGTTTGTTACATTGCTAATCTTCTCTTACAATGGACAGTGAACATGAATTTGTTCAAATTTTATGGTGTATGCTTGTCAATGTGTTGTTCAGTTTCAGGTGGGCCGCATGTATGAAATGAATGGCCACTTGCGGAAGGTACGTGGTGGAACTATTATGCTGACGGTGGATCCATCAGTCACGGCGGAGGACATTCTGCCCCTGGCCGTAGACAAGCACTGTGCTTGTAACTGGCAGCTCTCTCGAACTGCTCAGTACAAGCTTGTCTACCCAGATGGACAGGTCGTCCATAACATACCTGGCTCAACAGAGCCTTTTGTGCTCTCAGCCTACAAGACATTCATTGGCAAGTCATATCAGAAGATTGTCTTGTATATCTGCGAAGAAAATGACGTGCTTGCAGGTAACTGCTTTTACGCTTGTTTCAAGTCACACATTTCTAGTTATGTCAGTCTGTCGATTTTTATCGGCCGACTTCATCGGCCAATTTTTCTCAGCCGACAAAAGTAGGCCGATTTTCATGTCAGATGCGGTGTTCTACTACTACAACAAGTATCACTGATTCAGACAATGACAACACTTTTAATATGTTAATTTAATCTCTTTGTCGCATACCACAATCCTGATGACGTTGATTACTGAGGGGCTCGCTCATCTATAATGAAACAGTAATAGCATTGTTTTTTTGTGTGTTACATGAAGTTACAAATATTCCTCACTGTAACCACTGTGCAGGCCAGTAGTTGTAATATAGCAGTGTTCTTTCTCCCCTTATGTCTGGCCTGGCATACCCGGTAGTCGAACTGCAGTTCATTAGCAGTTGTCACATCGCCTGCATTTGACAAAAAGGGTGCACGCCGCAGCCTGTATACCAGTGACTGTAAGGATTGGTCTCGTGTGCACCTGTTAGGCGCAGTTCACGCATGTGACTGCCAACAACCTACTAAGTATAGGCTGCTGCAGTTTTCTGTTCTTCACTAATACACATTGGTCTCTACATTTTGAATGTTTTGAGTTTTATTCACTTCAACACCAGTGGCTATAACAGTGATGTCTTTTAATTTGCAGTAAGTTAACAGTGTAAGAGGAATGTGGCAATTTTTTTGAAAAATTTTCTAACCTACCAGTACTCAGTACTTATTGGCAGTGTTTGGAAGTATTTTAAGTACTAATAATTAAATTACTAACTTAAGTAACTATAAAGTATTTAGTACTTCTGACATCATCATAATTGTATTAGGATAGTGCGCATTTTTGCTTGGCATGGCATGATGTATGCCACTGGTAGGTCATTGGCCGAAATTTGAAATTTTGTTCTGATCGGTACAAATGTACACTAAGTGATATGTTGTCAGCAGACGTGAAATGTGTTGCTTTAATAAAACAAAGTTGCTGTGACACGTCAGATGAAGAATGTATTAGTGCGGCACATTGTGTGAGAACTTTCACAATAGAGATTACTATGAGAAATACACAAATTACTTATTAACTAACTTTGATTCAACTGTTGGCTACTGGTTAATCAAGAGTTTGCTTCGTTACTTCTTATTGTTATTGAGCAGTGTGCTTTTGCTGCTGTATATTTTATGCTGAATATACTGCTTCAGTTACTCCCTCAAACACTGTTTCTGTTCACATTGTTATTTTTCTGCAGCAAATGATGAGTCTACCAGTGAGCAACCAATTTCACCGCCACCTGACATGGATTTGCATTATTCTGGCTCACCCTCTGCAGCTGTTTCAGGTTTTTGTTATCCTTTTTGCCCGCCCGACACAGTAAGCGGGCTACTGCCATCGTCCGGTGTATGTCTGTGTCTGTCTGTCACACTCTGGTATTGTGTCAAAACGGCTGAGCTTATCGTAGAATTTTTTTCACCATCTGGTAGCCCTGCCACTCTAGTTTTACCATGCTGAAGATCGCTTGGAAATTTCAACGGGGTTCTGCCTCAGGGGGCATTGAATAGGGGAGGGGTGGGACAAAATTGCATTTTGGCAACGTTATCACGTTATATTTCACAAACGGCACGAGACAGAGCTATAGTTACTACACTACAGAAGGTGAATAGGAAGTCGCATACACTCCGTCGACTGGTACCATTTTCGATGACCTTGAGTGACCCTAACCCGGGTTTCAAGGTCACGGCATACTAGTATACGTAAAAGTCGAATATCTAAGTGATAGTGAGAGGCTTTAAAATTGTACAATGCACAGCTTGTACCTGACTGCATGCTCTAAAGAATGTGCCAATAAGTTCGGGGTCATCGCTGAAAATTTTTTGCTACCAGGACTTGAATAAAAAGGAGACATTGATGGAAATAAAGCGTTATTCATTTATTCACGATTGAAAACGCTTGGCAGACGCATGGATCGTCACAGGAATGTTTTAACTACAACATTAGACGCTTAAAAATGTTCGGCCCGCCAAGTTTGTTGTGAAGTTTATGTTGCTAAAACATGCAAAAAATTTATACTACGCTGCCTTATACATTGTCGTGAACATTGACTCATGCAGTCTTATTGATCGCATACGGCTCTGGATCGTACCACGTAGCCTCGTAAATAAGTAAGAATAACGTCACGCAACTGCGGGTTTATGGCTCAGGCAAGTTAAGTGACCTGGTCGGTCACTTCTCTGGCACAAAGCTTGGCGTCGCGCAGCTTTGTCAGCATTAGCTGAGATTCTTGTTATTATTGACATATATGACAAGCTGTTCGTCATTGATTGGTTAAGTAGACAGCATTTGGGTCATTTTATGGCATGATGGTCCACCAGCAGTGATTTCCAAACTTTAAACCTGCACCAGTATTAGTGATGCTGAATAATTAGGTCATTCAAATGTTCTGTATAGATGTATGTTGTTTTATGCAAAAAAATAGCAACGCCCCAAATTGTGCTATTGTTATTAACAGCTATGCTCCTATGCATTCACAACTGCTAGTACAATTATTACTCGCCAATCCTAGGCTGAGCAGGGTCTTATAATTGCTGTTTGTTTGTCTGTGTTTGTCTCGTCAAGGCTTTCTCGGAAATGCGTGGACGGATCTGGATGAAACTTGGCACACTAGTAGTAGGTGCCACCAAACAGGGAACCTCCCCTTTTGGGGTCATTCGCATTAGGGTTTTTCCAGGGGTGCCAAAAATATGCCATAACTCTTCTTGTATGATTTCTGTGCTATGCATTACACGGCAATCAGCTCTGGTATATTGCCTACCTATTTTCAATGTGTAGTTTTAACTGATATCAGCTTAGGTGTTTTTTATTGCAAATGTTACTACTATTATTACTGAAAGAGACATCCCGTTGTGATTAAACTATGCTTTGACAGCAGAATATGTGCCTTTTTCATACAGTGCCAGAATACTGAGGAGGGTTAATTGCATAAACAAGTTTATAAACAGTATGCCCGACAGCTATAGGTATTTAATTCGGTAAATGCACCATTGTTGTGTGATAAACATTGCACAGTGTTGTGGTTGGTGTTGCAATCTAGTCATTGGTGCAATATCAGTTATGTTGCTGTTGTGTGATAAACATTGCACAGTGTTGTGGTTGGTGTCGCAATCTAGTCATTGGTGCAATATCAGTTATGTTGCTGTTGTGTGATAAACATTGCACAGTGTTGTGGTTGGTGTCGCAATCTAGTCATTGGTGCAATATCAGTTATGTTGCTGTTGTGTGATAAACATTGCACAGTGTTGTGGTTGGTGTCGCAATCTAGTCATTGGTGCAATATCAGTTATGTTGCTGTTTAATGGAAAATGACTGCTTACGTAAGCCCAAATGCTGTTTTGTGAGATTATCGTTGTCTCACTGAAAAGCTAATGGATTTTGCATAATGAGGATGACTGAGCAGACACTATTTCAGCCGTGAAAGTGTGTGTGTGTGTTATATGTGTTTGTACTGTTACGGTGATGACAACATTCGCACAGATGTTGCTGTAAGTGCACTGTATTACTGTTGGACACAGTTCATTGTTTTACTGGATAGTTAAGTGTTCTACTAACTGTTACATGGTCTACTAACCACCACACATTGAGAATTTGCGACAGGTGTAAGATAACCGAGGTCTGCTGGGCACTGTTCACCTCAGTCAGACAGTACACATGTAGATAATTTACTATGCCACAGTGTTATGTCATTGTTTATATTTCAGTTACACTTATTGCATTTCTACTTACCCGCCTAAAAGTATCTTTGAGATGGGTATTGCTACACATGTCGCAGTTGGTCTATGTGTTTGTTAGTGTAACTGTCTGACTGTTGGTCACACGAGTGTACTGTGCAAACGGCTAAAAATATCGACTTGCCATTTAGAATAAAAACTCCTGCATGCGGGCAGTATAGTGTTAAAATGGGGTGGGTGTACCAGTACCCCCAGGGGGTAGAATTTTGTAGGGAAAAATTTTTGCGCACTTGCAATACGCACGGTTTGGCTGCATGGATCGACTTGTCCTTTGGTGTGAAGACGCAATGTGAACCCCAGGAACGTATTACACGGGGATGGGGGTCCCCCACCGTCAGGGGTATTTGGGAGACAGAAAATTTTGGACAATTTCGGCAAATTGTGCGAAAATGGCTGGACATATCGAAATGCAGTTTGGTGGGAAGACTCATGTGGACCCTAGGAACATTGTGCATTTTTGAGAAGTGACTGTACCATCATAGTCATCATTTAATTACAGTTCAATATTGGTAGTCATTACAGGACTTAAGGACTTTAAAACACCTGCCATGGCAAAACTGTTTATGCACAGTTACTACGTATGTAAAGCAGTTGATGTCTGCTAATCTGTTAATGAATTGCCTTGCTGTTGTGCCACTGCAACATAAGCTGTCACAGTAAAGAATCACAAATAAGGTTTATCAACAATTTTTCTGCAAAGGCTGGCTTCGGAAAGTAACCGTTTGTTATGGTTGTTATGCTAACATTATTTAAGCAAAAGATCAGTTTGTATGAAAAAGCACCTCATGAGTGTTAGTGCTTACTGCAAATCATTGTGATTTAAGTTGTGGATGTAGCTTTTACTCGCCAATGTACAATATTAACATATCAACATTTCACCTACGTTCTTGACTGTCTAGTAGCAGGTGCACTATAAATGCAACACCTGCATATAGGGCGATACAGATACTCCAGTAATTTGATTTCTCTTGAATGTTGTATTTTGTTAGTTAATTTGACGGTTTTTAAACACCACAAATGTACCACAAAGCCATTAAGTTAGCCGAAACGGTGCACATATTGCGCAATATTACTGCTTGCAGAAGCAGTGTTGTACTGCTGTCTGCAGTATAAGGAACGTTACACTTTGATGGCTATGCCAGATTCATTGAACACATCTTGTTGTACAAAGATATTGTTGCCATAATGGTGCTACATACACACACACCAACAGGCCAATTGTGATATGTGAATATACAGGGTGGGCAGAAGAAAAATGGTAAAAATTAAAGAGCGGTAGGTATACAGCATATACCTGCATATACCCTCCCTCCCCCAAATACACCCAATATATTTAACAGCTGTAGATATCATACACATGTCGTAGTGTGCTAATGAATCTGCACAGTTGTGGTTTGCGATGCTGTCTCCACCCCTGGATTAATTCAAGAATCCGTAGATGCTGTACATATTTCGTATATTGCAGGAGGACTGTACTGCTTCCTCGTCATACATGGAACTTGGAACACCTTCTGTTCAGGTCACTTACAACATTTCATTCATTGAAATTAACTGCTGCATTTGCTGCGTTTAGCAGTGCATCATGCATTGCAGATCAGCACTGCACAGTGCATGAAAAGCTGTTGTACAAACGACATTTGTCAACTGATCAATAGCGACGGTACAAAGCAGTATTTTATCTGCATTAATCTAACACTGTTATCGCCAGTTGCACGACATAATTTTCCATCTGAATTACGCACGTATGCTCTCAAGTACCGATAGCATATCGCTGTGTTTGTTGCGAATTGTGTATATTCCAATTATCTGAATGGAAAATTAGAAGCACTCGGAGAGTGCAAACCTCCGCCAAGGAGATGGCACCATTTGATGATCAGTGAGTACTGTTTAATAAGTATTGGGACAACGCAGACCTGTGGCGCCATCTAGCCAAAGAAGGAAAAGCCCATTTTTGTGCTCTCCCAGTGGGGCCTTGTGGCGATCACCCCAAATTCTAATCAGTTTTTCCTGGGGCTGTTCCCCATACCATAACTTACTCCATACAGTTTCATCAAAATCCGTTCATTATTTTTTAGCAATCCTGCTAACAGACAGACAAACAAAGAAACAAATGCCGATCGTCACATAACCTCCTTGGCGGAGGTTATAATGGTAACAATAGAAATGGGAACGCTATGCTTGCACTTGCAGTCTGTGGTTTCACGATATTTCTGCATGTACATAAACGCATCCCTTTCTTGCTACTTTCATGCGATACATTTGCACATTAAAGATGCATTTCAGCAAGCGTCGCTGTGGATGCAGGACATTAATCACATTTCTGATGAGGCTGTCTTTGCGGTCTACTTGATCCAGATGTTTCAGAGACTATAAATAGCCGTTTTGTTTTATTGAGCATATACAGCGACAACGTTTGGAACATGTGAAAAAAATTATGCATGAAAACACGGTTATGTTGCAGATTCGGAGTGCATTACTTATTCCGTCATCGACAGCAACAGCAGCACCTGCAGCAGCAGCAGAAATGGAAGGGTCGAATGAAACAGTAAGTAATTGTTGATTTGCATGTGTGCGCATTTGTGCAAACATGGTGTTTGCGGAAGTGCACGTTTTGCAGTGCTGCGATTGAGGACTGATGTAAGTCATAGTGCAGAGTTGTTTGTGAAAGTACAAGAATTCTAATCGAGCTTGTGTATCATGTACTCATTGATCCACAGGCACTGATTTTTGTACTGTGGAAAGTTTTGCTTTGAAGTAAATTTAAATGTGACATGCATTGTGTCTCAAAAAAGGGTAGGTACAGAATGTCCGTTATAGCTGTACCGAATATTGACCTATTTTCGAAATGCTTTCAGTGCTGAAAGCAGAATAAATAGCTTAACAAAACTCACATTCTTCTTGCGACCACACCTCCAACATGTTGCTGCACTGCCTCGTAATAAATAAAATCGGCACCAAATTACCCCAAAACGCTTGTGCAGCTGTGGTTCCATCCAAAACCCTGGTACAGGAGCATGATGAGGGCAGGAAAGGAAGGTAGTCTCAAATTTTGATGCAATGCCAAGTCGTCCAAACACTCACAGTCAATTTGTGGATCTGGGAATTTGTGTTTGTGTTTGCTGTCTTAACCTTGGCGTTGGCTGCCTGCTTTGGATCTTGGCCTTGAACTTAATTTATGCTTTGATTACAACACTTATTGTATAAAAAGGAAATGTCTTCATAATTTTTGCTGCAGGTTGTTACAGCCAAGTATAATGTTATTAGATGTTGACTGTTAACATGTTAACATTCGTGCACAATTTCATTATAACCCGCAACAGTAGCCAGTTATGGAAGATTCTGCTGCAGAAATTTACACTGACGGTATTCATAGGTTCACACTATTTGTTATTCCATATGCTACTAAGTCTACTAAATGACAAAAAAAAACTGTATGACGTTCAGACTATTGGTTAATATGTACATAGTTCCGGTACAACTGCACTTAACCTATTCATAGCCTGCGTTAACAGGACATAAGCAAATGCACTGCACAGCTGTTGGTGCCATATAAGTAAGTAAGAATATTTGTATAGCGCACTACATCGAAACATTCACAATGCGCGTTTATTATGCTCTGTGATTTCTATGCCCTAATAGATATGATTCCAGATGTCGCCTAAACTGTCCATAGCTAGTCGTCTGACGCACATTAGCTGGTAAACTGTTCCACAGGCGGGGTCCCACGACAGCAAAGCTTCTGTCACCGAGACTGTCCTGTTGGAAGATGAAATGGTGGTGCAGCTGCTGAATGTTTGCAGTTGTTATTCAGGTGTCTCGCCGAGTGACAACAGTGGCAGCTGCTACACAGCCGTTGTTCGTAAACCATAGCCAGCAGCAGCAGCAGACTTCCAGCTTGCATCAGCACTCCGATGACCATACCAGGTGAGACATTTGGCAAGTGCTTGCAGCAGGGTACCCACAGTCTGGAAATCCTACATTAGTCCAGGAATGTCTTATTTATGTCAAGGCAAAGTACAACATGTCGTTCCTGGTCAACTGCAATACTGCAGTTGGTTCCTTGCTGCTGACTTGTGAATGGCAACAGCTTACTGTTTGCTGATTTGTTTTTTTTGCGAGTGCTGACTTGTCATGATGAATGCATTTGTTTTACACTTTAACATTAATTTTGCAGTGGAGTTATCCTCCACTTTCCAGCACGTGCACAATGGTAACTACTGACATGTAACTGCTACATGTACCAGCGCCTGTTACTAATAGGAGAGTAATGCTTGTTGCTTTTCAGTTGCACAAACTCAACAGTGACACATGCTTACGACACATATGTGTCCCTCTTATCTGACGATGACCAGGACTCGGAGAGTGACCAGCAGGAGCCATCCAGTGTTGAACTAAGGTATCAGCATTACAGTGTTCTTCAGCAGTGGTAATTATTTCAGTATTAGTTTGCATGCAGTTTTGTTCCAATGATTCACGTTTTAGTTTCTGTAACATATGCAAATTATCTTCAACTGCAGTTCATATGCAGTGGCATTTATTCCTTCCACAACATTTTAGTACACTTTTTGGTTCTTTATAAGTTTATTACCAGCAGGATTGCACGAAGCGCGAAGCGACAGTATTTCAGTTAGTCAGAGTTTGATTTTCAGGTTTTTCGCCCCAGAGGCACATGCCAAATTTCACCACCATCGGTGCAACGATAAAGGTATAGAACCCCCAAAACTGAACATTTAAAAAATTTTTTTACTAACTTTCGAAATACAAACGCCACTGCGGGGCGTATCCCTTGCTCGATTTTCACGAAATTTGCACAGTTTGTAGTACGTTTAAGGATGTGTTAGCTATTAAAATTTGGATGAATTTGCTTCAGGGGTTTACGGAGTTATAGGGGTTTTAAGTTGAGTGGGATGGGTTTCCCCCAAATTTTCAGCACCCCGTATCGGCGAAACTATACGTTGAATCCCCAACAGTTCAGAGGTGCAAGAACGTGCTGGAGGTCCTCTATCACCATGCCAAGTTTGGTGGGGCTCGGACTACGCGTTCAACTTTCTTCATATGCTACCAATTGGCGACAACACAAACGCCGAAGTCCAAAGAACGGCAAAAATTTGGGTTTTCCGCCAACCGAGTGCGACAGAATAAACCGATCGAGACGAAATTTTGCACGTAAGCATAGACTACGGGTCTACTGTAACATACCAAATTTGGCCCTCATCGGTAAAGGGGGGTGGGTACAGGAGCCCCCGCAAACTGTGAAAATTTGGTAGAAATGGCGATATTTCGGCGTTTTTGCCCTGCATGGGCAACACAATACACCGATCCGGATTAAATTAAGCCTGTAAGCATAGACCACTGCATGGCCCACTGTCGCATGCCAAATTCGGAATGCCGAAGGCACCGAGCCTCGACGCCGAAGGCATCAACAGCGGTACGCCGAAAACATTTAGGGGGTGCGTAATCGAAATGTAAACACATACACACATCTTTATATTCTTTATATTCTCATTGAGATGCTGTACACAAGCACTTTCACTGACAAAATCAAATGTTGTGAAATGTTCTTTGTGCTGTGTTCAGCTGCCAAGATTCGGATGACCTGACAGCGGAAACCGTTATCGAGAACTTGGCAGCTGCCATTGATGCATCCACTGTCAGCCGATTCAATGTTGGCAGGTCACACATCTGGGACAGCACCAGCCGTGCAATAAAACGCAAGAACTTCACTCCTGAGAGCTCCATCTATGTGAAATTCATGGATGACATTGGAAACCAAGAAGGAGCTATCGACCTTGGAGGACCTCGCCGTGAATTTCTCCAGCTACTTATGGAGCATCTGAGCAGTTACAGTTCATTGTTCTTTGGCCCGAAACACTCTCGCCATGTCAACTACCTCAGTAGTGGTATGTACTTACTTAACAACAGCACTTTTCCACATTGTGGGACCCTTGAATAATGATACATTTCAGTTCGTCCAATGGTTGCAGTGGACTATCTGTTGAACGTGCACTTTCATCCAGCATTCTGTACTGTAGAATGGGAATATTATAGGAAATCTTGTCAATGCTATTTTGATGTGTCTACCATTTGCTACACAATGTGAAATTCAATTGTGCGAATATGTTTGACACGGTGTTTTCGTTTGATGCAGCTATGGCAGAGGATGAATACTATGTGGCTGGTGTGGCGATCAGCCTCTCACTGGTGCATGGAGGTCCTGCACCCAGGTTCCTCGCTCCTGAATTGTACAGTGCACTGGTCAGCAGTCCAGAGAAAGTGACTGTGGCAGTCAGTGCACTGCCGGAGATAACGTGGAAGCGGGACC
>Ga0209338_1000679_pt1 | contig 10568 bp, 5 predicted proteins | sample OlaalgELextract1_FD_187374 | JGI IMG/M metagenome (GOLD analysis project Ga0209338, IMG submission 187374) | Olavius algarvensis symbiont microbial communities from Tuscany, Italy - Type A ELBA extract 1 (SPAdes) (version 2) | ecosystem: Host-associated > Annelida > Digestive system >... | reverse complement strand
CCCGTCGGAATTTCATGAAGATGTTTGATGCTGATAAAAACAGAATGATTGGGCTACCGTATGGTGAAAAAACTATGACGATATGTTAAGCTATTTTCATTTGATACCGGAACGTTACGGACAGACAGACAGATTTGCTATATCAATATCGCGCGTCAGTATGCTGACGCTCGATAAAAATTAATGAAATATACCAGCATCTTTTATAAACTCCGAGGTAAACTGCTAGGTCAAATGCTTAGAGAGATCTACTATCCATTTATCCATTGATATGTTTTGTATGGCGTTGAAATATATGCCAATACTAAACCTTCTCACCTAGATAAATTAATGAAATTAAATAATAAACTTCTTAAAATACTTCAATGTAAACCAATTACTACTCCTATACGTGAGCTTTACAAAACCTATAATACATTAGTAATAACAGATCATCATAAACAGCAATTGCTTCTTTTTGTTCATAAGTTTATTCACCGTCCTGAATTGTTACCTGAAATATTTATCAATACCAAATTCTTCACTTTTAACGATGAAATTCATAAGTATTTATACTAGTATCAAGTCTAATATCCATTTATATCAGGCAACTACTTCCACAGGACTTAGATCAGTTAGTCACAAAGCCGATGTCTTGTGAAATGAACTGCCTCTGACTCTAAAACGTACTACATCATCTACAGCTTTCAAATGTAACATTAGAAAATATCTTTTGTCATTTTATTGAAACTATATTTGTATTTGTTATAATGTCATATTTGTAACATTGTTGTATCTCTAAATTCAACATAATTCCCTGATAATTACTAACGTATCTGTATTCTTACACTGTGCACATGTATGTTTGTATGTTTGTATTTTTTAATTTAAAATTTTTTTTTGCAAGGCGGCCAGCAATGTTGGGCCTTATGGGGCTTTTCTGACAGTCTGCCCTTGTGCTTGACTTTATCATCGATACTACAGTGTGTCTCAAAAAAACTGGACCACTACGATTAATATGACAACTTCACCAATTCATAACATTCACTAATAATTTTTGGCACAGAGAGAATTTATTCAATTCTCAATTCACTACGTTAAAAAGTTTTTAAATTGGCTTAGAACCGGCTGCATGGTTTCCATAGCAACAGTAGTGACTTGAGAAGTCAAAAAACTGGACCCAACGATATTTTGACATAACTCAATCAAAAGTTTTTTTAATTTAAATAACATGTGCTCAATATTCTTAATTAAACCACAGAGTTAGAAAACAGTAATGTACCAGCTGAAGCCGAGTTACCGTAACAATCTTTAACTGCACGTCATTCCACAGGTTATGCAGCCTTGTGAACAGAAAAGGTAAATGTTTAAATAAACAGTGTTTCTGTCGGAATAATAAAATGTTTTGCGATATCAGCAGTTACAACACGTGTTCGAATGCTGTCTTTCTGCATTGACACAGCCTCACAATCATTTTGCCGCTGGTTTGTTGCCCTGTCGATGATATGTTGTTCAAAGTCGGCCCAGAAATCAGCTGTTTAGGCGTGTCAACTCGCTACTGTCGTTATGGAAACCACGCAGCTGGTTCTAAGCCAATTTAAAAACTTTTTATTGTAGTCAATTTAGAATTGAATAAGGTCTTTCTGTGCCAAAAATAGTTAGTGAACATTGTGAATTGGTGAAGTTATGTGATATTAAATGTAGCAGTCCGGTTTTTTTGAGACACACTGTATAGTTATGTTAATTTGGGCAAATAAAGATGCTTGTGACTGTTGGTGTTTATGATGTGTTATTTTGCCATTAATTCGTATGTAAACTGTAGTTTTTTTTGCATTTATACATGTATTCTATGCTTTAGTACAGTTCATTTGCTGACTGACCATGATAAAAACATTTAGAAGACAGATATTTTTATTTGCATTTGCAGTATGTTTGTACTTAAACAGTGTGATCTTGCTGCACATAGTTTTATTTGTATTCACTCAGTCTGGTGTCATGCTTAGGAATAATTTTGATGTAGTCGTGAGTTAAATGGTCATATGTTTTACCCCAAAAGCCACAAAACTGCATGACTGTGAATGGTTTGGGGTCAAAATCTGCCATTTCTATTGACTTGGGATGTTGCTGTTAACACAGTGCTACTATGTCATTGTGATTAGATCGGACTAAATGTCAGCCTTGTGTGTGAAACTGCATGTCTGATATGATGTACTGTCTTACACACCTGTAGAATCCTGAGTCCAAAGTAAACGAAGACGTGGAAGATGAAGCTGCTGCATCAATTCCGACAAACTTTCAGGAGCGTCAAGCGACGATGACAGAGGATGAATTACGCCGTGAGGAAGCTGCCATCAAGATCCGGGCGTGTGGTCGAGGATTCCTTGCTAGACGCAGAGTCAGAGCCCTCAGGTTTGATATTCATCAGTAACTTCATTTGTTAGTTTTGCTTACCGATGTTATTAGTTTTGCTTGCTGTTGTTGTTCCATAATCATCAGCAATTATTGCTTCACATAATTTCACGCGTTTGGTATACTATATTTAAAATGTACCAGGATGTACACTGTGTTTCAAAAAACTGGACCCCTATACAGAGGCATAATTGATTGAAAATTCTTTAATTTAAATAAAATTTCAAACATAATCTGTGTTCAATATTGTTAATTAAACCTCAATGTTAGAAGATAGTTGTTTTTACAGCAGTGTACCAACAGAAGCAGTTACCTTAGAAATCCTTAACTATGTGTCATTCATCAGTTTATGCTGTCTTTTGAACAAAAAAAAAGTTAAATCTTTTAAACAAACAGTGTTTGTATTGGAACAGTATGCAGTATCAAAAGTTACAGAATGCTGACTTTCCACCTTGACACATATCCACAATCATTTTTGCCACTCATTTATTGTCCTGTCGATGATACGTTGTTCAAAGTCAGCCCAGACCTCTGCAGTTTCAGGTATGTCAAGTTGCCACTGCAGTTATGGAAACAACACAGCTGGTTCTGTGCAAATTTAAAAACTTTTCATTGCAGTCATTTGATAATTGAACAAGATCTCTCTTTACCAAAAATAATTAGCAAATGTGAATTGCTGGAGTTATGTCATATTAATCATAGGGGTCAGGTTTTTTTTGAGGCACAGTGTAGACATAAGCAGATGGATAGTGAAGGTTGGCATCCGGGGTGAGCAAAGAGAGTTTTGCTGCACCCTGGTATCCCCAGCTCGAATTGTACATTTGATTGAACATTTTTGACGACTTAGACATATATCTATTAGAGTTTAGTTCTATTACCTGGCTCTAGAATAAATGTTATTGCTGATTAATTAGAAAAATAAGTGAACAGAATTTAATGTCTCTGTAAGTTGATTAATGCTACGTTGTTCACTTGTCAGTGACAGCAGAGGAAAGTTTAGGGACGAAAGTGAAAATTTGATTCTTATGTGAGCTAGAATCTGGTAAGTTAGCAGTTTGCACTTCGTTTTGGTGCCCTCACAGGCCCTTAACCCATTCCACCCACTCCTCACTGCACTATTAACCATAAAAACTGAAGCATCAGCATTTTGATATATAACATTTACAATTGACAGAATGTTATGTTGAACCAGAGCGGAGAGGATGCCTGATACGGAGCGAATGATTTCTGATGATGAAGATGAAGAATTGCAAGAACTGATGAGGGAAGGGACGGAGGATGGACTATTGGCCGATGAACTTACTCCAGCTGATCAAAGTTGCAAACCAGAATCTGCTGCCAGCCTGTCTAAAACACCTCACACACCTCAATCTTATATTCAGGTATTATTCACTTATCTAAAGGTGTTCATATATATGAATAATTTGCATATTTTTTGGAAAATCATACGCTATAACTTATAGTTTTGCTTTCTGTGGTCCATCTGCATAATTAGTTAAATCATTACCTTGGTGATAGCTGGCAGGTTTTTATCGACAAACGGAATGCGAGTATGTGATTTGTCTCAATATTAAGTCTGCTGTAATTCTTTCAATCTTTCTTTGTATCTGTCCGGTTACAAATATCTCGGCGACAGTAACACCGATCGGTGTAAAAGTTTGCTTGACGGTAGATCTATCATCTGGACACAAAGTCTCCCCTATTGGTGGCTATATCTTTAGGGATCACCAAATTTGAGACCAAAAAAGGGAGAGGGGGTCGGTTTTTGGGCATCTAAAAAGCCATTTGACCGCAAATATCTTGAAAACGGTAAGTCGGAGCGTTACTTAACATCAGCTCGACGAGAGCTGTCTAAAAATGTAAGTCAAAGGGTGATAGCCCCTCAGAGGAGTCCATTATAAGCAAAAGTAGGTTGCATTTTTGAGTATTTTTGCAGCAGCTTGTGTGATAAACGACATCTCCTCCGATGCGTGGTAGAGTGGCATTTGTCATGGGTCATTGGTAGACACAATCGGATGCATGCCATCGCAGTGTTGATGGCACGTTACTTCCGTGCAGCAGTGACGGACCAGAAACTCGTCAACAATCGCGAGTTTTTCATACACCACATGCATTTGCCGCCGCCGTTAATTTTAATAGTTTTCAGTAGGCTAGATAGAGGCATACAATCACCGACGGAGATGTTGCCATTGCCGTTGAAACAGGGGCGGAGGTGTTGCACATAGTTTTAACTGCACCGCCCACGTTTGTCGATATGCGTCTTGCTGACGCACTTGTGTGTGTTTATAGTTGCGATGTTTGTTGTCATTGCAGTATCACTAGAAAATGCTTGGGCTGTAAAATTTACGCGTTAATGAACGCATTAAGGAACTAATTGTGATTAAAAAAATTAACGCCATTAAAGATTTTAACCCAAGAAAAAAATTACGCAAACCATCGGTGCCAACAGTGAACACAAACATTCCCAAATCGAACGTTTCTCCACATTAAACAAAGGAATAATTAGTTATTCAATCACACAATCTTCGAAACTCAAAAGACTCTGTCACTGTCAATTGTCATTAAGTTCAGTGATGTGCACAAATCAGTCACTGTAATCAGTCGTCAGTACTAGGAGTAGGGAAGCGTTCGACAGCAGTGGGCCGACGACGTCTACCTGCAAATGGAACACAAACAAATTAAAAAATGTAACAAAAAGTGTGCGTTAAAAACCACAGTTAACGCACAATTAAAAAAAAATAATTGCTTCACAGCTCTAGAAAATGCTGAGAAGTAGCTTTCTGTAGACCAGTAACACACTGGCTTATGTGTCTATAGATATCAAAGTGGCATGCAGTCACATCAGATTTTGTAATTTGGCGTGTGATATTTAGTCGCCAACAAGCCGCGCTTCAGCTGCTGATAAAACTACTTCACCGGCAGCAAAGTCACCATCAGACAAGCCTGCATCCGCAGCTGATGTACGCTCTGAATTTGATGAAGTTGACAAGCAGGTACCGTCTTCCACTTTTTCATATATATGTGGCTTTAAGTTTGTGGTATGTTCCCCTTCCTTGATGATTTCTGCTGTTATCAGTGTCCTACTTACTGCATGTTGCTGATAACGTGTATAAACTACAGCTTGTTTTGCATTTATATTTACTGTTTTATTACAGTTAAAGTTGTCAATTTGGGCTGCTTTGGGCTATTTACAGCATTTGAGCTTATGTGTACCATTTGGGCTATTTTATGGCTATTTGGACAATTTTTATTAGTGATATTTGGGATAGCATATTGTGGGGCTGTCTGCACTATTTGCATTATTTCTGTTCTATCTAATGTATTTTGGCTATTTTAGGTAATCAACCTCATTAGCAGTCTAGTCTAAATCACATACGGTAAACTGGCATGAAGCCCACTTATGCAAGAATGTGCACTGAAGGTTTCTGAAGACTGTACATAACATTTCTTGGCAAGAAATGTTATGTACAGTCTTCAGAAACCTTCAGTGCACACTGCACTGCACTAACAACTTCACGATTAAGTTAAATGTCTGTCGCAAACCAGGAACTCTAGAGATAACTACAATCTATGTAGTAGTACTCAATTATCTCTCAACAGATTCAAAAATATTTGTGCTACTGTTGGGCTGTTTATTACTATATGGGCTATTTTGCTTATTTGCACTATTTTTGCTGATTTTGGCCAAAGTTTAAACTTTTCATAACAACAATAACGTCATTTGTTAGGCATGGCTAAAGATAATTGTCTGTGCTATGCTGTAGATATTGGTGGGACCGGGAGAGCAGCCGGCTGCTGATGTTGAAAAACAAGTAAAAAGTCATGAAGCTGAGGAAAATGCAGTTGACGAGGATGAAGTGGTGTCTGCCATTGCAGAAACAGCAACAGAGGAAGAACAAGAAATTGAACCTGAATTGGCTGCTGAAAGAAGTGATGATGAAATTAATGTGAATGATGAAGTTAGTGAACAACAGAAGACCAGAGAACAGGTAGAACTGTCGAGTCTAGTCGAGGATGAACAAAATGTCACTCCTCAGCCAACCACACCCACTGCTGCAGTTGAAACAGTGCAGGAAGACGAACAAGAAATCCAGACGGAAAGGACTGCAGAACCTAGTGATCTTGACCTTGCAGCTTCTAAAATCCAGGCTGGGTTTAGGGGCATGAAAGCACGGAGAGATTGTCAAGCTGTGAAAGTAAAAACATGCTCTGATGATGCTGCACAAGAAAAGACAATTTCAGAGGAGGACACAAAGTCACGTACTACAGAGGCGGTGCCATTAGAAGACTCTCCAGAAATGCTAGCAGCTGTTAAAATCCAGGCTGCATTTAAGGGATACCATACGAGAAGAAATTTCAGGGCAGCAGAGGCAAAGCCTGATGTTGATGATGCAGAGATGCAGAAATCAACAGAAAAAATCCAGGCTGGTGTTAGAGGATACAACGTTCGGAAACAGTTGAGCGCAAAAACGGAGGTTCATGCAGAGCACGATTCAGACATGGAAAAGGTAGCAATGAAGTTGCAAGCCGGTTTCAGAGGACACGCAGTGCGAAAGCACCTTCATAAGACCACGAAAGATGATGACCATATTGACACTACTAAGCAAGATGCTGTTGTGAAAATCCAAGCTGGTTTCACAGGATATAAAACAAGGAAAAATCTCTCTGCTAATAATGATGAAAAGCAAGAAAATCCTGAGAATCAGTCTCCAGATGAAGTAACAGCTGCCACAAAACTTCAGGCTGGCTTCAGAGGATACAGAGTTAGAAAAGAGATGAAGTCAAAAAGTCAGTCCGCTCCAGTAGGTGAATCTACAGGTGAAGTTACAGTGATACATACAGAAGAGGGGAAGACAGAAGAGTACCAACATCTTGATCAAAAAGTGGATGAAGCAACGGCTGCCACAAAAATTCAAGCTGGATTCAAGGGTTATAAGACCAGGAAATCCTTGAAAGCAGTGGAAGCAGAAGAACATCCAACTGATAAAGATGCGTCTGTTAGTAAAATCCAGGCCAGTTTTAAGGGCTACCAGACGCGAAAGAATTTGAAACCACTGAAAGAAGATAAACACGTAGATAAAGACATGGATGAAGAACTGGCTGCAGTGAAAATCCAGGCTGGTTTTAAAGGCTATCAGACCCGAAAGAAGTTCAAGCCACTGAAAGAAGACAAATGTGTAGACAAAGACGTTAATGAAGAATTAGCAGCTACAAAAATCCAGGCTGGTTTTAAAGGCTATCAGACCCGAAAGAAATTGAAGCCCATGAAAGAAGATAATCATATAGATAAACACACGGATGAAGTGGCTGCAACGAAAATCCAGGCTGGTTTTAAGGGCTATCAAACCCGAAAGAACTTGAAATCACTGAAAGAAGATAAATGTGTAGAGAAAGACGTGGCTGCAATGAAAATCCAGGCGAGTTTTAAAGGATATCAGACGAGAAAGAGCCTCAAATCACAGAGAGACCAACATCAAGACGCGGATATGGAAAAAGCTGCAGCTGATGCAAAAATCCAAGATTACGTTAAAGACTATCAGACTCAGATGAAAATAAGCTCGAAGACCCAAAAAGATGACAAGGAACAAACTGAAGTAATGGAAGAGACTGTAGCAGCCACGAAGATACAGGCTGGTTTTAAAGGTTATAAGACGAGAAAGGAAATAAGACTCACCAGACAGTTGGAAGGGAACATTCATGATGACGATGAGAGTACAGCTACTTCCAAGATTCAGGCCGGGTTTCAGGGTTACAAGACAAGAAAAGAGTTAAAATCAGGCAGGCAGGCTGCATTGAAAGAGGATCGTGCAGACAGTCGCAGCAAAGATACTGAGGAAAACGCTGCAGCAATAAGGATTCAAGCTGGATTCAAGGGCTACAAGACACGAAAGGAGATGAGAGCAGCACAGCCAGAAGATGACGACGAACGCAAACAAGCAGTTGCTAAGATACAGGCCGGCATGATAGCATACAAAACTAGAAGAGAGTTGAAATCTGACAACCGTGACAAATCTGCTGCCGAAGACAGTGATAACGAAAAGGATGATTAACATAAAAGTGATAATGAAGATGGTGATGCTGGTGCATGAAGCTGATGAGGTGGCAACATGTGATTATCAATTGTCAACAAATACTTGAAATATTTTGCATTTTTTGTTTACATAAATACATTGTTTGTCTTTTTGTTGTTGATTTATTGCAATTGTTTTTGTTAATAACAACTTTCGCTGCAGTGTATTAAGTGTAAGCGTATTATGATGATTATGCTTGTTATTGTTAAGTTTAATATTGGTCTTCTACTGCTGTTCCAATATTGTGCTGCCCCATGTCATTGTTTATAAAATATTGAGGACTTTAGGATAAAACTTGCATATGTTTTAGTAGCAGAATTTCCAAGTGTAAATGATAGGATGACTTACAATGCAAGATCTTATCATGACTATAGTTACCCATGCCGATGGCAGTGGAGGGTTGAGTAGGGTCTTCAGTGCTGTCTGTTAGTCAGTATGTATGTACATGTATATCTGTTCGCACTTTTCAGACAAAATGCCGGAAGATATTTCGACCAAACTTGGTAGATAGTTATTATTTGGCAATTGCCACATCTCCCTTCATTTTGAAGGTCAAAGGTCAATATCACACGTCCAGAGGCTGGCGTGAGTAAGCATCTCTGTAGAATTCCGTCTAGTTATATTATTGTTTACGTTCCTTGTTGCCAGTCTTTATAGACTCTTACACTGTATTCGTATTTTGAGTTTGTTATCCTTATCGCTTTTCTGTTTTAGTTTCTTTTTGTAATTTTTTTTAGTATTTTCATGTGGTAGACCAATTTTTAATACACATTATATATACAGTACAATATAATACAAATGAATTTCTAACGCGCCTGGCGCCCCACATGTCAATGCGCAAGCGATTCTGTACTGTATCATATTAGCTGTTTTTTTTGTATTTTTGTGGCACAAAATCATTTATCTGCTATAAGGATATTTTTTGCATTCGAACGAAGTGGTTGTATAAGTCATGGTTTATAAGATATTTTCTCTCTGGCACACATATCTTGGCGGTTTAGCTTAGTGGTAGCGCGTTGGTCTCGATCAACGTAGTTACTCTACGTTGGGCCCGGTTAATGCCTGGATGGGTGACCGTCTTCGGGCGGGTAAACTATCTCGGCATGTAAACAGCCACCCAGGTCAACTCAGCCTAGCTATCCCTCTATGGGTAGGCGCAATTACTGAGTATTATCTTAGGGGGGCGTCGCACTGGCCATGCGTCACAGACATATTAGTGGCTTATGCCTCAATATTTTATGTGGTTTTGCTATGAATATTATTATTGTGAAAGTTAAAAATATTTTGTTAGTAGTAGAATTATGTTTTGTGAATGTATAATTTGCTAAAATATTGCGGGCTCAACGGCTTATGAAAGGGAGATGAGCACCCCGCATACGCTCCTTCGGAGTATGGTCCTCCTTTACCTTTACCTTTACACATATCTTAACTGCAGTAAAACTTTCATCTTCATCTCAAACTTTAGACCTACACTGCATATTATGATTGGTCCTGCTGCATATTTTGCTATGAATATTATTATTGTGAAAGTTAAAAATATTTTGTTAGTAGTAGAATTATGTTTTGTGAATGTATAATTTGCTAAAATATTGTGTTTCGTTGTTTTTAAAATTATTTCCTCTTTATTCACAAGACTACGACTGTTTTGCTATAGTTGTTCGGGGCAGACTCTGGGGCCGGCACTGGGGCGCGAGGGGTCTGGCCCCTAACATCTTGTTGTCAGAAAAACTGACTACAGTATCCTGAACTTGTAAACTCAAAATGGCACCGTTTTGCACCTAAATTTTAAATATTATCCAGGAAGACTCCCGGACCCCAGCTGTACCCGGGCTTTGCACACATTTTTCATTGGGCTTGCCCACAAAATGATGGGTCCGCCCCTGTTGTCACAAGTTTAACGCATTTGTTATGTATAATGATACTGTATATACCAGCGCCTCTGATACCGTCTGAATTGCTGATATTGTGCACCTTACAAGTGGGCTTTGTGTATTCGGCGGACGCGGACTTTGTGTATTCAGCGGACTCTGTGTAGACATGTGACGATTGGTACACCAATGGTCATTTTTGCTGTTTTGACTGTTTTTGACGATTGGTACACTGTTGGTA
>Ga0209338_1000676_pt1 | contig 10586 bp, 3 predicted proteins | sample OlaalgELextract1_FD_187374 | JGI IMG/M metagenome (GOLD analysis project Ga0209338, IMG submission 187374) | Olavius algarvensis symbiont microbial communities from Tuscany, Italy - Type A ELBA extract 1 (SPAdes) (version 2) | ecosystem: Host-associated > Annelida > Digestive system >... | reverse complement strand
GGCTTTGCTCCGGATCTCAATGGGGAAGCTCACGACGCTCCTCCAGAACGACTAGTCAGCTGGGGAGGGTAAACCTCCTCCCCACTCAACCCCCTTGGTGCCTCGTGCCCCTGAGCCCTCTGCTCAACATGGCCACTTTCACCATTGCACTGAAACACATCAAAAAGTAAGTAAGTAAGTAAGTAAGTAAGTAAGTAAGTAAATAGGTTCACTCTTAAAACAAATCGTTCTCCTGGGTCTTTAGATTACACAGCCTCAAAATTCCCCCGTATCCCCACCAGAACAAAAAAGTATCAGTCCTTTCTCTCGTATGCTCTAGCCCACTATCAGACCTAACAATATCCAGTCCCAATCATTATGATTGTATTGTATTAATCATTGTTTTATATTATTGTGTTTTATTATTTTATTATTGTATCTTATTTCACCTCTGTTTAGCCTCATGGCTACTATTTTATAATAAAGTTCAAGCAAGTATTTGCATTTCAGACATTTCTATATTAGTTGAAAATAAAATTGTCAACATATGGTTAAATGTTGCTGTTAAAATGTTGCTGTTATCATCATCATCATCATCATCAGCACAGGCTGTGCAGTAGCGCCAGCACTGTGTTAACGGCGACCGGCCAAGTCAATCAAAGATGGCGAATTCTGACCCCCTACAGAATCGACATATGTTTTAATCCGACAACACCAAACACTGCTAAATTTATTTATTATTCAAAATTAATAACAATCACAAAAACAATCCTACCTACATGCTGAAGGCTGTAGGGTAACATGTATTAACAAGCATAATATTACTGTCAGGTTTGAATTCGATATGGTAGTTATTTTGAGACATTAACAAGTATAACTGTGGATATCTCGGAATCATTCTTCAAGATCTTACATATCGTGGACACCACTGTTTGATCTACGGTTGTCAAAGTGTTTACATGGCAGAATAACAGACTGCAAATTAAACTGTGTATGAGAGGCACATAAACCGTGCTGCAAAAAAATCCACCAATAACTGTATCTGATCACCGTATCACAAATTCTAGAAAATACTGTAAATACCCTATCTCGTAATGTTAAGGAAAGTGGGAAAGTCATCCTGGATCCACATCCGGAATCTGATCGACAACAAAAATTAACCACATCCAGAGGGTCATCCCTTGCCCATGCCTACCAAGTTTCGTCAACATCTATCTACGCGTTTGTGAGTTATCTTGCAAACAAGAAATAAATAAAATGAATAAATTAATTAAATAAAAAATAAATGAAATAAATAAATTATCTATCTATCTATCTTAAACAGAGAGACAGACCCACAGACACACAGGGTGATCACAATGTCTCTGTACAGAGGCGTGCACATAACTACTGACAAACATTACCAATGACATTGATATCAACCACACAAAACTAGACAGCTGAATACCACCAAATGCACGGGCGGAGACATCATTATGATGTCTCCGCCAGTGCATTTGTCCGACATCCATTGTAAATGCTTTCCACACCAGCGTTGCCATGGCAAGCAACAAGGCGCAATGAAAGAACAACAAACAAAAGTGTCTATGTTGGCTGTTAAACGATGTTATATAATTGTCTTAAGAATGAAAACAATGCTGTTGCAAAAATCAGCAAATTGTGAGTTAAATGAAACAGAACCAATTATTCATCTTTGTCAATGAAACATGTTAAAAACTCACATGTAAATGTTGGCTGAACAGAGTTTCATAACGTTATGTTATGACATATCGTGAAACCTACAGCAAGTTAATGTACAACAGTTAGTACAACAGTTACATTACAGCTGACAAGTTAATGTGAAAAATAACAAAAACTGTCACAGAATAACGTTATAAAACAGAAAGAAATTTACAGAACAATGAAAGCACTTCACTTCTACTGTACTGTACCTTTCCATTTTTATTTCCCTCGCCGTTGTATAAGCTGTTCATAGAGTGCCATTTCGGTTGGCTTTGCCTCCTGAAGTCTATAACCTGCAATTGTTCGAATTTATGCTACATCACTGTACAATGAACAAACCTACTGTACTGCAGTCATAACAATGTAACAGCACATATTGCTGAAGAAATTTAAACAAACTAGTCAGTGCAATGACAATGGGTGAGGTCAACTTTTGCTAAGACTCAAGTCTAAGCCAAAAGTCTAAGACTAAAATCTAAACTGAGCCCATAAGTCTAGAGTTAAGTCTTTGCTGACTGTTGTCTTAGACTTAAGTCTTAGCGAAACTCGAGTATCACTAAAATTATTCATTTTGCATTCACTAGAGGGACACAGGCTAAATAATATATGGTACGCCTACAGATGTTTCATACTGTTATAAACGGTAAAAATTAAACAATTAACCAAGAATTGAATAAATTTAATAATAATAATAGTAATAACTTTTAATACCGAACTTGACCTCAGTTTGGTCTAAGACTAAACTTAAGCCCTATGGCTTAAGACGAAATGCTACTACCAGTAGTTTAACAGTTGGAATTTCCAGCAGATGACGGACAAGTTCAACTTAAGTGTGGTCTAAGATGATAATTTACCTAAGTCTATAGCCTAAGACTTTCGCTAAGTCTATGGTTTTAAGTCTGGTCTTAGATCGGAATTCAATCTGAGACTTTAGTCTGAGACAAACTTGACCTCAACCGTTTCTCCCATGGTATTAATGTAACTGTGCTGCCATCTAGCGAACGAATATACAATAACAGCTGCCAAAGAGAAGCACTGTCGACCTGAGAAAACCTGGGGCGCTCGCCTCCTACACGACAGATGCAGTGTCTGGGACAAACCTCCATCCTAGTGCAACATTTCAGCCAAATCTGTTCAGCAGTTTTGGAAGAGATGCGTCCCAAATAGAATTGCAACCGTCAGACGTCACACGTGAACAGTTATTTCTACTGTCATATTCAACGAGAATATCTGTTACATGATGCTGAGTGCAACTTGTTAGCAATAGCTGAGTTTCTTGTTCAAGATTCGTATGACAGAACCATGCATCAACATTCACAGATATGTGTATTCACAGCAGTTAAACGCAGATAAATAAAATGCATGTAAATGCATAGTTGTACGTGCTTTGTTTTTTTTTTATTTTTTCTATAAAACATGTTTTTAAACTTTTTTTATTCTTTTTTTATTTAAAAAACAATAATACTAACTTGGCCCAAAAAACCATAAGATAAATGTGCATTTGTAAACTTTTTTTATTAGATAGTGTATCTAACAAAGTCATTTTGCCTATGCCCGACAACAATGTTTCTTTTGTTTTATTTTAGTACATGTCTACCTCGATGCTTAATTTAAGCATTTAATACTCATCAAGTGCGGGAAAATGTTTTTAATGTTTTCTCATGTTTTTTTTAAATATTGGATAAAAACATGCTTTTTATGTTTTTTACTCTCACATCGATGTTTCTACAACTATGTGTAAATGTATCACATCGTCGTGAACATACCTTTCTGCCAAGATAACCTTGCCGGCGCTGGTTGCAAGTCTTCGGCGAAGTTCCAGAAGTGAAGAACCGATCACTGAAATCTAGCACGCGATTTTGTTGCTGCGCCAACAAGAACGAAGGTCACATTCAGCCAGCAACCATCCCTATCTTTTACACTCACGAAACGCAGACCGTAGATGCGCCAAAATATGGTTCATATAAATCACAATTAACTCACGCACCTAAAACTACTGTCCATAAACCAATAATCATATTGTTGTTCATATTAAAGCAAAAAACAAGAAAAAATAAAAGAAATACTCGGCATTCTGAAAGACTCACAAAAGCTAACCATGGTGTCAATCAATCAACCAGTTAATTAGCATCCTTGCGGCCCAGGGTAGCAGTTAAATACAGCAGTTGAAATAAAAGATAAAAACAACAATAAAAATAACACAAAAACAAACAAAGCTAAAACAAACAACATATTGTTTTTTTGGTAAGCAGTTTAGAAATGCAAGCAAAGGTTCATTTGTACAGGTTATCTACTTCAATAAATACCGTACGTCAACATACCACAGTCGACGTCTTCTAATGCAACCAAACGGTAACTTCACTGCACCGAGATGATCGTAAAATGTTATAATGCTACCTACGTCTAATCAACTACAACACAGATTAAACTCGTTGGAAAATTGTACATCAAAAATCTCACAACGCCACCTGGCACACAGCAGACTGTTGGCACCCACGCTAGCTGTTGCAATGGCCGTATGTTAGTAATAATCCAACAACGCAAGAACAAACACGTTACACAGTCAATAACAAGACAATTGCGTTATGAAACACTTGTAAAACGCAACTGTTACGTATAGCTAATAAACTCAATCAACTGTTCTGCAAGAATAACTTCGACTCGATCACCAACAAATTCAACAATACGCCGTCAAAAAAAATACAGCAACTATTCAACTATGAAACCTACTCGACCCAAGCGGTGGAGAATGATGCCTCCGCCAAAACTCTAAACCTTCGGCCTCCTGTGACCTTGAACTTTGACCTCCTGACCCTGAAGTTGATCGTTTCATGCGCTTGCCTCGAGGACCATTTATGCCAATTTGCAGCAAAATTGCGGTTCATTCGTTTGTCAAATATCATCTTCACAAGATTGGTAACGCGATAGAACGGACCGACGAACGGACCACCGGCAGAAAACATAATGCCTCCACCAGTGCAGTCTGGCGGCGGCATAAAAAAATCAGAACGCAATCCTCGGAACAGAGTGATACGTCCAACATCTAAGGCGTTCTACCTGCACTCGTACTGCTATGAGGTAATGCACTGGTATGAGGTAATGCACTGGTATGAGGTAAGCACTTTTCTGGCGAATAAAGTTGTATATAAAATAAACGACGTAAGTACAAATTGTGTAGTGTAACTGATGCATGTAGATTAGAACTACGGTACAGTACTGAGTACAGTGCTAATCTTACAGTAAATATAGCTATCATGAATTTGCAGCGTTGTGCTGTATCAGCTGACGCTTAACGCCGCTACGTAATGTCACTAACAACGTGCTGTGGCGCCGCTTGTACGACTCTCATAACGTTTCGTCAGTTTAATCGCCTGCCATGCAGACCTAATAATGAAATGTTAGCTTTACTTTGAGCCTAAATTAAGTTTTTTTTCAGTTTTCCACACGCTCAGGGAGTTTCCCACACACCCCTCAGGGGGGTTAGTACCCCCCAACTTTCGCACAACACCCCACAGCTTCAGGGGAAAGGAGGGAGAGAAGGGAAGGGGAGGGAGGGGGAAAGGGAAGGGGAGAGGAGAAAGGAAGGAAACGAACCCCCAAGGGTTGATTGACACCCCCATGTTCCAAATCCTGAAAAATACCCTACACACGCTGTTCTGATAATACAATGAGCCAGACTGTAAAATGCACATGGAAGCCAGTTTTCCCACACTCAGCCACTAACTGTTATCAATCACAAGATCACGTATATTTAGAAGGTTCTGCAAATAACTGGGTTTCACGATTATATTCACAAAATAGCACTAAAAATAACGGTAAACTAACACATTTTGTGAACCGATAATAATACGAGGTTTACAATTTTTAGTAGCAAAAACCAAAAGTAACAAACTATTTGGTTAGTCAACGACTGTCATACGTTATTATGTGATCTAATAGTTAACGTTTTAGGTAAACTTAACTGTTGAAGTCTAGTTTTCAATTTTTTGAATATAATACCTCTCTATCACCAGCACCATGAATGCGGTCGTAATGCTGAAATGAGCTGAGGAAAGATTGGGCATGCTCAATGAAATCTAAAATGTCACTGTCGATCTGCGTGTGACACAAAGTTTCACCGTCTTATTTTCTGACAATATATGCGAGAAAATTATGCAGACAAAAACTAAATTCAACAATCCAGTTCTCGACGCTCCAAGAAACTGAAGTCATACAATACAAATTTCTCTATCAATTTTTAAAATTTTGCCATGTGCAATTTAATTTTGAATTGCACAGCAACATGGTAACTCGTCGCTGTAAAACGTTCGTAGACAATGCAACCGCAAATAAAACGATTTAGTGAAGTATTTTCGTGTCTAACTATTATCTGGTGTTTAATTAGATTTAAGTGATTTGTTCCTTTTTTATTATTATCCTGCCACCGTTTTATAGTGAAATAAAGCTTCTCAAAACTAGTAACATCCTAGAATGCTATATGACCGGAATTCTTATCATTTTACTGCTAGACATATAACATATTACTTTAATTATAATGCTACTTACTTTATATTTGTTTCTGTCATTGTACTATGATTAGCAACTTAACTTCGAGCATCGTTTGTTGTACGGCGCCCTTGTAGTGACTTCGTCATGTTACTGCGCCTTATAAATTGTCGTATTATTATATATTATTATTATTATGTAGTGAAGATCAGTCTACATTAGTCCAAAAGTTAAGTAATTTGTATCAAAATGCAATCAATCAATCTATTATATTACTTTAGACGCCTATATTCGACAATTCAGCATCAGTTTCCCAGCAGAAGATGGAGCTACATCAATCGCCGTCGCTGCTACAAGTGCATATGACTTACTTTTTTCTCGCCGCCGCCAGGCTTGTGCTGCGCATTGTCAAGAGATCCCACCTTCGAAGTAACGCTCCAGTTGAGATTCTTTGACTCAATCTAACGCCAAGTACACGCGTTAGTCTCTACTGTCAATATTCTGCACAGAAAATGAAGAGAATGAAAAGCGTTATACTTAGACTACTGCATCAAAGCACACTGTTTACACAGAAAATTACTGTCCATTTTTATTACCTCCGACAAAGCAGGAGGTAAATGCGTTTGCCCGCGTTTGTCTGTCTGTCTGTCTGTCTGTCTGTGAGCAAGATTGCTCAAAAAATGCGTGCATGGATTTGGATGAAATGTTGCGCGTCGACAGATGTCGGGACATGGACGAACTGATTAACTTTTGAGCCTGATCCGGATTATAGTCTGGATGCTGGAACCAGATTGCTTTCTCCGCTATCGTACCAGCACGGCTATGTGGAATTTTACGTTGGGAAAATACGACGTATACGTGTTGGCCACTGCAGCGAGACGTGGTTTTAAAATGGTTTCATTCACTGAGGCAGTGAGACGTCGAAACACCTGTCGGAGGCACATGCGCTCCATCGAGTGCCCTTCTAGTTGCTCATGTGAATATTTTCGTTATATACACCATGTCAGGAAAAAAAGTAAGCCACAGTATACAGGGCCTAACCAATTAGTCACTCATACCTTCTTTTCACCGCCGCCTGGCTTATGACCTGCGTTGTTTAACGAACCAACTTTGGATTCGGCTTTCCATTCCAGTTTTTTATTTTCGATCTACAGACACACAGAGTACAGAAAAATCATCTAAAACTGAAACAATGCTGCAATTGCCGTTTGAAAACAAAACTGCAAGTTCAACTGTCTAACGAGAAAACGAAGAACGAAGAACCCTCCGATAACGCCGACCTGGGCTTTCAATCCGTAGGTCCGGCTTTGCGCATCATGCAGCTCAACGTCGAGGGGTTGTCAGCAGAAAAACGTCACATCATCCGCATACGAGAAGAAGAAGATGGGAAAACGTACAATAAAGCAGTAATGAACATCTTTATTCACACCAAGAATGGTAGCAGAAATAAAAGAAGGAAAAAATACAGACAGCAAACGAAAAAACAGAGATGTGACCTAACTAACTTAACTTAACCATCTGAAAACTCACCTTTTCAAATAGCCCATCAACACCCTTACCATGCTGCCCATCTAGTGACTGCCAGCGCCTCTGATTCAGTACTACTGAATGTGTGCGCGTCATAAATGCATGTATAATAATAATAATAAAGTGTGCAACAGAATGACAATGAAATCAAGGCCATAATCTTAAGGCCAAGGCCAAGGTCTCAACCCTCAGGGCTAAGGTCTCAATCCTCAAGACCCAGGTCTTAACCCTCAAGACCCAGGTCTTAACCCTCAAGGCCAAGGTCTCAACCTTCAAGGCCAAGGTCTCAACCCTCGAGGCCAAGGTCTCAACCCTCAAGGCCCAGGTCTTAACCCTCAAGGCCAAGGTCTTAACCCTCAAGGCCAAGGTCTCAACCTTCAAGGCCAAGGTCTCAACCCTCAAGGCCAAGGTCTTAACCCTCAAGGCCAAGGTCTTAACCCTCAAGGCCAAGGTCTCAACCTTCAAGGCCAAGGCCTTTAAGCATACGGCAGAGCAGAAATTAAGATGTAGACTTGCAGTACGTCTGACAGCCTGACAGGATAAGTAGTGAACTAAATTTTGACTGCTTTTGCTCAGATACTCATTTAGGTACCGGTATAGACCTACGCGAAAATAACGGCTATAGTCCACAAAATCATGTTATGCACTGAAAACTCACCTCTTCACTTGAGTACTAGTTGTTGGGCTTTGAGTTTGAGGGTGACGACATTTAATACAGCTGTCGAGGCCAAGGCCTGGACTGGACCTTCGAGGCCAAGACCAAAACCATAAAAATTTGGCAAAGACCTGGACGTGAGGACTACATCACTGCAATGAAGTTAATTAAACGCTAGTTCTGTACGTACTGCAGTCGACAGTTTTACTCAGCTATTACGCGGACTAACTAATTACTAACAGAAAATTGTTACAATACTTAACTACCAGGCCAATTAGTCAATCTTTCATCTTTTCGGGGTCGATATGAGTAGTATAAGCAGCAATTAAATATTTGCAACCACAATCGGTGGTGGTGCCGTCTGGTGAATGCTGACGAGGTAGAGCCAGGTAATGGTGTTGTTGCAGGTAAAACTTTGCAGGTAAAACCTTTTGGCTGAGCCGTGATAAAGATGGAGTTCACGATTACTCGCTCACTTATGAAGTTATTTAGAACCGGATCGGCCGCTGTCGTTAGTGTCAAATTTTTTTTGGTTTTTGCCCATCTCGAACCAAATTGATATCCGGTCTGCCAAGTTTTTGGAAAAATTCATGACCAGTGATAATTATATCTGTAGACTATTCGAGTGTCATGCTAAAATTTGCTTGAACAAAATTTTCTCAATGTACGACAATGCCAGCTCAGCTCTAGACGTGAGAAGGGCTGCTGATAGATTATTTTTCTGTTAGTTTAATCATCGAGTGCGCTGTCGTAACTTTATGTTAACGCTGGTTAACAGATGGATTTAGAGTTCGTTGGTGTATAAATGTGGTAACACTGTTCACTAGTTCGCCCGATTTGAGCGTAGTTTTTTTCTCTTTTGTTTTTTTGTTTTTTTGTTTTTGTTGTTGTGTGTTTGGTGCTTTTTTCACTTGTTGCTGCTGCCTTTCTGGCGAATAAAGATGTATAATTACAAATTATCAGTTTCAGTTATATTCTTTTGTCATTGTGAAAATACTTTAACCCTTTTTTAGACTCCAAAGGCAATTATAGTGCTACATCGAATAATACGAAGTTGGTACATTGGCATTTGATGGGTGTGCTGCTACATTTGGTACAGCGAGGAAAGGCCTGGGCGGGCTGCGGACCCGCCCAGTCCCCTCCTCGCTGTACCAAATGTAACAGCCCACCCATCAACGGCCAGTGTACCGATCTATGTGATGGTCCGTTGCTCTGCGGTTTTTATGTGGCGAATAAAGGGTTAAGCTGCCCTGGCACTTGCACGAATTTTGTTCCCGCAATGCCAAGCTGTCAGAGCTGCATGGCGTCCCATTTCAAGTCACTACACACACACAGTCATGTCACGAGAAAGTAACTGCAGGTACCTTCTTTTCACCGCCTCTAGGAGTGTGCTGTATATTATCCTTGGAGCCACACTTACTGGTGACGTTGCTCAGATCGATTTTATGCGTAGAAATTTTCACCTGAACACGTGCAATCAATCAAGACTCTCGATAACGAAAACACGACAGATATTGCATTGCAGTTCCATACAAATTGCCACATAAGCGAAAACGAGCAGAGTGTGTCACTCAGTCAGTCACATCATGTGACATTAACAGTTATGATAGCACTATAGTTGAAAACTAAAATATCATATCCCCAGCTGCTTTTCAATTGTTTAAATCTAGGGCTGTAAAACTAATGCGTTAACGAACACATTAACAAGTTAAAGAATTAATTGTGATTAAAAAAATTAACGCCGTTAAAAATTTTAACGCAGGAAAACAATTATGCAAAGCAGTTGTGCCAACAGTGAACACAGACGTTCCAAAATCGAACATTTCTCGACGTTAAATAAACGAATATTTACTTAATTGAATCACACAATCGTCAAAACTCAAAAGACTCCGTCATTGTCAATAAGTTCAGTGACCTGCACTAATCAGTCACTGTAATCAGTCGTCAGTACTAGCAGTAGACTAGCGTTCAACAGCAATGGGCCGACGACGTCTACCTGCAAATGGAACACAAGCTGAAAAAATGTAACAAACAAAATGTGCGTTAAAACCGCAATTAACGTGCAAAAAAATTTTACAAATAAACTTAACTTTTAAAAATTAATCGTGTGATTAACGCGATTAAAGAAATTAATCACTTGACAGCTCTATTTAAAACTGCTAAGTAAGTAAGAATATTTCTAAAGTACAAGCAATGCGCCACTGCCCTGCAAATTTAC
>Ga0209338_1000675_pt1 | contig 10589 bp, 8 predicted proteins | sample OlaalgELextract1_FD_187374 | JGI IMG/M metagenome (GOLD analysis project Ga0209338, IMG submission 187374) | Olavius algarvensis symbiont microbial communities from Tuscany, Italy - Type A ELBA extract 1 (SPAdes) (version 2) | ecosystem: Host-associated > Annelida > Digestive system >... | reverse complement strand
TAGAGGAAGGTTTGTAGTTGTGCACCTATGTTCAAGTTTTCTTATCGACCCCTAGAATTTTTCCTGAGTGGCAAATTTTTACCAAAAATTATCGTTTTTGGCAATTTTTGGGGCCGTACGGCGACATTTTTAAAGAAATTTGGCATGAGGGTACGTTCCTGGGGCTCCCTCCAGCAGGCAAAATTTTGTAAAAATTGCTTAAGGGGATATACCCCTTTGGGCCAAATTTATACCAAAAAATACCATTGTTGGTGATTTTTTGGGTTATAAAAAAATGAACATTGGTGTACCAATCGTCACATGTCTACACAGAGTCTGCCGAATACACAAAGTCTGCATCCGCCGTCTGCGTCCGTCAAATACACAAAGCCTGCAAATGCATTCTGAATGCCACGTCAGAATTCATAGGTGATTATGTGGCCAGATTTAACAAACATGTTGCTAACTTTTGTTTGAAAAATTTTTTTTATTTGTGTTGTTTTTACTGTGGTATGAAATGATAGTTTGAGCTGGCATGTATGATGTAAGACATTGCCAGGCAGTGTAATGTTGAGCTGTCTGTGCAGGTTGATGAAAGAAGCTGTCAAGCTCGTTGATAAATGCATGCTTCTTAATGTGCTGCTGGCATCAGGGAGCTCAGATATTCTTTCCACGTATGACTTTCTTGGCTTTATAATAATACTAATAACAGATTTGTGAAGCGTCTTTAGGTCCGAAGATACAGAAGCGCTTGATACAGTACCAGGACTACGTGAGTTTGAACAGATGAGTTTTCAGTTTGCGTTTGAAAGTGAGAATGTTTTTGCACAGTTGAATGTCAGCAGGTAGAAAGCTCCAGTGCCTTATCAGTCCTGATTATTGCCAGATAGAGACGACAGTTTGCGTGTGGATGGGTCTGTGTAATTTTAGTGATGCTACGTGATAGTTGTAAAGTGAACATACGTGCCTGTGTGTGTGTAGAGTGTTAGACAATGGCGGCTGGACAGTGCTTCACAACTGGCTGCTGGATAGCAAAGCCAGCGACTCCCGGTCTTTCCTCATCGAACTGTTAAAACTGTATAAGCGGCTTCCGGTAACTGTTGAGTTGTTGCGACAGAACTCTTGTGCCAAGGACATCAAGCAGCTGTCCAAGTGTCCCGATGCAAGTACGTACGTCTCTGCAGTCGCTGGCACTGCAGCGTGTTGTGAGTCGCTGTCGTAGTTTCATGTGTATTGTAGCTCACTTCCAGTAAGAGCCATGTGAATTACTTTGAAGGCAGCATCTGTATGAGAGTCTTTTTTATCACAGATGACTAGTAAACAGAAGGCGTGACAGACTGTGTGCTGGGCTGTATGCTGGCTAGTGATTATTGTGACACACAATTCCAGTGAACACATTATAGCCTTGTTTATTTTAACAACCGGACAAAGCAGCAACAGCCGCGACTCAGTGGATTAGGTGATCAAACAGTGTTTGATTCTCTCAGAGTCTTGTTATGAGTCCTTGTCGGCAATGGCTGGTCAGGCAAAATTGCTCCAGTGATCCACAAAGGTACAAAGCTGAGAACGGGGGAGTGCACAAAAGCAGCACGTGTCATTTCAATTATTATGCCATCGCCCATAGAGAAGGGGTCAGTAAGTGTTGCTGTGTCCATCCGTCTGTCTGTCCGTTTGTCCATTGCGTACATAGTGAATAATTTGAGAAACCGAAGGCCTAGCGTGCCCAAATTTGGGAGGAAGGTTCCCCACCATAGATGCGATTTGGATACCAGTTTTAAGGTCAGGGTCACCAGGTCCATTAAGCTGAGACATTGAGCGCCATATATTCCAAATTCCAAGGCCTACGAACTTCAAACTTGGTATCCAGATGGAGGACGATGACCCGCATCAGCTGCAGGTGCCATGCTGTCAAAGGTCAAGGTCACAAGGTCACGTGATCAGTCTGAGCCATGTTGGCCCAGTGGCCCATAAATCGAAAACAGTCTTAGTATCACCAAAATTGGCAGGAGGATACCCCATGACACGTGCTACATTGTGAACCAGTTTCAAGGTCAAAGGTCAGTGTCACAGGCCGACTAACGCAGACACACAAAATGTGCCATATCTTCCGAACGGTAAGGCCTAAGAACTTCAAAGTTCGTATGCGGATGGAGGACGTAGACCCGCATCAGCAGCAAGTGCCGTAACCTCCAAGGTTAAAGGTCAAGGTCGCAAGGTCACGTGGTAATGGTATGTCTGATCCGTGTGGACAATAAATACTACGAAATTTGCATTTGGTACTCTGACAAAATACCAAGACGTGTATAGCCGACAATCGCGGTGAACTCCAAGGTCAAAGGTCAAAGTCAATAGCTCACATCATCTGTACGTCTCATCTCTGCCTCTTCTTAATTTGGGAAACAAAATGCTGTACCTGTGTCATTAGAGGCGAGTGGGAGCATACCATGTTGGCCAAACCTGGCGGCCACACTTCTTGTTTTATTAATGAGCTGTGCATAGCATTACATGCAGTTACACTTGCCAGTGCCTGGAGATGTCAGTGGACAGCTTTGTTGCTGTGTTATATAAAGTTAATTTGTACACTTAGGTGTGTATCTGTCCAAAGTCCATATTATGTCATCAGTTTGCTGAAGGCCATGAAGTCATGCAGTTATTGTGATATTTGTGACTGCTCAGCTAGTCTTGTTGGGACAGTTACTAGTTAATGGCAGTTAACTACAGTAGATAGATAGTGACTGCTGGCGAATAGTACTGTTCCTGGAGACCAAAAATTTAGTACTTTTTACATTTTACAAAGACCTCTAAAAGATTACAGTCATTGCCACTGTAATAATTTTCACCATTTGTGATGTGCAGTGTCTTTTCTTATTTGCTGAGAACATAGACACAAGTGCAGTTTAATGTGAGACACAACAAGTGTACTGAGCAGGACAGCCTGGTGGCAAGCCACTCTTATAGCTGGCCTATAACAAATACTGAACTACAGTTACAGATTACATATTAAAAATGAAAAAAAAACATGTATCATGATGTAACTTCTGTAAAATATGTGTCAAAATTGCAGAAACACATGTTGTGTCTCGTATTAGCAACAGATGGCAGATGTCCGGTGCATTAGAGTACTGGTACTTGTACTTCTTAACAGTAAACTGCTAGAGTTGACACATAACAGTAATTAATTACTAGGGCTGTACTGATCAATGTTTTTCAGTGGACTGTGAATAATTTATTTGTTTGTTCGGCTGACTATAAGTAGAAAACGAATTGTCGGCATGTGTGTTATCAGTATATTAAAAATTTTATTGACAGAATTGCTACTGCATCAAGCATAGCTGTCAGAAAAACCAAATTAGGTTTGCTTAATAAATCATGACCAAAAAAACTACTAGTGAATGTCAGAAATTCGTCTGTTCTTTAAGAAGTGCCAGTCTTCCTGTTTTCTGCCAGCAGCATGTTCTGTTGTACGAGCATATATTGCTAGCCGAGCTGAGCTGAACAAGTATTGATGGGCAGTGCTACTTGCAGACTCACTGAGAATCACGTTGCATTGTCTCGCCATCAGAAAAAGATTAGATTGCAAATCTGCCTGATTGAGCAAACTGGAGGGTAGGTGCTAAGGTGTTAACATTTGGGGGTAAGTGTGGCACAAGTTTGATATGACATAATGTCTGTTGTCTGGTGCCACTGATAGCTACAGCTCAACATCTCCTGTGAGTCGTTAAGTAATTACCGGTATTCAATTCGTATGTCTGTAATTTTTGCCATATTGTTTTGCAGAATAAGAATATACTATTCGGCCTACTATGTGTCCCAAACAAGTAAGCCCGTTGATGTTTGATAATAACTTTGGCAAATTTCGACTGATTTTAAAAGTTCTTTCACCAGTTTATTTGTAAGAAAATTTTCTATGTATATATCACAAAGATTTCCACCTTACCTGCAATATGTTGCTACACTACCTTGTGAAAGTTGAGAATCCAAAAATGTTACTGATTTTGACAGCATCCTCAACAAATTGTTGACGAGTTTCTGAGGAAACTTTGAGGACTCGATTTAATATTTATCAGTAGTTAAATGGACTGTCTCAAGATTGCTGACATTGACTGACTGACTAACATTTTGAAGTTTGTCAGATGGCATCTCGAATCAACAGTTGAACGTTGTTTCATCATGGCGATTTTTTCACCAGTCACCATGATTATCTTCATACCGTCTTCGTTCTTTCTAGGCTGTACTCTTACATTGTACACATATTTAAGTAATATCATTAGTGTGATATTTTTATGGGAGGTTATATAAGATCTCACATTGAATTTGAGTTAAACATATTAATTTTCACGTTCAACATGAAAATTCGGGAACATTTTTGGATTTTTGAATTTCACAAGGTAATGCAGCAAAATATTGCAGGTGAGGTGGAAATCTTTGTAGTGTGTACATAGAGAATTTTTTCACGAATCAGCCGATGAAAGAATTTTGAAAATTGGTCTATGTTTGCAAAAGTTATCAAACATGAAGGGGCTTACTGTTTTTGGGACATAGTGTAGAATACAAATAGAAGATTTGATACAGCGCCATACATTGTATAGTATGCAAACTACTAATGTAAATGTAAATGTCAATTTATATAGCGCATCGTCACAAAAAAACGCCTCTAATGCTGTGATACACAACGCTAAAGTCAGATGAGTTTACATAAATGCCTAATTGCAGTATGAGTTCGTAGAGCAAATAAACAGCTTATGTCCTACTGGTGATATGCAGAAGTTGCAGGTCTGTCAAAAAGCATAACTAATCATTGGATGGACAAAGTGAAAGAGAAAAGCAGCAGCAGCAGCAACAATGCTGGTGCTGTCGTCGCTGAAGCTACAAAACGTTCAGGTTTTTATGTCACATAATGTCTAAGGCCTGGTTGCACAAAAATGCAGTTTATTCATCATCTGGTTATTTATCAACTGAAGCTTTAGTTGTTTTGTATTGCACCAAGTTAACTGGTCCATCAATAAACTTTGGTTTGTTAACCTGATGCTAAAAATAGCTGACCCATGGTTGTCATGCTATGGATATTTGCTATTGGCTGGCACGTGACCAATAAAAACGTAAATGTCTCTGTCTACCTGCACCTGATGCTGATATCAAGCAGGCTGTTAATTGGCAGAGCAATACATTACTGCCACGTCACAGCTGTGTGCCAGCACCATGCAGGGTAAACAAGATCCTGCTTGTGTATGCAATTGTTTTAATTCATTGATGTTCGGCAACATTAATTGCGTGTTTACTGCAGTAGTCGCTCAAAAAAATTAGTAAACAATAACAAGTCGGTTTCATTGTCTTGCAAGTGATTAACTGGAGCTGAGCTGGAGAACGCTGCTGGTTAAAGATATTTCTGAGGTTTAACGCAAGATTGTTGTGTAACTGGCGATGGTGGAGTGTCATTTAACTGTAGTTAAACTGAGAGATAAACCTAGTTTACCTTTAACAGAGTTTGGTGCAACTAGGCCTGACTGTCTTATCTGTCATACTATGATTTCATGTTAATGACATCGTGCATGCACTGCCGTTTGTTTGCTGTGTAATTTGTGATCAGTGTTAAACGTGAAGATCTTTGTGTATATTGTTAATGATTTTTTTGCTTTTTTGTGTAAATTTCAGATGTTTATGATGAAGCTATTTGTATGTAAATCTTAGAAGAATGCTTATTGCTTAATGTCTGTTTGATGGTGTTGTATAATTGTCCTACATGTAACAAGTGTATATGGTAGTTACTTTCAGTGGAAAGTGAAAAAATTGTACGTTGCAGATAAATCATCTAGTCATGCCGATAGCTTACAAAATCACCGGAAGTCTTCTAGTAAATCGTCGTCATCATTGAAGCAGGAGTCGTCAAGCAGGAACTCATCAACAATGAAGGACAGTTCGAGTGTTAAAGACTCGGAGGACACTGATCCGTCGCGCGTGAAAACTCTGTGTGATTCGCCGGATCACATCAGTGCAAAACTTAATCAGCGCGTACTGTCTGCAGATCACAGTGTTGTCACTAGCAATATAGCGTCAAGCGTCGCTAGTGACGACAGCAGTAGTAGCAATAACACAGAAAGTTCATCGTTGACGACGACTACAGTTCACCGGCCCAAGACTGTCAAGACATTAGGCTCAAAGACGATGCGTTCAACAGGTAAACAATCATCAAACAGCCTGCTGAGATTTCCGCACGGTGTAACACTTTACTGTGATTCTCTGCTAACAGCTTCGTTTAGTCTGCAGAGAGTGTGACAGCGGAATGATGAGACAGATAATTTTTACATGTTGCCATTGAATATTTTTGTATGTTTCGTGCAGTTTATTATGCATGTTTTGCTGCAATGCCCGCAACAGTTTTAAGGGCTAATGTGACAGCCAGCATCTATAGAGTTTAATTTTTATAGTATTTTTAATTTGATTACAATATTCAGATATTATTGTACAAGAATTCTAAGTTAATTTATGCCAAATAATAATTGGAGTATAATATGATGTTCCCTAAGCAACTAACAGTGTGAAACTGCTGTGACAGAAACGAGGAGCTTAACAACGATAAGACTGTCTCATTCAGTTACATATTATGGCTAAGAAATAATGTCTATACCTTCCCCAAAATGGTTTCATTGGTGTCTAGATTGGGATTTCACTGACGAGAAAAATGAGTATTGCAAACCTTAGATTATTAGCGGGAATAGTTTCAACAGTCTCTGAAGACATTTCTGTTTGCAGCATACTGATGCATTCAGCGCATTAGAGATTTCACGACAATGCACTATATAAATCAACTTTTTAGTTACTTACTTACTGACTTACTTAGACAAATTATTGTCTTAGTGTTGAATCAACACACTTCCTAGTGGATGTCTTGGGCTTTAACGCCATTGTTCACTGTCAAGAGTGCTGCTGCTTCTTAGGTGAGTGTCATTCTCGCAAGTCTTCCTTGCTTCTCAGGTTTGTTCTTGGTCGATCTGCACGTCTAAGTTAATTTATGCCAATCTCCAACCAACCATGGAATCTCCGAGCATAACGGTCGATGTGGTAAGCAGTGATGATTCATCTCTTGCAAATGTCTGAGCCAGTGAAGTCTTCTGAAGAAGACACATGTACAGTGTGTTCAGAAAAAAACACCCACTTTTGTTTTGTTGCATAACTCTTAGAAGTGTCAGCTCATTTAAGTGGAAATTTCAGATAGTATAGCTGAGGGAGTGATGAATCTCCGTATCTGAAAATAATGTCTTTTTGTTAAATGCTAGCAGTGATGTAAAGTGGACGTTAGTAAAACTGCTGTTACAGTAGTGAGATTTACTGTTGAAGATCAATATTAAATTAAATGATCCTGACTACATAAAAAATATTGATCAACACACTTATCTTAAGATGTTTCCTGACAGATGATAGAGTTTCAGTTTGCTAAAACATTTAACAGAGAAAATGACAGCACTGTCCTCATTGATTGGTGTATGAGTTGTGGTTAACCACTCACTGCCCACCATAATTAGATCTCGCACTAATTTTTGATCGATGTCTTTAGCCCATCGAGACTTCACGTTCTGTCAGATCTTGAGCAAGCGTTAAATGCTACATAATTTATACTGACTCACATCCATTTAGTGATACGTTTGTCTTCAGTGGTAAATCCTATTGCTGTAACTCACTTTTAGTGACGTCCTATTTACGTTGGTACTAGCAAAGAATATCTAACTAGAATACAAATTATTTTAGACACTTAGACTCAGCATTTCATTAGCTATTTTGTCTGAAATTTTCATTCAAATTGGTTAATTTTTGAAAGAGTTATGAAAGAAACCGAAAGTGGATGTTTTTTTTATGAACACAGTGTATGTATATTCAGACTGTTGATCTGTTCTTGCCCTGATTTCTTCGGTTATATTGTCCATGTAAGAAACACATGGTGTAATTCTTTACTGTCAGCAGTGAGATGCTTCCAACTATTGAAGGCCATAGCCATTCACCATAGAGAAGTGTTGAATTACCTCATCGTGTATTTTGGTGTTTCCTTTCAAGCTTATATTCTTCATTGAGATGTCCACATCCCTCCAAATACTGTTTTTGCAAAGAGTGTCTGACATCCTTTTCACAGCTTTCATTGCATGACACGTAGCTGCGAAGGTAGCAATTCGAGATACAGTCATGATATTTGATCTGCTGCTGTGTGCACTGATAGTCATCACTGCACTTGTCTATTGGCAGTATTTTACATTATATTACATCATTTTAGTTAATTATCCACAAAATTAGAAAAATGTATGCCTGTCACTGTTGATTTTGTGTTTTCAGTTGGCAGTTCCTTCCTTCGCACATACGTTTTGTTTATTTATTTTAGTGACGTGACTAAAGTCACACAGTAACTGAATCCACTTTCAGTCTTGACTGAGTACCAACCTTCGACGGTATTGATCCCATCATTGGTGTGACTTGATCGTTTTGAGCACCTGCTCTTCTTTCATGCATTTGATTCTGACTATGACTCTGTTGACCAGACAACTCAGAAGACAAAGACAAAGATTTTGTTCAAAAATTCAGTTAACAGTTTCTAGAACCATGATGTTTTGTCATTGAAAAACATGATTAAAGTTTATCAACATTTGATGACAGAATTCTTACTATTGATAGTAATGATGTAATCAGAACGTCGTGAACAATAACATTCTTTGACAAAGCAACCAGAGCCAGCATGTATTGCCTGGTATTGGTAGGTCTAGGCATTGATAACTGCTACATAATAAATGTTCCATTAATGTGGAATTTTGCCACTTTGCAAAAAAATGCCATAACTGAAATTTTATGGCATGAAATATTATAACAATAGACAATAATTTGCTGAACTTATTGACCATATTTTATTTACAAATGCCTAGTAATTGAGCCAATAAATTGATGATGATGATGATGATGATATCATTATGACTAAATCATACGTAATCAATATAAGTGATAAACAGTGTTGCATTGAGAAAATTATCTTATCTTTTCTGCTATTATTCTGCACAAGTGAAATTTATATGTGGTACAGGCAGTAGTCAACTGCCACTTTAGCTGTAGCTAAGTCACTTGACTTTACTGTAGCTTTAATAATGAGCATGGTTTCATGCAGAAAAGTTCTATAGCATGTCGTTGTTGTGCATTTGCTTTTGGCATTAGGGTTAGAGTTGGATGACCCTTTACCTCCACCGAAGAAGAAATCACTAACGCAGTCCTCTGATAAAATACCCTCTAAGCTTCTCAGGTGAGTTAGCAGGAGAGTTATTTGCCCTGTTAACAGATTTATCTCGTGTTATCACAGAAGCATGTGCATGTGTGTTTGTGTCGCATTGAATATTGCAGTTAAATTCTGTTATACACTGTGAGTCAAAAAAACTGGACCATTTTTCATTTGAGCAGAACTTTGACAAATACTGTCTGATTTTAATAATTCTTTCACTGTTGCAGACAGAAATTAACTGCGACCAAGCATACCCTAAAATCTAGCATCGCACTCCAAATCTGCTAGTGCATTACCTTGTAAAATGTATAGGGCCAATGCTGCTGGCATGATTTCATAATTAAAGATGCAACAGTCAATCAAGTCGCACTGAATGTAACAGATACGGACAAAATATATGCTCAAAGTGTCCTCCTTTAGTACGGAGACACACTCGAAGTCTTCCTCACCACTGATCAGGAGGCTTGTCAAAAACCGACTGTTCAAGATTGCACCAGACATTGATGAGCCGCTGTTTCAATTCATCCACATTATGGATCCTGTTAGCCTCCCCTCCGGCAGACTAGAGAAGACAACTAGGTCGTCCCCGCATCACGTGGCTCAACACCATCCAACAGGATCTGAAACAACACCACCTCATGCTCCCAGAAGCAGTAGATTTGGCTCAGAACTGCCCTCTGTGGAGGATGATGTCGACGTGATGTCAATCGTGAGTTGCATGCCAGAAACGACGACGCTGCATGACAGTCCACTTTTGCTCTAACCTTTTCAGAAAACTCATTAGTTTTTTCCGCTGTACCCTTTTGAATCATGCAAGTTTTTGATCAGAATCTGATCTTTGTCTCTAAACCCCATAATTTTAGGTAGATTAAATCAACAGGCACTGTAAACAGGTAGAAACTGAATGACATCAGTATGAAGCAGCATGGAAGAAGACAGTAAGAGATATCACCAGAATTTCCTGCTTTGTAAGAACAGTGAAATTACTGGATGCACTGCAGATTTATTCAACAGTTTCTGTGAAGAAATGTATGTGGTTGCATTTTTCTAGATAATGCAGTAACATACTACACTGTGTCTCAAAAAAGTTGCCACTTTTATTTTTGCAATAACTTTGGCAAATTTAGGCCGATTTTAATAATTCTTTCACCGTTGTATTCTCAGATCTACTGCTGAGGAAGGTGGTATTAAAACGACCACCTCACCTCAAGTTTGTTGCCGCACTACCTTGCAAAACTTGAATGCGCAACTGTACAACTGTACAAGAAAGTTATTAAACTCAGCATGGTGCAATAACGTTTAATTTCAGTAAATGTCTACCAGGAATGTTATCTGCTTGTTTGTATGTCTATGCAGATAAATTTAC
>Ga0209338_1000674_pt1 | contig 10604 bp, 9 predicted proteins | sample OlaalgELextract1_FD_187374 | JGI IMG/M metagenome (GOLD analysis project Ga0209338, IMG submission 187374) | Olavius algarvensis symbiont microbial communities from Tuscany, Italy - Type A ELBA extract 1 (SPAdes) (version 2) | ecosystem: Host-associated > Annelida > Digestive system >... | reverse complement strand
CAAAGAGTAACCGCATCCGATGTGCAAAAGCAGCGTTCTTAAGTAATTTTCGACATCTTTATCTTTACGCAATTTTTTAAGGACATCGGTTTCGGCAGCTAACTCAACCCAATTACTTGGAAAAAAGGAAAGTAAAAGCGACCAATCCTCTGACATTTTTTTTACCTCCACCAGGTATTTTGATGGAAGCATATGTTAATATTAATAAAAAGTCAAGAAAAATAACTTAGCGCTTATGGGGTTTATCCCCGCCTTTTTCCCCCTTTGTTTCGCCTGAGCCTGTCGAAGGCCGAATTCCCGCTCTCAAATTCAGTGCGCCTGTCCTCTGTTTTCTGTTCTCTATTCTCTGTTTTCTGTTCTCTGCCCTCTGACACCTATAGCGGAAAATAACAAGCCACATATTCGCCGTCGCCGACTTCATCCAATGTTGGCGCTGTTTGGCGACACACCTTCCGGGCGTAGGGGCAGCGTGCTTCAAAAACGCATCCGCCGGGCAAATCGAACGGGCTCGGCACCTCGCCCTCGATCGGGACCGTGTCTTTGCGGGCTGCCGGATCGGCGACAAAAACACTGTCTGCCAGGGCCTTGGTGTAGGGGTGACGCGGCGTGGTTGCAATTTTGCCGGCCGGCAGAATTTCAACCACCCGGCCCAGGTACATGACCACGGCACGTTGACAGAAATAATCCACCAGCGCCAAATCGTGCGAAATAAAGAGGTAGGTTAAATCAAATTTCTCCCGCAATTGCTGCAGTAAAAGGATTACCTGGGCCTGAACCGAAACGTCCAAAGCTGCGGTCGGTTCATCCAAAATGACAAATTCCGGTGTCAAAGCCAGCGCCCGGGCAATCACCACCCGCTGCTTCTGGCCGCCGGAAAGCTGGTGCGGATAAAAATTGCTGTGCTCCGGCTTAAGGCCGACCGTGACCAGCAACTCGATGATTCTGTCTTTCAATTGCTGATTGGTGATGTCGACCTGCTGGATTTTATAGATTTCAGAAAGACTGCGATAGGTAGTATAACGGGGATCGAGGGCGGAATACGGATCCTGGAACACCATCTGCATCTTGCGTCGCAACTGCCGCAGCTGCAGCGAATCCAATTCGCCAATGTTTTGATTATCAAAAAAAATGGTGCCGGATGTCGGCTCGATCAGCCGCAGAATCAGTCTGGCCAGGGTTGATTTGCCGCAGCCGGATTCCCCGACGGCACCCAAAGCTTCCCCTTTGGCGATATCCAGGGTCACGTCATCGACGGCTTTAATGGTTCCGATGGTGCGGTGCAGCAGACCGGCGGTCACCGGAAAATACTTGGAAAGGTTTCGTGTTCGAACCAGGCTGCTCACGCGGATCCTCTCAGGTAGCTGGAATATTTAACACAAGCCACATTGACACCGGAATCCAGGTGAATATTTGCTGGTTTCTGGAACCGGCATATCGATTCAACGCCACTGCAGCGGGGATGAAATCGGCAGCCGTCCGGAAACGTCCGCACACTGGGAACGTTGCCTGGGATCGCCCGCAAAACCCCTTTCTGCATTCCGAGCTTGGGGACGCATTCGAGCAAGGCCTTGGTATAGAAGTGCCTGGGGCTATTGAAAATCGAGTTTATCTCACCGAATTCCACCACGGTTCCGGCATACATCACCGCCACTTTGTCACAAATTTGGGCAATCACGCCCAGATCATGGGTAATGAGCAGCAGACCGATACCGCGTTGAATAGTGGCCTCCTTAAATAGAGCGACGATCTGGGCCTGAACCGTCACATCTATCGCGGTGGTGGGTTCATCGGCGATCAGCAGACTGGGGCCTGCACACAGTCCCATGGCAATCACAATGCGCTGTTTCAACCCGCCGGACAGCTGGTGCGGATATTGGTAATACACCCCGGCGGGATTCGGTATCTGCAGGGACCCCATCAGGTCTATGGCCCGCTGACGGGCTTCGGACCGGGATATATTAAGATGCAGCAGCATGCCTTCGATGATCTGATCCCCGACCCGATAAACCGGGTCCAGCGACGTCATGGGATTCTGGGAAATCAGCGACAGCTTGGCCCCGCGATACTGCTGCCATTTTTCCTCCGAAAAAGACAACAGGTCTTCCCCCATAAAAAGGATGCGCCCCTCCGTGACGGTTCCGTTGATAAAAGGCAGCAGCCCCATGATCGCCTGGGCCGTTACGGATTTGCCGGAGCCGGTTTCGCCGACCAATCCCAGGACTTCGCCCGGTTCGATCTCGAAGCTGACCCCATCGAGCGGCTCAACGTAGCCGTCTTCAGTTTTAAAGCGCACACGCAGTGAATCCACTTTCAGCAACGACATATCGGCAGTTCCTTGTCAGGCGGAAGTTGTGTCTTTAATGTCCAGCAGGTCGACCAGGGCATCACCGAATAGGTTAAACCCCAACACGGTAATCATCATGGCCAGGCCGGGAAAAATAATGACCCAAGGTGATATAAACAGGTACGCGGTGCCGCTGCTCATCATGGCACCCCAACTTGGCAGCGGCGGCTGGGCACCGAGGCCCAAAAAGCCCAGCGTGGCTTCGAGCACAATGGCCTGACCGATGCCGATCGTGGCGGCCACCACCACCGGACCGATCGCATTGGGAAACAGGTGTTTGAAAAGAATATTGAAGTCATTGGCTCCCAGCGAACGGGTCGCTTCAATGTAAGTCTCGTTTTTCAGCATCAGTATTTGGCCGCGAATCAAGCGGGCGTACTGGGCCCAGTATGTCAGGGCAATGGCCACAATAACACATTCAACCCCAGCACCGATGACGGCCACCAGCAACAGGGCCACCAGAATCTCGGGCAAAGACCAGGTAAGATCGGCAATCGTCGTCAGGGCCTGATCGATCCAGCCGCCGTAGTATCCGGCAACCGAACCGATCAGGATCCCGATCAGGACGCTCAACCCCACGGAAACGACCCCGACATAAACAGAAATACGGGAGCCGTGTATAACCCGGCTGAGGACATCGCGGCCGAACTCGTCGGTTCCCATCGGATGCTCGCTAGATGGCGCCTGATACATGTTGGCGAGTTCCTGCTTTTTGTAGGAATAGGGCGCCAGCCAATCGGCCAGACTCGCAATGGCGATCAGGGCAATAATGACCACACAGCCGATGACGCCCAGGCGATTGCCGATAAACTTGCGCCAGAGACGCCGGCGATAGACGGCATCCATCGTGATCATTTCAGAGCCGATTTGGTCCGAGGCGCCGGAGATTATTTCTTTTTTTTTAAACATAATTCACCGATGCTGATCTCTTACCCGCGGATCGGTAAAGGCGTAAAGAACATCGGCCAAAAAAGTACCCAGCATAATCCCCAAAGCCAGCAGCAGTAGCGAGCCCTGAACCACCGGATAATCCCGCCGATAGAGGCCGGTTATCAGCAATTGCCCGAGTCCCGGGCGCGCAAAAACGATCTCCACGGTGACCGCACCGCCCAAGACCCATCCCAGGCGCAATCCCAGGATCGTGATAACCGGGATCAGCGCATTGCGCAGGATATGTTTTAGCAGGATCGCTTTTTTACCGAGTCCTTTGGCATGCAGCAACACGACAAATTCTTTTGACATGACTTCCAGCATGCTCACCCGGGTGATCCGGGCAATCAGGCCGGCACCACCCAGGGCAAGTGTCACCGCAGGTAGAATTAGCGTTTCCAAACTGCCGGAGCCGGTCACCGGAAACCAGCCCAACATGACGGCGAATATCAAAATCAAGATCAAGCCCAGCCAGAAAGAGGGTATCGTAACTCCCAGCAAGGCGACAACCATGGCGATATGGTCCACAATCGTGTTGCGGGCGGAAGCGGAAATGATTCCCATGGATACGCCGAAAATGAAGGACAAGGCAATGGCGGAAAGTCCCAGTTGAAGGCTGTGGGGCAGATGGTGCATCAACAGCTGACTGACCGGACGCTTTTCGATAATCGAGCGTCCCAGATCTCCGTGCAGCAGGTTCTTAAACCAGATGTAATACTGAACATGGATGGGTTTATCGAGATGATACTTTTCGGTCAGCTTGCGCTGATGCTCGAGGGTCATACCCGGGCCCAGCAGATTGTCAATGGGGTTGCCCGGCACGATATGGATAAGCGAGAAGATCACCACCGATATCAGCAGAAAAATCGGCAACATCAATAAGCTTCGGCGCAGGATATACCGCCACATGCTTCAGACCCCGGTTTCATTGGTTTTTGGTTTCAGGTGTCAGGTTTCGGGTGTCAGGAAATTTAGGTATTCGGTATTAGGCATTCGGTATTAGATACTGACACCTCTTATGAAACTGCATGGAATGTCGAATGTCGAATGTCGATTGACGAATGGTGGAATCGCTGCGCTCAATCAATTTAAAATGGACAGAATACCTTAAATCCGCAATCCACAATCCACAATGCGGAAATACCATAAATCCAAAATCCGCATTCCAAAATCTAAAATTTGCTTTTTGAAGCCATTGCAGGTTGGGTTGAGCCAACTCCCGGCATTGTTGGGTTTCGTTACACTCAACCCGCCCTACATTTTTGCGGTGCTATCACGAAATGCGAAACCCAACAACAGCCTACGTGCCTATTTTAGGTCGTAATCCAGGATGGTCGCACCGACCAGCCTGTTTTCCATCAGCGGCTTGGGCAGCACGACGCGCTGATTGACGGCAAATATCTGATCCGGCAGATAAATCGGCGCCCAAACGAACTGGCTGAGCACGTAATTGTGGTATTCTTTAAAGTTGGCGATGCGCTCCTCCACGGTCCGGGAGCGGGTCATGGCTTTTTGCATCAGGTAATCCGATTCGTTGTCATGCCACATGGCGGCATTGGGGTATCCCATCCGTTTGGAATTTAAAAACCATTCCAGAATATCCGCATTTTCCCAGCTGTAAGAACGCACGGCCAATTGATGCTCGCCTTTGCGCAGCTGGGTTCGGATCGTGCTGGGATCCAGCAGGGTAATTTTGGCGTCGACCCCGGCCTGAGCCAGCTGGGCCTGCACCACCTCCGCCACCCGGCGATAGGTCGATTCATTTTTGGCCCACATCTTCAGCTCGAGACGCTGGCCGTCCTTGTTCGTCCGAATGCCATCCGATCCGGCTTTCCAGCCGGCCTTATCCAGGGTGGCATTGGCGGTCTCCAGATTGTGAAATATCTGAAATTCCCTGGGAACATTGCTCGACGGCAGGGAACTGATCAAATAAGTATGGGCCGGTTTGCCGGCACCGGCAAATACATTTTTGGTGATGGAGTCCTGGTTAACAGCCATGGCAATGGCTTTGCGCACGGCCAGGTCATTCAACGGTTCGGATTTTGTGTTCATGACCATGTGAAACAGCACGACCCCGGGCAGTCTGACGACGTCGATTTTGGAGTCCTGCTCAACTTTCGGCAGAAACATGGTCGGCACCGAAAAGAGAACATCCAGTTTACCGGTTTTCAATTCCAGAAACCGGGTTGATTCATCTTTGATTTCACGGTAAACGACCTTGTCGATGACTGCCGGCCCTTTGTTTTTAGCATTTCCCGGGCCCCAGGTATAATCCGGGTTTTTGACGACGGTCAGGCTGTCGCCCGGCTTCCAGGATTCGTATTTGTAAGGACCGGAGCCGATGACGTATTTAATGCCGTAGTCTTCCCCATACTTTTTGTAGGCTTCCATGCTGGGAACACACATAAAGCTGGATGACAAGTTAAAAAGCATGTTCGGATCCGGCTGCTTGAAATAGATCGCTATGGCATGTGAGTCATCGATCTCGATGCGATCGATGGCCGCCACCATGTAGCCGGACGGACCGGTCGCCATTTCTTTGAAAAACCATTGGGCGACTTCAGCGTTAAACGGCGTGCCGTCGTGAAATTTCACCCCCTTTTTCAGTTTCATTTTCCAAACTAAACCGTCCGCGCTGATAACCCAGGATTCGGCCAAACCCGGGTAGTATTGGTTGTCCGAATCCCTTTCAATGAACCGGTCATAAATCAGCCACATGGCATCATGTGACAATTCAACTTTGACCGGGTTGAACGTGGTGACGCCCAATTCATTGGGATCTCCTGAAACATTCAGCACTTTTTCCGCCGCTGCGGATGACCAGCCGAATCCAATCAACATCAATAAAGCCAAACCCCAAATAAACAGTTCAAAAACAGATTTACTTTTCATCCCAATCCTCCTTTTAATTGTGCAACCCCGTTTCCCCGGCTGCCGGTTAAGATGACGACATGCCCCAGTGTGCCATTTCATATATGCTCAAATTTATACATCTAACTCTGCCGTTACGCAATACCGAAAGATCAACCACCGTTTCTTTTCAATACCTTGCCGGGCAGGCGCCCGGTGTGCTCACCCCGGGCAATCACCGGTAAACCGTTGACCAGGACATGGGTAATCCCAAGCGGGTATTGATGGGGATTTTCAAAGGTCGCGGTATCTGATATTTCATTCTCATCAAAGATGACAATATCGGCATGCCGGCCCTTTGCAATCAAGCCCCGGTCACTGAGTGCCAGTTTGCGGGCCGGCAGGCCCGTCATTTTGTATACAGCCTGTTCCAGTGAAAGGACCTTCTTTTCCCGGACGTAGCGGCCCAGAATTCGCGGATAGGTGCCGTAGAAACGAGGATGCACCTTTCTGGCGGAGGTCAGCCCGTAAGGGGCTACCGCGCAGCCGTCGGACCCGAACATCCCCAGGGGATGCTGCATAATCTGGATCACCTCATCCTCGCTCATTGAAAAAACAATCATACCCAACCCGCCCTGTTCGTCTTCAAATACTCTAAATAGGGCCTCCAGCGGCGGCAGGGACAACTGCTCCCCGATACGGTCGAGCGTTAATCCTTCCAATTCAAGATTATTTTCTCGATTGAAGCCATTGATCCGGATTTGATCCCAACCCAGTCCATCCATGGGATTGTCCCAGTCATATGGCTCTTGGGTCATATCCTTGATCACCCGGTCCAGCAGCCTGTCATCCTGGAGGACAGCAATCATCTTTTCGGCGCCGTTTTCTTTGGCCCAGGTCGGAAAAATTTCCAGCAGACCGCAATGATAAGCCCGGTATGGATATTGATCGAAATCGATCCGGTTTCCGTTTTCCCGGCACCGGTCGATCAGACGCAATGCATCCCGGGCCTTGCCCCAGTTGGCGGGCACTTCGCACTTCATGTGGGAAATTTCGACCGAGGCGCCGGAGTTTTCTGCCAAATAAACCGCTTCATCAATGGCCTCGATCAGGTATTTGCCTTCACTGCGCATATGGGTCGTATAGATGCCGTCGTAGGAACGGACTACCTTAGCCAGTTCGGTCAGCTCTTGCCGATCGGCAAATGCACCGGGATGATATATCAACCCGGTGGACAAGCCGAAGGCTCCCAGATCGAGCTCTTTCTCGAGAAGATATTTCAGTTGCTTAAGTTGATCAGGTGACGGCGGACCGCTTTCATAGCCCATGACGGCAGAACGCAGCGTGCTGTGGCCGACAAGCGGCGCCAGGTTTACGGCAACGCCGTGGTCTGCCAACTCTTCATAAAATTGGGCCAGGGTCTTCCATTTCCAATCCCGGGGGGCCAGTGCTTTTTGGTAAATGCCGCCCAGCCCAGTCATGTACTGCATGAAATCATCGAAATGGGCATCGGGGACCGGAGCCGGCGATCCGCCACAGTTGCCGACCAGTTCGGTCGTCACGCCCTGCCGGATTTTGCTCTCGGCTTCCGGGTGCACCAGCAGCGTAAAATCCGAGTGAGAATGCATATCGATAAATCCCGGACTGACAACACAGTCATCCGCGTCAATAACCTCCTGCGCATCAGCTGCCAGATCCGGCGATATTTCGGCAATAAGCCCATCTTTAATTCCGACATCAGCCCCAAAGGCTTTCCGGCCGGATCCATCGACATTTTTTCCGTTGCGAATAATGATATCGAACATTTAAATTCTCTTTATACAAAGCAGAAATGCCTTTAATTCAAACGAGCGGAAAAGAATAATATACCTCTCACCTTTTCTTCCTCCCAAAACCTGCAAGCCCCACCAAGCCCGACCCTAAAAGGAGTAATGTGGTCGGTTCCGGAACGGGCGCGGCATCTATGGTCATTATTGAAGACAGGGTTACGTGCCCCCCAAAGCCTGTCACGGTTTTATCGACTTCGATTGAGGTTACATCAAGGTCAAGGGAGATCCTGTTAATTTCGAAACCCTCAAAACCTATCCCGCTCGCTCCCGTGGGGTCGTCGAAAAAAATATAAGACTCCTTAGAGGCCGCGCCGGCGCCGCCCAAGCCCCCATCCATAATACTAAGCCCGGTAGTAAGCCAATCGTTCAGTCCGTCTGTCAGTTTGGCAACGCCGCTGTTGAATGCAGCCCCGGTCAGTATATCTGAAAAGTGTTGTCCAACATCTGCGTTCTCAATCAAAAGGCTGAAGAGAATGACGTCACCAATACTGACCTGATAAAACAAATCAGGCGTAACGCTATTAACAGCGAGTGCCGTGAGCCCTAAATCAACTGATGTATTCGGATAGGCATTGCTGTTGGTGACACACATTACAAAAAACATAGAAACCATCAATAGATAGATCAAAAGCTTTTTCATACTCCCTCCTCCTTTTGGTTAATGGGCTTAATTGAAGATAAGCGATTCGTTTTATTTCAAAGACAACCCATCTGTCTTCATTGGATCGGCAGACAGACTCTATTTGCAATTTTTGAAGAATGGGACCAAGGAGTTATGTAAAAAAAGTCGCGGCAGGAATGCCGGTCGCCCGACACCCCCAACCCAGATCCCGGCGTGCGCTACTAACGCACCGGGCTCCTGCCTCAGATAGTAACGCCAAAGCGTCCCCAGGGATGTGGGTGGCAGACGCGCGCCGTCTGAATAATCCTTTTTTCTAAGACCGCTGTTTCTGAATAATCTGAAAATGCAAATTAAAAAAATGCGCAGCATAAATTAATTAATCCGCCAACACCTATATTTGGCAGGAATTATAATTTTGGCAATAAAAATCTAAACTTTAAATTTGCTGTATTGCAAGGCGGATTAATTAAGATAGTCTTCGCGGTTCTGGACCCCTCGCAATTCATCGCCAACCAAAAAATCTCTCACGTTTTCCAGCGCCCGGCGAGTTGCATAGGCCATGGCCCCCGGCACGTGGTCTGCATTGTGCGGCGATCCGAGAATATTGGGTAATTCAAAAAAGGGAAATTTCAACTCGAAATCCGTGCTGCCGACCGGCTCATCCCACCAGGTGTCGATACCTGCGCAAAATTCCGGCTGAGCCTTCAGATGCGCATACAGCGCCCGCTGATTGATGACATCACCCCGGCCGACATTGATCAGGATGGCGTCTTTTTTCATCCAGTCCAGTTCTTTGGGCCCGATTAAATCTTTGGTGGCGCGGGTCAACGGTGTGGTTATCACCACGACCCGGGAGGCTTGCAGCACCGTTGGCAAATCTTCAATGGATCCGATAAAATCAACCGGAAAATCGGTTTGGCCGGATCGGTTGATGCCGTGAATCTGCATTCCCATGGCCTTCATGGTTCGGGCAATTTCCCGGCCGTTGCCGCCAAATCCGACAATCCCGCAAACAGCACCCCGCAACTCATGATTAAAGCCGGATCGATCAAATACACCCTGCCGCAACTGGTTATTCTTGGGAACAATTTTTTTTGCCAGGGCCAAAGTCAGCGCCAGCACATGCTCGGCAATGGGCCGCGCAAAAGCGCCGACGTTGGAGGCCAAAACAATTTCCGGGGGAATCAGCTCAAACGGCACATTGTCGGCTCCGGCGTAGATCAATTGAATCAAGCCGACGCGCTCAAGCAAAGAAATTTCTGCCGCAGCGATCTCTTTGCGGGAAAAACTCAATGCAATTACAATCTCGGCTTCGCTCAGCAGCCGCCTTCGGTTGTACTCTGGCTCTACCGGCAGAAAGCGAACTGGTGCCAGGCCGTCGAAAATTTCGTGATAAGCAGCCTTTTCGTCCTCGGCGGGTTCGTAGGTCACGACAATGTTTTTATTCATATCAGACCTGGCATAGTCGTTTAACGATATCCGTGAACACCCGGGTTCCCAGGATCATATTTACTTCTGAAATTCTCTCATCGATACCATGGACCCGATTGAGCTCGCCCATGTTGATCAACATGGGGCATACCCCATAGCAGGGGATTCCTTTGGCCCGGAAAAACCGGGAATCCGAAGCGCCGAATAAAAGTGAAGCCACGGTCAGGGCATCCGGAAAATGCTCAAGATGAACATCATTGATGATCGCGAAATCTTGAGTATCCAACGCGGATTCGCTGGCCCGGGCTTTTTTTATGGCTTCGACTTTAATGTTCTCATCGGCCAGCCGGGCTTTGATATTGGCAACGACCTCATCCGGCTCCGTTCCGGGCAGCAGTCGAATATCAAACTCCGCTTTAGCTTCGCTGGGGATCACATTGGTCTCGTTCCCGGAACGCAGACAGTTCAGGCTATAGAGTGGACGCATAAACGTAAAAATTCTCATTATATCAGCATGATAAGATAAAATACTACTTGACTTTTTTTGATATAAGTACTACTAAAATCACTCCTTTTATAGGCCTAGTTCCCTAAAACT
>Ga0209338_1000672_pt1 | contig 10613 bp, 12 predicted proteins | sample OlaalgELextract1_FD_187374 | JGI IMG/M metagenome (GOLD analysis project Ga0209338, IMG submission 187374) | Olavius algarvensis symbiont microbial communities from Tuscany, Italy - Type A ELBA extract 1 (SPAdes) (version 2) | ecosystem: Host-associated > Annelida > Digestive system >... | reverse complement strand
GGGGTCACCACAGGTTGTAATTGGTGAGGCGGGGGAGGTGGTCTGGACGGCCGAATACGAGCCCTTTGGGGCCGTGGATGTTGGGTCGCGTTCGGGTTTTGCCAATAATTTTCGGTTCAGCGGCCAGTACTTTGATACCGAATCCGGGCTGCATTACAACTGGCACAGGTATTATGATCCCAAAACCGGGAGATACCTGACACCGGATCCCATTGGACTTGAGGGCGGGATTAATGTTTATCTCTATTCATCGGCGAATCCTATAAATTTCTTCGACCCTGATGGTCTCAATTTTCTTCGAGCTCTTTCGAATATTTATCGGCAATATGCGCCGGTAATTGTTCAACACGTTCACTTTATAATTGAGGATGTAAAAACCGGTGCCCCCGGCGTAGTAGATGCTACTAAGGCTACAGCGAAATGGGCTTATGAAAAGACCAAGGATTTGAAAATTCCTAGTGATGCAATTATTTGGGGGATTATAAATTCTACTGAATCTTCGCTTGAATTTATTGCAGAATCATATAAACGAGAATCTGATCAGGAGTGGGAGAAATTCTACTCCCAATATCAAAAGTTGAACCCACCACGCCCTGAGCACGAACTATATTGGGAAAGTGCACAGCCAGTTCCTTTGTCTGAAATAATGCCTAATAAAGATCCACGACAAGGATTGACTAACTTTGAAGAAAAAAGTGATGGATGCTATCTTGAGAAGGTACGCGAAATTGAAATTTAATTTATTGAGAGATTAAGCCAGCATCATAAAAATAGATTGATGCAAAAAACGTCATGTTCCAAAGCGAATGAGCAAGAATGCTTGTCTCTACTGAATTTGTCTTTTCATAAATATAAGTTAAAATTAATGAGCTTAATATGAATTTAATAGCTTGGGGTATTGATGGTGTATGCATAATTGAAAAGATTAGAGCTGTTACTATATAACCCCAAGTGGCATCGAATTTGTTTTTTATGATTCTATAAATGCCAGCCCTTAATAATAGTTCCTCCACAACTGGAGCTATAACTACGGTAAATAATAGTAAAGTAATAACATATATTTTACCAGTGTCGATGTCGATAAATAATTTTGCTGTAATCTCTTGTTTTTCAAATATGGTTTTATATGGGAAGTTTATAGCTGATACTATAACGCCACCACCGAATCCAGCAATAAGCAATTTTTTAGCATTGTAATTCTTAATATTCGAAAATGAATAGTAAAGTGGATAATTTTTCAGTAAATAGATGGTACCGCAGCAGGTTGATATGGAAGAATTTATAGCAGTAATTAATTGTTCTGGGATTTGAAATGGAGTGATGTCTTGGATTACCAATCCTAATATGTAAAGAATAAAAGCACTAATTAGAATTAAGAATATAGCATGTACAATATCCCAAATATTCCAATATTGAATTTTGCTTTCGTTAGAGTTTGTTTGCATATTAGATTTTTTTGTGGGAAAAGATGGGGGTCGCATCTTAAATAATAGATATTGATGATCCGCAAGGTAGTTGGAGATTAATCTCTGACTGCCTTTTTAGTTTTAATTGCCCTTATAAATTTGACTCCATACCTTACCAGGGTGGCGGGTGGGTATAAGAACAGCCAGCCGCGTACCTTTGGCTTTGGTATTGGCCCTGTCTGGCGTGGTAAATGCTCACTGATTACATAAACTCGCGTTATCAGACGGCGCACCTTGGATTCTTTTTAAAATAGATTGCTCTGTCTGATAACGACAGATTATGTAAGAACTGCATTTAGCATGACAGACAGGGCCATTAAAATAGACAAGCGGCTTCCTTATTTTTTGTAAACGTCACCTCTAAAGCCGATGACTTCAATGTAGACGATTTTTTGGCTATCATCCACCGAGTAAATGATGCGGATACCTCCGATCCTTATGCGATAGCTTCCTTTGAGCTCACCACTGAGACGTTTAATGCTGTGATGGCTGAACGGATCTTCGGCTAATATGCTGAGAGCCGCATTAAGCCGTCTGACTGTGGTTGTATCAACTTTTTGGTAAAACTTAGCCGCCTTCCTGGAAAACTTAATTTCATACATTGCGCTTAATATCTTTCCAGCTTATCGTGTTGCCTGTTCGGATGTCCTCTTTTGCCTGGCGGTAATCTTCAATGAAATCCGGTTGGCTGAGCAGCGCTTGAGTCTCCTCTTCATCGGTTCGTTGCAGGTCTTGCAGAAAATCTAAAGCGACTATGAGCTTTTGTGGCGGAAGATCATTGACGGTATTATGAATTTTATTTTTTATCTCGGTAAGTTCCATATCGACCTCTTTTTTTGAGTGTGGGAATCAAGCCTGGTTTTTAACCTTTTGTTTGAGAATTAGCGCATCGATATAGGTTGCAAGCGCCTTGAGATCACTTGGCGGCAAATTAGAAGCCAGTCTGAGTCGTTTAGCCAGCTTGGGGTTGATGTTCTGGTAAGACCCTTGATTGTTACCGTTGGCTGCCAGCAGCTCATCCACGCTCATATCCAAGGCCTGAGCCAGTTCGATTATTTTTTGAGCCGGCGGATAATCGGCCTTGTTCTCATAATGGTGCATGATGCGCTGTGAAACCCCGATTCTTTGCCCAAGTTCCTCTTGTGTCAGTCCTTTGGCTTTACGAATTTGAGCCAAGCGCTGACCGAAAGACAGCCTGTTGGTTTTATCCGGTTTTGATTTTTGAGCTACTGCACTCATGGTTTGATGCCTCTTTAAGATTTTTAGCGGCATTATAGCACGGGTTTTTGAACCCACCGAGCATGAGGCAGTTTTTTTCTTGACATAATATACACTATATGTATATTTTTGGATCTGTAAATATTTTTTTATTTAGTACCAGTTTTTTTCTTGACAAGTTTTTTGAAGGGAGATGTTCGGCAGAAAAAAGGCCATCAACTTCAATGACTGTGGCAGGTCGCAGTTGATGGCCCAGGGTAGGTTCCAAAAGGGGGAACCCTTTTGAAACCGCTTTCTTTTTCTATCGCATCTTTCCCTAAAAATCAACTCTGAAAGGAGGTGAGACACTTGAAAACCAACAGTTTTGAGACGACGGACATTTTTAGAGGGGCGTTCTTTTTGTGCCGGGGTGCAGAGTTGAGCGGGATCCGGTTCCGCAATAATGGCAAACGAATCGCTTCGTTTTTGATCACCGGTGAAGACCTGGATCGACTGGACAAACAATATCGAGACGGCCAGGCGCTGGTCAATCCGCTGCAGTTCAGGGAATCGCTAAATCACTTAAGAGATATCCTTTTTAACAAATTACGTGAAAATGGCCCGGCTACGTCACGCTTGGGGCATGACTACGCCGCGGCAAGGGGGACGAGATATGATAGAAAAAGAAAGGATCGAATCCATCAAGGCCGGCGTTGACCTGGCAGCGCTGGTAAAATCCAAAGGCATTGATTTAAAGAAAAACGGCAAAAGCTACTTTGGCCTATGTCCTTTCCACGACGACACCAACCCTTCCTTATCGATCAATCCCACAAAAAATTTATGGCAGTGCTTCGGCTGCGGGGCGGCCGGAGATGTGATCCGGTTTGTAGAGCTCATTGATAAGGTCACATTCCCGGAAGCAGTCAGTCAGCTCATGGCTGATAGCTCACAGCTGATAGTAAAATCCAAGCCAACAGGCCGACGGGCGAAACGGGCAAGCGGGCAGACCGGCTTAACCGTTAAAGACCGTAAGCTGCTGGGCCGTGTAGTCTCCTATTATCAACACACGTTCACCCAGGACAGCCGGGGAATCAATTACCTGACGAATGACCGGGGTATCACGGACAATCAATCATTAAAAGACTTTGCCGTGGGCTATGTCAACGGTACGTTGCTGGAGATCCTGCCCGAGGATCCGGATGTGATCAAAACGCTTAAAAAGATCGGCATCTTAAATACCAAAGGCCATGAGATTTTTTACAATTGCGTGGTGTTCCCGCTTTACAGCAATCGCGGTTCGATTGTGAACCTGTATGGTCGCAACATCGAAGGTGACAACGGGGTATCGCACTTGTATCTTCCGGGATCCCGGACCGGCCTGGTCAATCGCCAGGCGGTCAACCGTTCCCAATCCATTCTTCTGACCGAATCGATCATTGATGCTCTAACCCTTTATGACCAGGGCTTTAGGACCGTAATGCCCATCTATGGGGTCAATGGTCTTTTGGATGATCACCTTTCTTTCTTTAACCGCAAGGTCAAAGAAGCCTACCTGGTCTTTGATGCCGATGATGCCGGCTGCAAAGCCACAGAGGCCGTATCATTGCGGTTAAAAGAAAAAGGGATTGTTTCTTATCCGGTGGAGCTACCCGATAAGGACGTCAATGTATTCTTCAGGCGCCACACGCCCGAGCAGTTCGAGCAGCTTCTCAAAAAAGCCAATCCCAAATCCCTTGAGCACTCCGACAAGGTGAGAAAGCGGGTGCAGAACCTTTATCAGCAAACCGAGCATGGCTTTATTGTGGGCTACGGCGATCGGCAATATGAAATCAAGGGCATCCAGCGGGGCGACACCCAGCTTAAGGCCACTATCAAGGTGTCCAAGGACGTGCAAGGCAGCCTGCCCTTTGAGCTGACCACCATTGATCTATACTCTTCGCGTTCCCGGAGCTGGTTTGCCAAGCTGTGTGCGGATTTGTTTGAAGCCGCCCAGGAGCTGATCAAAGAGGACCTGGGCAGAATCCTGACCTTGGTTGAGGAATACAAACCCAAAGAGAAAAAAGCTACTAAACAGGAGCTGACAAAAGCAGAAAAACAAGCGGCGTTCAAGCTGCTCAAAAGCAAGGATATCTTCTCTGAGATCCTGTCCGATCTTAAGACCTTGGGCGTTACCGGCGAACAGACCAATAAGCTGGTGGGCTACCTGGCGGCGGTCTCCCGCAAGCTTGATGAGCCCTTATCGGTATTGGTTCAGTCCAGAAGCGCTGCGGGCAAGTCCACGCTGCAGGATGCAATCCTGTCTTTGGTGCCGGAAGAAGATTATGTCAAATACACCCGCATCACCGACCAGGCCTTGTTTTACAAAGATGAAGACTCGCTGGTTCACAAGATCCTGGCCATTGAAGAAGAAATGGGCATGGGCGGGGCAGCCTACTCGATCCGCAATATCCAGAGCTCGAAAAAGATCACGGTGGCAGCCACCGGCAAGGATCCGGGCACCGGCAAGATGAAAACCGAGGAATACACGGTCAAAGGTCCAGTGGCGGTGATGATCACCACTACGGCAGCGGAACTTGAAGGTGAGACCGCTTCCCGGTTTTTGTTTTTAACCATCGATGAATCCACCAAGATGACAGAGGCCATTCACCGGATGCAGCGGGAGGCTGAGACCCTTGACGGTCTGATCCGCAAGAAAAAACAGGATTGCATCATCAAAAAGCATCACAACGCCCAGAGGCTGCTTAAACCAATGGCGGTGGTCAATCCCTTTACCAAGTATCTCTCATATCCCAATCAGTCGCTGAGGACCCGCAGAGACCACAAAAAGTATTTGGGGCTGATCCGGGCTATCACCTTTTTGTACCAGTATCAGCGCAAGATCAAAACCGTGGATGTCGAAGGGGAGCCGGTGCAATACATCGAGGTCACCTTAGAGGATATCGATAAAGCCAACTCTCTTGCCAATGAAGTGCTGGGCCAAAGCCTCGATGAGCTGGCGAATCCTTCCAGGACGCTGCTTTCTGCCACTTACCGCATGGTCAAAGAAATAGCAGATAAACGCAATGTTAGCATTGACGAGATCTATTTTACCCGGCGCATGATCCGGGAGTTTACCGGCTGGAGTGACTGGCAGATCAAAGCGCACATCAAACAGCTTGAACAGCTGGAATACCTTCATGTCAGGATCGGCTGCCGAGGCAAAGAGTACAGCTATGCCCTGAACTACCAGGGCCAGGGAGGCGATGAGAGTCGCTTTTACCTAAACCTGACACCCATCGAAGAGATCAAAAAGCTGATGAACAAAGACAAGGGCGAAAAGGGGGGCAAATGAAATACGAAGATGCTGTCAAGGCATTGAGTTTAAAAGATCCGTTTACCAAAGAGCCGATAACCCCTTGCGAGCTGATAAATATCCTCAAACAGGATGTTGTGCTTGCCGTAGAGCGGCCCGGGTCCTGGGAAGGGACTAATATGCAGATCGTGTTACAGTCTCATGGTTTTTTTTACGACCAGTAGGGTATTTGGGCTGACTAAGAGGGTTATTATACCAACAAGTAGGGTAGTTGGTGGCTTGCAAAATCGGGATTATCTGTTTGCAATTAAAAGGAAATCGCAACTAGTTGGAGTTTGAGGCGCAAGAAAGCAAGGGGGAGAGAGGGCGAATGCGGAAGGTGGAATGCGGAAGTCGGAAAGGAGTTGGGAAATGGACGTTGTTGTAACGATCACCGAGTACAAGCGGCAGCTCAAATCCATCGGTTATGCTGAAGCCACCATCGAAAGTTACAGCAGGAATCTGGATTTGTTCCGGCGCTATCTCCAGGATCTTAATATTGCCGATTTGAGAAAGGTCACCCACCAGGTCATCTGTGATTACCAGCAAAAGATTATGTCCGAGCCGGTGGCCATGGAGACCAGGGCATTGAAGCTTCGGGTGGTCAAGCGTTTGTTTGAATATCTTTGCCAAACCCACCGGCTGTTGATCAATCCCACTGAAGGCATCGTGGAGACCAATCGCCAAAACCGCAAAATCGGCACGGTGCTCACTGTTGCTGAAGTCAGAAGACTTCTTAAACAACCCAACCTGTCCTTGAGGACCGGCATCCGGGACCGGGCGATCATGGAAGTGCTGTATTGCACCGGCATGCGGCTGGATGAACTGTTGAACCTGCAAGTCTATCATGTCGACTTCAAAGACCGGGTACTTTATATCCGCAAAGGCAAAGGTAATAAGCAGCGAGTGGTCCCGCTGGGAAAAAATGCCCGCAAATATCTTAAAGAATACCTGGAAAAGATCCGTCCCTGGTATGCCAAAAAGAATCCCAGAGAACGCAAGCTGTTTTTAAACCAATCCGGTCTTGCCATGACCAAAAGCAACCTGCGAGTGAACCTGCGCAAATACCGTGATGAGGCCGGCATCAGGAAATCAGCGTCGCCGCACGCCTTCCGCCGAAGCTGCGCAACCCATCTTTTACAAAACGGCGCTGACATCCGCTATATCCAGAAACTGCTGGGACATCGGCATTTAAAGACCACCCAGGCTTATACCAAAGTGATGCCGGTTGAGGTCAAGCAAACCCACAACAGAACACACCCGGGAATCAGAAAACAGAAAAGCAAAGGAAAGAAGTCAGAATGAAGATTAAGGAACTCATTCCGGTTTATTTGAATCACCTTAAAGTGCTGGGCCGCTCATATTATACCATCCGGGGGGCCAAGTATGTGCTGCGCCGTTTTGTCCGATTCTTAGAGACCGAAAGCGCCGATCACATCGAGGATCTTAACGCCGACATCCTGGCCGAGTATCAGCAGGAGCTGTATTTTTCTTTAACTGCAAAAGGCAAACCGCTGACCTTGCGCACCCAGGCACAGACGCTGGGCGTGATCAAGGGCTTTACCAGCTACCTCAAGGATAAAGATTACCTGATCCATGACCCGGGGCAAAGTATCCAGCTTCCCAAAAAGCCCAAGCGTCTTCCCAAGATCATCCTAAGTCCAAACGAAGTCAGACAGCTTCTGGATGCGCCGGACATGCGAACCAACCGCGGGTACCGCAATCGCATCATCCTTGAGATCCTCTACGATACGGCCATTCGCCGGGACGAGGTCCGTAATATCCGGCTGGTCGATCTTGACCTGGATGCCGGCTATATCCGGATCCGGGGCAAAGGCAACAAAGAGCGTGTGGTCCCGTTAAGCCGGCGGGTCTGCGAGCTGATCCAAAACTATATCCTGATGGTTCGCCCCTACTTTGTAAACGGCCGTGATCCGGGCTATCTGATCTTAAATCGCTGGGGACGTCAGATGAATGCCAACGGTATCTGGGCGGTGGTCAAGCGCTGTGTCGTTCTTGCCGGTATCAAAAAAAATGTCACCACGCACACGTTCCGCCACACCTGCGCAACCCACATGCTCAAAAACGGGGCGCCCACCCGGCACCTGCAGCAGATGCTCGGACACGAGTCTTTGGAATCCACCCAGATCTATACCCATGTCACCATCAACGACCTCAAACAGATCCATTCCAAATACCACCCTTCAGAATCCCTGCAAAACAAGCCGGAATAAGGCATACTCTGATATGGACTTCGATGAGATCGTCCAATCTGAGGCAAATGAGAAAGCCCCCAAAAGCGCTATGGCTGCGGATTGGCTGAAATCGGGCTTTTATCCTCCAAACAGCACGACAGACAAGTGCCCGCAGCCGCGCTAAAGACGGGATCAATGACCGGCCCGATTTAATATGCCTGCCCGCCCACCAACAAAAAAAGGAAGCCGCATGTCGATTTTAATTTTTGCGGCTAAAAAGAAAAGATCCTTTTTTCTTTAACCGCCGGCAGCTTGCCTTTGCGTCTTGAATCACGTATAATCAAACCAGCTCTTTGACACGCGGGCGGTTCCCCAGGGGGGTCAAAAAAAGTGCTCTCTAGGGGGCAATGCGCATCAGAATATATAGCGGCCAATACTACGATGAAGAAACTGGGCTGCACTATAACTACCACCGGTATTATGATCCCAAGACCGGGAGGTATCTTACACCGGATCCCATAGGGCTTGAAGGTGGGATTAATTTATATCCATATGTTGAAAATGATCCGATTAACTGGATCGATCCATATGGGTTATTTGTTGATTCTACTGGAGCTTACACAGGAGCGGCTACTATCGCGGCTGAGGCTGCGGGTGCCTCTATAGCCGCCGCAGGAGGAGCTATTGCAGTTGGTGCTGCTGCTGGTATTGGTGCATATTATGGTATGCCAACAGCTCTTGAGTATTACGGATTAGAACGTGCATTAACCTGGTGGGGTGAAAGTATATATGATTGGTTACATGATTCGCCGGCTAGCGATCCTTGCGCCGGCCGTAAGAAATGGCAGCCTAAAAAACCTGGTCGTAAAAAGCAAGGCCGAGAACCTGGCGAGAAGAAGCGTCAGCACAAAAAATGGAAACATCGCAACCCTCCGAAAGAACCACCGAAGCACACACCAAGCCGGAAAAATTGATGAACAGAACCCGATCAGGATTGAGAATTCGAGGTCAACGCGGCCATCCTTCAGTGCGTGAGGCACTGAAACGATTTGCAAGATGGTTGCGACAGGAATATTACTTCCCTATTAGGGTTCCTGTGTATCTGAATAAACACCGTACATTCATTACAATTGAGGGAGAGGAGGTTACGGCGTCTTTCTTCGCACCCTATGATCGTAATATTGAGCCGTATATTAGAATTGCGACTGGTGATTACGAAGAGCTCGTCGTTAAGTATGGTAAAAATGACGCTCTTGCATCTTACTTATGTTCACTTGCGCATGAAATTGTCCACTATCAGCAATGGATTGCTGATGGAAATACGTCAGAAGAAGGTGTTGAAGAAGAAGCAGATGCCATCCTGCAACGTTACGCGCAGACAGTTGATGTACCGTGAGTTTGATTACTAATATACTATTATAGAATTTGCCAAATTAAAGATGGTAGAATTTAGGCCCCGTTTTCCGGAGGGGAAAAGAACAGGGTCGCATCCTAAAGATTGAATTCTGGTGAAAAGGAAGGCAGTTGGAGATTAATCTTTGACTGCCTTTTTGATTTAATTGCCCTTGTAAAATCGACCCCATCCTTACTCCAGTGGTGGGCGGAATAAGGAAAACGAAGGGGTCACCCATTAAAGGGCTTGTCAAGAGAAAAAACACCCCCTCGATCAAAAAAAACCACTTTTTGTAACAGTTATGCTGGTTTATATCAGCTTAACTGTTACACAGCTAACTGGCCGCACCCCCTATGAAATTCACCTTGCGAGGTGCAACAATCCATATTCCAATGACTGAAAGCATTTGGATTGCCAGCATGCCTTGAAGGGCAGGTAAATAGGTGCCCAGGGTATCGTAGATAAGTCCCGTCAGCCAGGGTCTCAGGGGGAAAATAGGTGACGTTGTTGCCTGGGTTGACATATTTGATTTGAGAGGTGATTTTAAAATACTGAATAAGTTGAAGGCAGTTGGAGTTGTATAGCTCCGGCTGCCTTTTTGTTATAATTGCCGGCTAAAATGATCCGATCCTTTCCAGGGGCGCAGGGGCTGGTGCAGTAATAGTTGGCAAGGTGTATGATACAAGCACAAGGGGCTGGCGTGATTTGTGTAAAGTTACATATTGCGACTTTATCACTGACGGCATTTTACTGCCCTGCCGGAGGCTGATAAAAAAATTAAAATTCTGTCTGATAAAGTCCAATATGTAGCAATGCAGCAAATCATGACAACCCCGCTCTTCGCGCTGCAACGGAACCGGGTGGGCGGGCAATAAGATTTAATTTGGCTGCAGGCCTATATTATTATAGAGCCTGCGCATAAACTTAAAATTGATCAGAATAAATTACAAAATTGTAGGTCCAACATTTTAAATTTGGTCAATGTTCTTTGAAAAATTGGTTAAAGCAGCAATCTGCTGTGCTTCAGGTTA
>Ga0209338_1000671_pt1 | contig 10617 bp, 10 predicted proteins | sample OlaalgELextract1_FD_187374 | JGI IMG/M metagenome (GOLD analysis project Ga0209338, IMG submission 187374) | Olavius algarvensis symbiont microbial communities from Tuscany, Italy - Type A ELBA extract 1 (SPAdes) (version 2) | ecosystem: Host-associated > Annelida > Digestive system >... | reverse complement strand
ACGCTTACGAGGTAGAGGCAGGCATTGGTGTAATTGCAGCTAACACTGTGTGATCCATGCCTGAGTGCCTTGAGTGTGAGGTACTACAAAAAGCGCGCTATATAAATACACTTACCTCTACCTTTACCTTTAATTACCAACATCTTAACGTGTATTGTTTTTAGTGTTGTGTTTTGGGATTGCTTAGATTATCGGGTTATTAATGAGTAGTTTCTTAACGGACATCAGCACAGAAAGGCTATTTAGTGCTACGATCAAGTCATTAACATATACCAATATGCATTAACGTAATGAACTGTTTAAGTTCAGCATCTATAATATTTGTTTGTAGCTTTGTCAACTTGGAAACTTCTCTATTCATGTTGCTCTGCGCAACTTACGACCTCCTGGTTAGCAAACATTTAATAATAATAATATTAATTATTGTTAGTATATTCAGGGTGACCACTTGTATGGAAAACTGGAAATGTCAGGAATTTTGACGGCTGTCAGCGAAATGTCAGGGATTTTACTAAAAGTCAGGGATATTATTGTTTAGATTTTGACGACAGTATGGTCCAAATGTTCATTGATTTTATCTGCCGACATTGATGTATTTTGTGTTATAATTCTGTGCTTCATTTGCACGATTTTGTAATAAATATAAATATATTATTACTATTACAATAGTGACAACTAGTTATTATTGGTGTTTTTATTATTGAGTTGTTTATCTGTGTCACAGTGCCTAGTGACTCTTGCTTTTAGGCGCCAGATACAAATACTCTAAGTTACTTACTTATTTACATCTTTACGTTCAATTAACTGATATTGTTAAGCATCTCACTTGAACTTGACAGTCAAATAAGAAGGTATTTTAATGAGGGTTGAATAAACCAAGTTTGAGCTGTCGAGGGTCGAGTCACAGATAGTCAATGGCATAGAGTTCAAAAGTTCCAAATACTAGTGTATTTGGAACTTTGGAACTCGATGCCGTTGACTATCCGTGACTCGACTCCGACATTTGCTGGTTTCTGTAGCAGACTAAAAATTGAACTGTATAACCGAGTGTATGGTGAAAACAGCACCCTCGTGATAGGCTTCTATAAGAGGGGGGGGGGGCATAAATCCCCTCATTCATTTATTCATTCATCTCTAGTAGAAGGAATATGCGGGTCCAGACTCGTCCAGTTAGTACAGTTTTATCAGGTCAAAGTACACCTCACATGATTAGGTCAAGGGTCATCCCATCATGTGATTCAGTCAGCTACCCTAGCCACGTTCCAGGTTCGCTCTAAGTGTATGTAAATACCATTGTCTTGTAACGCGGACCTTATGTTGTTTATCAGGTCAAAGTACACCTCACATGATTAGGTCAAGGGTCACCCATCATGTGATACAGTCAGCTACCCTAGCCACGTTCCAGGTTCGCTCAAAGTGTATGTAAATACCATTGTCTTGTAACGCGGACCTTATGATGTTTACAACCAAACACGTGATGTATCAGGTCAAAGAGTCTGTTTTCGTGACCTACTTGTATGCTGGCATTTTCCGCTCCCTCAGTGCACCTAGACGTCAACAGCCAGTACACCTCACGTGCTAGGTCAAGGGACACCTGTCATGTGATTCAGCCAGCTACCCTAGCCACATTCCAGTCCTCGATGCGTTTCTAGCCTGGCTCTAAGTGTATGTAAATACCATTGTCTTGTAACGCGAGCCTTAGATAATGCACCAGGGTATGATGTTTACAACCAAACACGTGATGTATCGAGATCCACGAGTCTGTTTTCGTCACCTGCTTGTATGCTGGCATTTTCCACACCTGTCATGTGATTCAGTCAACTACCCCAGCCACATTCCAGGTTCGCTCAAAGTGTATGTAAATACCATTGTCTTGTAACGTGGGTCTTATGATGTTTACAACCAAACACGTGATGTATCAGGTCAAAGAGTCTGTTTTCGTGACCTACATGTATGCTGGCATTTTCCACCTCCCTCCGATATTGAAATGCCGAGAGTGTTATCCATTCATCGACGTAAGCGACAAACTAGCAGACAACGTTGTTTTGCAATGAATGTGAATGCTATGTAGTTTTTATTAGACTTCATTTAGTTTGCGAAGATTCTGTGCTTTTATAGTTTGCAAAGACTATGTAATTCTGTAGTTTTATAGTTTGTACATGTGTGAAAAATTTAAAAAAAATGTATACGTTTTCAAAACGTGTAATCTTTTGTACATGCTCATTTCAGTAATTCAATCAATAATACACCAATGCATATAGATACATGCGCAATAGCAATATATTCAGTTCAAATACATAAACGCGGACAAATAAATCTATTAACTAACGCATCATTCAGTCCAGTATCACTACTAAAACTACGCACAATCTTACGCATATCAAAACCGAAGCATGCAATAATATACATACAGTAGTGTCCACAGAATTTACTGATAACGCTCTGTAACTGGCGATCGTTAAATATCCACGAGAAACAGTGACTGTTCAAATAAGCAATAGCAATATATATTCAGTTCAAATACATAAACGTCGACAAACAAATCTATGAACTAACGCATCATTCAGTCCAGTATCACTACTAAAACTACGCACAATCTTACGCATATCAAAACCCATACTACGAAGCATGCAATAATATATACAATAGTGTCCACAGAATTTACTGATAACGCTCTGTAACTGACGATCGTTAAATATCCACGACAAACAGTGACTGTTCAAATATCGTTCGAAAGCAGCACTAGGACGACGACCGAAAGAATCAAAAAATTCCCCGTGTCCGTTGTCGACGTATACGGCAACCCAGTGGCGACCGGGTAAGTTGGCGGGGTCGGTGTTAGACACAAGCAGACGCGGCGCGTCGGGTAGAGTGTCTATGCTGAAAACTCCGTCAAAGTATTCCAGACGACTATTAAGGAAACGCTCTATCTCATCAGAATTCATACTCCAAAATCGAAAATCACGTTCCTGTCACGATCCACCTCGATCACGTTTTCAAATTCGGCATAGGCAACTACTGTGGCTGTAGCGGGGAGTGCCACTGCAAATTTTAAAGCCAAGCGTACGCTACCCTGACGCAGTAGACTGAAGTGATCGTCTTCGCCGAGATCGGCAGTTAGATCGAATGCGTACAGGGCGTATCCATTAGCATAATCTTCGCGATCGATGTAAAGTCCTTCGTCTTTGCACAGCTTCCCAGTTCCGGCAAACAGGCTGTTGTAGCCTCTTATATACTGACCCAGTTCGTAGTTTGGCTGTATCGGTCTCACGGCATGCTGTTGCTGTCCATCCAAATACAGCGCTATCTCACTTAGGTCAAAATGGCGGAAATTGAATGGATTAGCAGTTAAATGACCGTTGAATGCACGATTACTGACGAGACCGATCACGATGCGAGTAGGCAGTTGCCCAGAAAACAATTTCTCGTGGCTCACATCCAAGTAATGCTCGGGAATCGTGAATGCTTTACACACAACACGTCGTATGGGATACTTTGCAGTTCCACGTTCTAGGGTCTTGGCGTGAGCGAGGAAAATCGACGATGTCAGTTTCACCTTTCTAACAAACAGAGAAGCGTGCATGATCTTGACTTTGCAACCGATGCCTCCCATCAGACAGAAGACATCTTTGCTACGAATCAGCTTTATCTTTACACCGATCTCATTAATCATGTATCGATCCTGGAAGAAGATATCGGCATGCAGACGACCCATCATGTCGAATACACGACTTTCGCTCGCCTGCTGCCGTCGTTGAGCCAGACCCTTATTTCTGGCAGCGTCAGCGAAGTCTACAGAGTCCATTCTGCCGGCTTGATCTTTGTAGAATAGCGCAGACGTCAGCTGAGTTTTCTTTGCATCTCCACCATAACTCAACAACGTTTCCAACATGGCTCTGTAGGGATAGGTGTTAGTAGATGCCGTTATCAGAGTGCCGTTGAGCGAAATGTCCACTTGTGAAAACAGACTGTGTAGAAACAGATTCACCGGACCGACTGGAGAATCAGCAGCCAGATTCGTGCCGTCGGTTCTAGTTACCTTGACCTGTACGTATAACATGCTGTTTGCAAAGTCGATGTAGTCTTCTCCGGTACCGCTAACGTCGAATTCGATGGGCGAACCATCGGTCACCGTCGTCAGCGGATGATACTCTATCCAACTACCCTGCTCCATGCTAGTCTGAGTCGGTGGAACGGAAAATAGGTCCAACTCCGACTTTGTACATTCGCACGACTGTTCGTGTACGAAAGCCATTATGCGAAAATATCACGTTTTCTTCGTTTGATGCGCGTTTTCCTGCTACGTCTTCTCCGTTTAGCGCCAGATCCAGACTGCCAGTTCAAGTTCTGTACGGTTCGTTTTATACCTGCCGGAACACGTTTTTTAGCGGATGCCTTCAGCGACTGCCCTTCCAAGACGTCATCGGCCACTTCCAGACCAGTTTTTACCGCATTCGTCAACATCTGCTTGCCATTGTTCTTAAAGAACGGAAGCACGAGACGACGAAAGAAACCTCCCAAAATACTTCCGAGACCGTGCCCACGCTGAAATCTGGAACCTGCAAAAACCGGTATCTCTCCACCGTTCTGTCGCGAATAGTACTCTTCGTACAGGTCGCGACTTGCGTCGCAGCAATATGCCCTGCGCTTCATGACGACGTCAAAACGACAAATGGCGGAAAGCGCCTGTGTGCAGCGCCTTATATTGCAAAATACGGGTGTACGACGCGGTGGAATTCCAAAACGGCAAACGACTTTCCGGGTAGGAACGGCACGGGCAATCCAGTGTCAGTCATGATATTAATTTCCACAGTGTCGAAACACTTTTTCTGCAGTGGTACGTATAGCACCTGATTCATCACTCGATGAGCGTTTCCACCCACTCTTCGCGGCTTGTCCACTATACGAAGCAGCGGAGCTTTCGTGTCACCTACAAAGACGGGTTCCAGTAAATCGCAGTAAACGAAGAGTGAATTAATATCTCCAACCAAGTTAATGCCGCGAGGTGCCACTATCGTGTCGCCCATGTAGCGCACGTCGTCATCGAATCCTAGCAACCGAGCCAAGTCTTCACTGAACTCTATTCCGACGACATGTTGCATCTCAATTTCCAACTGTATTCGTTTTCTGTCAGTAATGTATGAAAAGTTTACAAGTATTGCTGGCAATTGTGTTTGAGTACGTTGCTCGATATGCAACTGGAATATCAATTGCTCCACCATTCTGTAATGGCCCGCTTTGAGAGATATTCTGCGTACAACGTCGTGAATGTGAATGTCGTAATAGCATCGACCGCTTACGACGTTTTCCACGTTCGACGGAACCGATAGTTCCGTCAGACCAACTTCCCAGTCACCTTCGAGTTCAATCACGTTGCTCAGCTTCGTCGTATATTGAGCCACCGTGTTCTCGGGATAGCACGTCATCGAGCTGTTCGATGGCAGTGTCAGATAAAACCGACTCATTGCGACGAAGCGACGGATTGGGTAGAAGGTAGCCGAGAGCACCGCTGATCAAACCGGTCCACAGACAGTTATCGCTCTCGGTAAACGTCAGGTTTACCAGACCGGTCAGTATGACGATAAACGTGACAAATAACTGACAGCAGTAGACTATTTCTTCTTTCGGCGCGTCCGTACCACAGGCCTTCCACCAATCACGACGTCGAGGATTTGGTTGCGAGTTCATCGATCCACGCGTTGAATTTGCTCGGATAGCCTCTCCACGACACGAGATACTGTATCTTGCCGTTACGTTTCCGCGTCTTTAGTATTTTGTCGACGTCGAAACGTTCGTCGTCGGATTTAAGCACCTTCTGGACTTCCAACTCGTAGAATCTCCCTTTTATACGCTCACCGGCCAGATCTTCGAGTTCGTACGTGACTGGCATCGTCGGCAGACGTGCTGCAATTTTGAATATTTCCTCTGACCACTGGCCCAAGTATCCCTTGCGAAACGGTTGTCGTTGCATGCTTATGCGCACCTTGTCGCCGACGTCGTACTTCCATTTGAATGACTTCGGTTTGAGCGGATACAGACGAGCTCTGACGATGTGCTCGTTTTCGGCATTCACTTCGACCGGTGCCATCCCTATCGATCGATGATGCGTGTTATTGTAGGAATGTAACAAATCGACCAACGCATCCACATACCGCCTCGTATTCGCATATGTGAAGTAGCGAAACATTTTCGTTTTCAAAGTTCTGTTGAAACGTTCCACTACCGCAGCCTTTAAATCCTCGTTTTCACTCGTGTAAAACTTTATACCGCGTCGTTGTAGCATGGACTGAAACGACGAGTTTAAAAATTCCCTTCCTTTGTCGCTCTGCACCATGTTACACGACCGGTCGTCCAAGATCTTTTCGAAAGCTTCCGTGACGTCTCGACCGGATTTTGTTCGAACGGGTACGGCCCAAGCCCGCTTGGAAAACACGTCTATGCATGTCAGCAGGTATCTCACACCGTCGTTAAACGTAGAAAGTGTGGATAGATCGACGAGATCGATCTGGTACAGATCCGCAATACCTTTGGAGTAGGTTTTGCGTCGAGCGAAACGAATTCTTCTGGGTTTGTGCAGCGTGTATGCATCCTGTTTGCTCACGTATTCCTTCGCTACACGCTCCGAGAGTCCGCTGTAACGCTGCAAATTGCGTATGCTTCCAAAACTACCGGGTGAGCGTAACGTATTGTAGATCGCATCCATGTCAGTACTCTTCCCAGCGTTGTCGTTTTCGTCGAGTTCGGCGCGAGCGTCGAACCGGTCGCGCGGACGACTCGCGCGACGACGCTGGCGGCGGTGGCGGTGGTGATAGTTCACTCGAATTGATCCCCACTTTTGGTTCTGCGGGTACGTCTTTGCGCACGTTAATGAACCTGTGCAAAGCGGCTAGATACTCCCTAACTTTCTGGTCGTCGGACAGCGATTGGTCGTGAAGAGTGTTTGACAATTGTAGACTGTTGTTGGCTTTTGCTACTGCGTCGGCGGGTTTCTGTAACCGCTTATATTCCCGATCAAACTCGTCGACCAGAACCAACTTCCTGGCCGATTGCATTATTTCATAAACAGACTACTGAGCACCGACAGTATCGGAGGCAGTAAGGCGGTCAGAAAGCCGCCCTTCTGCAAAATGCGACGCTTCTTTCGCAACGACGTCTTCTTCACAGACAACGCTCTCAAGTCGTCTCTCTTGCGACGCAACGTCGCCTTCTGGCTATTCGTCAGCGGCACGTTGCCTTTTATAATGTTCTTTGCGCATTCGCTCGCACAGTCTAGAAATTCTTTATCGCATTTTCGAACGTACTGCTGCTTCGCCTTTTCACCCAGTTTACGTATTCGTTTTAGCACGGGCAGATAGTTTTTCATTCGAGCACTCATTTCGGCACATAGACGTAGTGAGTCTCTCCGGGAAACACGTTCGCGCGCAGACGCAGTGCTTCGTCCTGTTCTGGTCGAAGGTCGACTAGCAAATAACTGTATGGTTCGCATGTTGCGTCCTTATATGCTTCGACTGCAAACCGCGACATCTTCGGGTACATCTGGCGCGCTAGATTAGCAAACTGACTGGCATCTCTGGGATTCTTGAAGAGAACCATATAATGAGCATTGAGACTCATTGTGCGCGCGAATTTGTTCTTTGGAAACAGGTTCTGTGCTAGGAAGACGACACTGACGTTTCGATGATGCGAACCTTTCGTGAACAGATTCGCTACCGACTCGTTAGTCTCCTGCATCAAGTCGTCGATAATCAGTAATACGGGCTCGCTTCCGTCAAAGTCGCCGATGTCTGGTAGTCCACGATGAAAAACGACTCGAGGATACTCGTCGAACAGCGACTGATGTTCGCCGTAGCAGTAAACTATCTTGCTAGGCGGCGGATGCATCATGACGGCGGCGTTGTCGATGAGTCGGAATACGAATCTGGTCTTGCCGCAAGACGTTGGTCCGGCCACGATGGCCGTGAACGGATGAACGAACGGCAACATGTCGCACTGAGTCTGCAGACGTACCGCCGTCCTATTTATATGCGTTTCCTCCCCTCCCCTCCCTCCCCTCTCCCCATCCCAATGAAGGGAGGGAGAGGGAGAGGGAGGGGGGAGGGGCGCGCGCGGATCCCCTCGTGCTCAGCGAATAATGTCCGTAAGCAAGTGTGCGTACGCCGTCGTCTAGAATGTACCGCTTGTCGTCAAACGCGCATAGGCACAACTTGCTCATTTCCACCGTGTTGATGACATGCTTCGTGGAGCGAAAACATCGAAATTTGCTTGTAGTGTGCTCGGTAGCGCGTCGCAATACGTCGACGAACTGCTGGTGACGTACGTGTTTATTCACGAAATGCTTTTTTATACCTTTAGCTTTCTTTTGTGATTTTGACGGGGCACTCGGAACGTGTAGGCTATACATTTTCGCACGCAAGCCTACAAATTCCTTGGGCGGCGACGACCCCGTCTCGCTTTTGAACTTACCGAGCACACGTTTGTTTTGAGTGGAATACTGGGCATGATTGCTGGCGAAGTTGCTCGTATCGAAGTGGTCGAGGTTCTCGCTCATGTCCTCATACAGATCTTGCGTCTCGATTAGACAGCACAGCGAGTCGGTGTCGGTAAATAGCAGCGTGCAGCGCTCGACGTACTTCGCTTTGAGGTATTCGTAGTAAAAGCGGTACATTATCAGCTTTGATATTTCTAAAATCGTGAATCCGACTGCGATCGGCTTGTCCAGTTTGACTTTTAATCTTGCACCGCGAACCATCACCAGCTCGTCGTTTACGATTTCGCTCTGACGGAACGTCGGCTTGCTCACTGCTTTCAGCAGCTTATTCGCGTCGGCGATCAGTCGAATATTGACGCGATTTCGCACCTGCTCGCATGTCTTCCCGAATGTGGCATTGGCCTGTAGCTTTGCGAGGTCGGAGTGGAATTCCGACGTCGCAGCCCTGCGCTGCTCGTTGCACAGCTCGATCCACGGTTTCAGCCACGGGCGTTGTTGGAACGATAAAATTCGATGTATTTTGCTGATGACCAGACCGTGCTTCGTGTAAAGTTGCAGGTTACGATAGTGGGTCACGTATTTTGTTTTGTCCATCAGATTCGGTGTGAGTTTCTTGCTGGGCTTCCACGGTCGCCGTGGATCGAGCAGGCTGGTGGCAAACGGACTAAGCATTTCTCGACTTATCGTCAGATGTTCCGCCGCCATCGGATAGTCGTTGTGCAGGTCGTGGAGATGGTCGGGATACTGCAAATCACATTCCACGATGTATCCCGTTGGTGCATCCGGTGGAATAGTCATCAGATCAAAATTTCGAATTTCGTCTTCGTCGAGGAATTTGAAATTGCCCACAGGTAGTGGTTCGCTTTGGGCCGTTGCGTATAAGCTGTTTGCATCGAGGTATGTGATGTACCGCCTCGCTTCGCTGTCGTCGTAGTCGTCCACATACGGGTTGTTGGCCAACGCGTACCTGTGAGAAATCGAAGCTATGCCACCTCGCATGCTATTTTCAATCATCAGGTACGCGTCGGGATCGGTTATGAGCTCCAACTCCGCTTCCGTATATTTCAGAGCCGTGACCCAAGCGAGGGAAGGTAATGTTACAAAATGTAAACAGTCGAGTTTGTGCTCTTGGAAGATGGTCTGGCGGAAATGTTCCACAACGTCTGCGAGTAGCAGAACGTCAGTGAGCAAGTAGTGGTCGTGGTATTGTTGAAGATTCTGAATGTGGAATCGCGACCACGTCTGTTTGGCCCGCTCGTAGTCCTCTTCTTTTAGATCTTCATCCTTTAAGTTGTCGTGAAATGCTTCGATCGGCGGCAACTGCGTTTCGGCAAACTTGGCACGCGACGTCATGTAGGAATATGGATAGACGCCTTTTGCAAAGACGATGTCGTCGTCTGTGCCAAGATGCTTTGTTGTGTGAACGAAGTTGTGTTTGCCGCTCTTTAGAAGCAATGACACGAGTTGGTCTAACGAGGCGGAGAGAAACTGGTATGAATCCAGAAATCGCAATTCGCCGATTTGGAACTGTAAATATTGCTCGCTGTTCAGAGGTATGATTTTCACGTCGTCGTAAGTGATTTTGTCATTTTTGAGTATTCGTTTGGTGAATTTTCGTTGGAAGTGTTTGATAACGAAGTGCGCATCGTAACCTTTCAAATTATGAAACACTATTGGCAAAAAATATTCATTTTCATACTGTTCTGCAGCCCATTCGGCCGTAGTCTGCCGATGCCTCTTCCTACCTTCCTTTTGCGGTTTCTTCTTGCACTGAAGTGGCTTCAGTTGAAGGTTGCAGTTATTGCATGCGGCAAAAAGGTACTGCCCACTGATATGACAGTGATGGCGGACTTTCCAGTTTTTGGTTGTGAATGGTTTGTCGCAGTTTCCACATATTGTTGCCTCCTCGTGTTCCTTCTCCTGCTCCGACGTCAGCGGCACCATATCCACATCGTCCCTTATTATAGCACTAATCTCTCTGGTTTCGGCCATAACGTGATCATAAAAGTGTGTCATCACATCGGGTCCACTGTAAACGACTGGTGGTTTCTGGTACGACTCGTATTTCGTTACACGATAACAACAAAACCCGCTAATTCGATGTTCGTCGATCACGCGCATCCCTCGCA
>Ga0209338_1000670_pt1 | contig 10621 bp, 8 predicted proteins | sample OlaalgELextract1_FD_187374 | JGI IMG/M metagenome (GOLD analysis project Ga0209338, IMG submission 187374) | Olavius algarvensis symbiont microbial communities from Tuscany, Italy - Type A ELBA extract 1 (SPAdes) (version 2) | ecosystem: Host-associated > Annelida > Digestive system >... | reverse complement strand
TGCTGCCTGGATCGCGGGCCAGGATCGTTCGATGTGGAGGACGCTACGACCCTCAGCTGGTCAAGCGCAGCAGTGAGTGAGTGAGTGATTAAGTGGATACAAATATCTCTCCTGTCATATCAGAAGTTCACAGCACCTCGATTCTAACTTGAGTATGGACTTTATAAAATCATTTACTCACTTAAACTTTCAGTATCATGTACAGTGCAGTATTAAATTTTACTAATAAAGTGGTAACCATTTTTACCAGCAAGATTCAAAAATACTGTTGTTACAAAATAAATATAATTTTCAGTATCTATTAACAGCTATAAGGAAGTAACAAAATACTAACTTGCTGGAGTTTTTGATGACGTCTTCTTACTCATGGCTTCTACAGGACAGCAACTGTGATCGACACTGGATGTTGGGACTGTAACTGGTCTGTAATTGTGAAATTGAGACGCTGGACTCACGGTCTCAAAGGTGACGTCGCTATTACCGTGAGCTAGACCAGCAGCTTGATAGGCAAGATCTTGCAGCCCATCACGAACTGTATCACTCAACGATTCTACAAGTATAATGTAAATTTTACGAGAAAAATACATGCTACCAACAGTCAACACGCTGTCAAACAACTGGCATCTAGGATGCAACTTCACGCTTAGCAACAGGAAAACACAACCACAGTTTTAGCCACAGGTCCAGCTGGCACACAAATAACCACATCATGCCCATCTTCCAGTTTCACCTGGGTTAGCTGGTGGTCACATGGGTCTGCAACTAACTGCTCGAAATTGCTGGAGCATGGCAAAATAAATTTCACATAGCACAACTTCTGACATTTTACGTTATCTATGCTACTAAAAGTAAATATTTCAGCAAGCACATCAGTTTTCTCGTACATTATATTAACATTCGTGGCTGAATTATATTTTTAACAAGAAAATCTCCAGTGCAAAGCACAGCAGACATACATGCCCCTGGAATTTCCACATTTTGGGCTTTTCTCAAAGGAAATCTAACCATCTGCAGCACAGTTATGGACCAAAGACAATTTCAGCATTTTTTGCATCCTTGATCTTGACCTTTCAACCCCAAAATGCAGTGGAGCAATAGGAGAATAGTTGAGGAAATTTTCTTGAAGTTAATCGGACCTCTTGCGACAGAGATAGGGCCTACAACCACTTCACCATTATTGCATCCTTGGTCTTCGCCTTTGACCTTTCAAGCTCCAAAATGCAGCGGGTGACAGATGGACTATCGAGGAAGTTTTGATCTTTACTTGAAGTAAATTGGACCATTTTGGCGGAGGACCCAGTCGGACAGACCCACAGACGGACTAACCTACACGTCATGCCCAAAACGGTACCCAATCACTGGTTGTAACTTGGAGTTAGGTAATTATTGACACATGCATAACATTTCTTTTATCAACACTTTTTATCGTTTTAATCAGATGATTATATTGCAGTGTAAGAAAGTCTCGTCAGAGTGACTAAAACGACAGATGCAGATCAAACATATATGAAATTCACGGTAGCTACACACTTCAATATGTGTGACGCATTCTGTGACATATTCACAAACACAGTTTATTCATGTAAAGACAACTTAGGAAAATCAAGGACGGCAGTTGCATACTTACTGCTATATGCAAATGCAGTGTTTCCAAATCCCTGCATAGTTCCAGTGCCACGGGAGCCCATACCACCAGCTGTAATTGGCACAGCAACATCATTCCAGTCATTTCGTCTTATAATCACTGCAGTCATAAGTGGCATTATATCCAAAACTTTCGTTCTGTTTAAACTATCAGCTGATAAATGGATAAATATGATTGTGCCAGTAAGCTTAATGTCAAACACATTGTATGCTATTCAACAGTTTTAAAAACAACGAAAACATTTGAAATCAGAAGTTGGCCCAAGACGAACTGATGAAAGCCACTAGTCAAAACTATCATCGCTGACAGCCAGTAACGACAAAGTTGATTACAGACACAGAATCTGCATTGCAGCATGAGCGACACACATCGGCTACACAGCATAGCATTAAACTAGACTAACAATCCAGAAAAAACACACATACATCTCTCTCGGCTATCTTGTGAACTACTGGGTGTGTCAACCATGCCCGAGTCATTTTCATCGACAGTAAACAACAGGCTTGATAATTCCTGCAGCAAATCACAACAGGGAGACCACTAAAATAGTACAGGATTTCACAACAAATTTAATCATCCACCTTTATCAGTGGCAAATATGACAGGTCTATGGAAGTCGGATATTATTGTTATCGTAACTAGTGATGGGAAGATGCTGAGCTACTTCTGCAAGTTCAAACTGGCTGTAACTTGCACTTGAATCTCCGCAGGTTTTGAATCATAAGCATTCCTGTCGCACTAAACGAGACAACGAACCACAAAACAAATTTGCTGCAAAAAACACAACCATCAGCAACATCAGCTGTTAACTAAGCAGCATTTCTAAATCAGAGTTCATACAACTGCTGCTCGATCAAGCCCCTTCTCCGACAACAACTGTCACAAATAATTCTGATGTTATGTTCACTTTGTGTTACTACAGGAAGATAAATGCGACACTGATATCACTAGCAGCAGTTTCTTCTAACCTTTGCTTCTTGTCTGACTGACAGGTAAGGAGCACTGCCATGAAGTGGATCAGGTGGTCCACTGTGCTCTGCAATGCACAAAAAAACTAAATTCAAATAGTCAATAACAGCCTCAGACAAACACACAAAAACTGTACTGTTTCAAATTGCACATTTGTAAAGGAGAGTGCTACAGATAACAACAAAATAAAGATTACGGAAAACAAATTATGATGTTCAGCTACTTCTGTGGCTAAATGCTATTTTCCTACATCAGAAGAGACTTGCAGTTGTGCTGTAACATGTTGCACGTAAGTTCAGCTGTTCACTGCCAAATTTGTCAGCATTCTTACATTTTGCATAATAAGTTCCACATTGCAATAAGCAGTAATAAATGCCAGTGTTGACACACATTATTAACCTAAAACTAACAGCTGACAAACTGCAAGAAATCTTCTGTATTTAAACGACTTCATAAAAACATCGATCAACTAATTAATGGTTGGTTACCTGTGTCTACGAGAGTGTCCATGTGAGGCACTGTTAATGACATTTGAAACAAGAAACCCAGCCGATCAAAGGGGTCAAAAATGCGCTAGGTCGACAAATCTATCTCCGGTCTCGTGTGACCTTGACCTTTGGCCTCCTAACCCCAAAGTTGATTATTCTATGCCCTTGCCCTGCAGACCACTTGTACCGATTTGCATCAAAATTAGCTCACTTTTTTCCAAATATTTTCAGAAGTTTGGTAACGACTGAATGAACAGATAAACTAACAAACTAACAGGCTAAGAACATCATGCTGCTGCCTGGCCAGTATGGCCTGGTGAAGGCATGTAAGTTCAAAAACTGATAATGCCTTTAATCATTAATTAAATACAAAAATAAGCACATTAATGTTTCCTTCAAGTACAGAATTAACAAAGTTAACAAAAAAATAGTCAGTTAAGTGACTATTCCAATTTGCTGCCGATATAGGTGGATGGTGTGCCAAAAAAGTACCCGCTAATGAAATTTCCTAATTTTTCAAAAACTACTTACAGCTATCACTCACAATTTGGTATACTAATTACAACATTACATTACCACAGTACACAACTACTATGCTAAGTTTCGTTTTAATAACCACAATACTGATGAAATTATACTACTTTAAACATAACGACCCAACAGTTTTAACGTTATCAAAAGTGCTTCAAATAGTAATCATGTTGAGAGTGTCTGTGTCATTTAAACTAAAAAGAAAACTTTTTCAGAGTTAGAGTAAACGTTTAAAGTGTCCTCCACCAGCCTTTAACCACTCCCTCGATCTCGTGCAAAACTTAGCACAGCAAGAATCATGTACAAATAACAAATTACACGAGATTACACCAATACTGGGTTTTAGCCATTACAGTAATGTGCTATCTCGCAATGACTCGGAAATAGTCAACAGACTGAAGATTGGGCACAGCCGTCTTACTCACTCTTACCTATCTTACCAATTTCAACAAGTAGCAATTCCACACAGCCCAACACTCACTTTGGAGTTCCATACGTAGATTAGTGGTAAGCCCAAACAAAGGCAAGACACTGGAAGAAAATAAGATAACGTGTCAGAACAATGCCACAACAAACTACGACTTTTAATGCAGTCTTCTTCTTCTTCTTCTCGTATGCGCGTCATGAAAAATAACTGGTCAGCCACGAAACAGCGTCTTCATCTGCAGAGTGTAGCCGAGATAAGATGCTATACAGTTTTGTCAGGGGAAAGGATCTGACAATGTGGAACATCGTCTGGGACTCGCCACAAGGACTCAGATCAGTGTCTGTAAGTCGCCATTTTCTTCTGCAGGCACCGCAGTGTCCCTGTTCCGTGCGAGAATGGTTAAGCAGAAAACACTGTTGCCGAGGGAGCTCGAAACCCAGTTGCCAGATTGTGGGGTTGCACACTAGGTGAGAATTGACCACCTGAGCCAACTTCCAGTTATGCCTCCATCGAATTTTGATGTCAACTGGTTTCAAGTCCAGCCACAGTGGTTTCCTGGATGTCAGTTGCAGCAATGGTGAGCTAAGGATATCAGGCTGGATTGGCCAACTGTCAGTGGCAGCCTTCCTTCGTAGGGCGGGCGGTTCTATGCTGGAGAGCACTGGAAGCCATGGGAGAGGTGTAGAATGGAGGGTACTAGAGATGAGGCTCATGGTAGAGTTCAACTGCAAATCGACCTGACTTGTGTGAGCAGAGCGTGACCAGACTGGGGCGCAGTACTCTGCTGCTTAATAGCAAAGTGCCAGAGCAGATGACCGCAGAGTGTTGGCGCTGGCGCCCCAGGTGGAACCGGCTAGCTTCATCAACAAGTTATTTCAGTTCTTCAGCTTACCTGCAGTCTTTGTCAAGTGTTCTCTGTAGGACAGCGTATGGTCTAGAGTCACCCCAAGATAGGTTGGGTGGCACTCATGCCGAAGGTGCTGGCCATCGAGATAAACTGACAGTTCGCGGGTGGCACTGGTATTATGCAGGTGGAACACACTGCTGATTGTTTTGGAAGCGCTTGGCTTAAGTCGCCACTGTCGACAGAAATGTGACATCCACGCCATATCTGACGAGACTGCATTCCAGTTCGTTGAAGTATTGGCCTTGAATGGCGAGACATATGTCGTCAGCGTAAATGAATTTTCGGCCACGTGTAACTGGCACACGCCTCTATCAGACATACATTGTGCCAGTTTTGATGTATGGGTGCAAGACTTGGGCCATCACAAAGTACCTGCTCTCTCGCCTCGATGCATTTGACACGTGGGCACTACGCAAGATCTTGAGGATAACGTATACTTGCCACGTGTCAAATGCAGAAGTCAGAGGAACCACTGGTTGTTCACTGCTCTCTCACCTGGTGACTAATAGACGTCTGCGGCTCTTCGGCCATATTGCTCGCAGTTCACCTAGTGAGGACCACCTTTGCAGCGTGTATCCGACAATTACCGCCCAACTGGAAGTGACCAGCAGGAAGACCTAGCCACACTTGGCTCCATGCAATTGAGGCAGACCTTGGCTCTCTGAACTTTGGCCTCGCGACTGCCTGGAGAAAGGCCACTACTCGAGACGAATATTGTGGACACAGCAACGCTCCAGCGGAGTACGCTCTGAAAGAAAGAAGTAACTGGCAGGTCGTTGGAGTACAAGTTGAAAAGAACCGGTGCAAGGACAGAGCCTTGAGGAAGGCCGTTGCATAGGAATGACAGTAACTAACATGCCAGTGCAATAACACCAATAAGCAATGAGCACAAACAAAAGCACACTGCTAACCTATTTACAATTATCAGCAACGAAAATAAAACATACTTGTAGTTTCTGCAATTACTTGAGACTTCTTGCGGAGACTTTGCCGGAACTGTGGATGACCATTTGTGACAAGATATTTCATGACTCGTAAAACCTGCACAAAACAATAGCACAACGTCACATGAAACACTGATCAGTAATGACGTGCTCTGACAACTAACATTCATGACTGTATGTGTGGCTCCTTCACCTTTATCTTAATATGACACGACTTGTTGTTCAACCTATCAATCAACCAGCCAACAAGATCTTCACAGCAAGCTGCCGACTCAAAACTGATTTCTAACAATTGTCAAGGCACCACACTTTACACACATCCACACCAACACATAAATATATAACACAAGAATCTCAGTTGTCACACAGAGGTCACACAATGCTTTGTGTCACTGAATATGCTTAGTCACTCAAGGTCATTCGAAATGACACCCTTGAGAAGGGTGTGTGTAATTTCCTATATGTATTCCATTGTAACTATGAGATATTCAGCATCAAATAATGGTGTGACCTTGAAATCTTAACTAGAGGTCATTCAAGGTCTTTGGAAATGGCACCATTCGATAGACCGCATATGATCCATAGTAACTATGGCCCTATATTGTATCATTTCTCAGATAAACTTAGATACTGATGGAAAGTATCATACCCCTGCATTCAAACTCCCGATAGGTGGGGGAGGGGTTTCATCGGAATATTGCCATAAGCTTTGGTACAGAAAAACTAGAATGGTGTAGCTACCAAAGGTGAAAACGTTTGAGGATATATGATAGACAGCAGGACAGACAGGAACCGCACAACAGTGCAGGTCGCGCTTATGCATAGCATCGCATGGCAAAACAGTGCAGTAACAATATATAATCATGCACCATTTTTGAGTTATATGACATTGCATACCGTGACCTTAAAATCTAGGTCACTCAACATCATTGGAAATGGCACCATTCGATAGATTGCACACCAGCTCCTATTCGTCTTCCATTGTAACTATGGCCGTATCTTATACCATTTTTTAAATAAAACAAGATACCGGTACTGGTTGAAACATGCCAATTTTTCATACCCCCTTCCATTTAACTTGCATGATCACCTAGACCTCCCTGGATTTTTTTTCGAATTTTAATGCAAACCAAATTTTAATACGAACTGTCTGAGTCCCCAAGCTACTACGCGGTGCCAAAAACTTCAACCCTGTGGGTAGCGTGCAACAACGTTACAGACAGACGATAGACGGACAGCCCATGCCATAAGGCGAACATAATGTAGTAACGTTCAGCTAAAAACTGCAAGAAACTCATATAATTTCATAACCTTCAGCTCTGGCTGAACAGACATAGTTAATTATAATTAACTTGGCAAAGTATTAGCATAGTTTGGTTACAGTGCAGTCAAGTTCATGCAGCAAATACAAGAACTTAGCTATCGCAAACAGATCGCGCATCAGCTCCGCACACAAGACGCTGAGGGCATTCATAGGCCTAAATATTATACCGTGACCTTGAAATCTAGGTTAAAGGTCACTCAAGGTCACTGAAAACGGAACCACTGAAGCGCGTTGCATTAAGCTGCGCTCCCGTAAGAGCGATCCTCTGCACCCACAAGCTCGAATCCATTCTCATGCAACGCTGCTCCCACGAGAGCGGAGCACTCCCGTGGGTGCAGCCCACGTACAAAACGCCGGCTGTGCCCCAGATTGACTGAATTTTGTGTTAATTTGTAATATTGCTGATGGCTTACTTGACTACGCGAAGGTAATTGCGTACTTAGCAACTCATTCTCAAACTAATGCCTACCAATCTCCACAAAACCGATGACTGACATTCAGCAACTCATCGACCTCCCGCACAAACATTTTCGTATCGTCTGCCATGTTGGATTGTAGCATTATGTCATTATGTCACGTGACTAAGTCAACGGGTGCGACGTTTTTTGTGCTCCAAGAAAACTTGCAGCGCTCCTGTGGGGGCAGGCGTTGCATTAAGGAGTGCTCCACAGCTGTGGCGCTAGCCATTAGAGTGCTCCTTAATGCAACGCGCCTCTGGACAGATCATACATGACTTACTATTAGTCGAGTTATTTGACGTTAAATATTATAGTAACTTTGAAATGTGGGTTAGAGGTCACTCAAGGTCATTGAAAGTGGTACCATTTGAAAGCTTGGGTACAGTTTCCTATTTGCCTTCCATAGTAACTATGGCCGTATCTATAGCCATTTTGGAGATATTCAGCATCAAAGAATAGCCTGACCTTGAAACCTGGGTTTGGGGCCCTTCAAGGTCAGCAAAATGGTGCGGTTCGATAGACCATGTATGACTTCCTATTAGTCTGCCATTGTAACTATATCTCTCTCTATCTTGTACCATTTGCGAGTTATTTGACGTTGAATAATATAGTGACCTTGAAATCTGGCTTACCAGTCACTCAAGGTCATTGAAAGTAGTGCCACTCGAAAGCTTGGGTGCAGTTTCCTATTCGCCTTCTATAGTAACTATGATGACATCTTGTATCGTTTGCGAGATATAGCGACTTATTGGTAGAAAATCTGGAAATTTTTATACCCCACCTGTTTTTAGCACCCCTGCAGGGGGTGACCCCATCGGAATTGCGGGAAGATGTTTGATGCTGGTAAAGATAGAATGACTGGGCTACTGTATGATGAAAAAAACTGTGACAATATGTTAAGCCGTTTTCATCTGATACCAGAATGTTATGGACAGACAGACAGACCTGCTATATACCTGTCCTTCCGTTATCGATAAATGGATGAATGGATGTAATATCGTGCGTCAGTGTGCTGACTGCTGATGCGCGATAAAAAATATGCACTAAAGTCCTCAGTGAAACAGAACATGAGGAATTTTTCTTCGAAATGCTATACCATAATAACAATAATAATAATAATATAACAATTTATAATAAAAGATACTGTTGATTTCAGGCAACATGTAACCTGGTGTTGGATCACTTTCATCAGAAGTTGCCCTTGTCAGCAATGACAGCTACAAGCGTGATGCAAATATACTCTAAATACTTCAATACCCTAACTAAGCACTACTGTGTCACCACTCATCAATAACTTATCCATCAGCCTGCTGACACAGTACATGGTTAATGCAAAAGACATACACATTTTTTTAATGATTAGCATCACTTGTGCTCAGCTGGCTTTTACAACCAAACACTAAGAAACTGACCATTGTTAACAGAACTGTAAACCTCTAATTAAAATGCATGCAGAGCCACCATCTCGGCATACATTGGCTGCACAGCTGCTCTGCATACAGCCGCCATCTGTGCCTGTGTGCCAAAGAGATTAGGATTATTGATCGGTAAAAATAACAATAAAGTTTAAAACGACCGTTACCCCACCCGACCCATGGGACACGTCCAATTAATGAGTTTTCCCACTAGATCATTCCTGAAGTATGATAGCACTCCTTAAGTAGTAGGGATGTGTGGAATAGATTTTTATATATTTTGGTTCGGTTTCAGTTCTATTTTTGAAATAAACTCCGATTCAGTTCGGAATGAGTTTGGTTCAGTTTGGTTCTAAGAAACGTGGCTCAGGTTCGGATATTATAGTTATTTTTGATTACTACTCATTAGGGACCAACCTAATTCACGACTACACGGCCGTGACATTTTCCGTGAAATTGGCCTTCTTCCGTGAAAAACGCCCATTTCCGTGTTTCTGTGAAATCCATGATTTTTCGTGTAACGCTTTTACTTTCATTTATGAAGGTTTTCAGAGTTTTATCAACAGCTTTTGTGCGGATTTTGCTTTTTGCTACGTGTCACACTTCAACACTTAAGTAGTTGGCATGTATTCACTGTGTTACTTACTTACATCCAGTCAATTGAGTCTAGATTTAGCACCTTAATAACAATAATAAATACTCGTTGTTCAGAAATTTCAAATGTGCCATTTGACAGATTTCTTAGTTTGCATTAACATAGCACCTCGAAATAACGGCTGTGGGGCCCATGAATTTCTCAAACTCCTTCCGTGAATTTTCCGTGAAATTTGGCACATTTTAAAAACTCTACCGTGAAATCGCACATTTTCCCGTGAATTAGATTGGTCCCTACTACTCATGTAATAGCTGAGTACTTAATTTACAGCAAATATTACAGTGACAGTGGATGACATGACTCTGACATCGTGTTTTAAAACATTCTTTATCTGCACACTTAATGTGAGTAAAGTTACTTTTATTCAATTTTTATTTGAATGGCAAATTGGATGCAGTTTCTATCGGAAAACTGTCGGAACGGATGTCAAATTATTGGACGGTTCGGTTTTCTAAAAACCGAATCCGAACCGAAGTTCAGTTTTCCGTACATCCGTATTAATTAGACACTCAGGAGCGCTCTCACAAGATCAAAATGGCAACTGCCAATACAAGTGCTAGTCTTCCTGAGCATAACAGCTGTTCAAAACTAACTGAGCTTCTTGTTCTGTAACGGATAAGGTGATTTGTTCAATATAATACTCTTTAAATGCGTCTTTTAATGGATATATGCAGATTAGCAATGGGTCAATGTATCAAAAATATCGTGATATATCGCCTATATGGATATTATCGACCGACTGAATCATATCAGCGCTTTAGACATCGTTTTTTTCGATATATCAATATCATATCGGTGACAAAGGAAATAGTGATAATCTCTGGATATTTCTTATCATACTTTTCCAACATTTTAACA
>Ga0209338_1000668_pt1 | contig 10629 bp, 6 predicted proteins | sample OlaalgELextract1_FD_187374 | JGI IMG/M metagenome (GOLD analysis project Ga0209338, IMG submission 187374) | Olavius algarvensis symbiont microbial communities from Tuscany, Italy - Type A ELBA extract 1 (SPAdes) (version 2) | ecosystem: Host-associated > Annelida > Digestive system >... | reverse complement strand
CCCTCACATTTCCAGGTTTTCCAGACAAGTGGTCACCCTGTAGTGACTGAGGTGCATAAAAAGGAGCTGCGGGGCCAGTTGCAAACTATGGCAGGGGTTAAGCAAAGAGCTGATGGAGGTTCGACCTACAAATTTAACCACTGCATCTGTAAGACAGCAGTTTGTTGTGCAGCACCGGTTCATCTCTAAAACTGGATTTCCTAACACTACCGATGACTTGTGACCAGTGGAAATCCAACCCATGTAACCCAGGTGAGAGTCCAGTGCATAAAGGCACAGCTGGATGTGAACTGTCAAATATTAATCCACAACAAAACGTGGAAACGTGGAAGACGAAGCAGTTATGACTGTGGCACTTACAAATACATCAATCACATATTTCCCCATACATTACCTCCCCTAGTCTGACACGGTCAGAAGTGAGGGTTAGTGCTAGTTTTCAAAACATCTCCCGCTTCATGGGTTGGTTAAGGTTAGGACCCCACCTTGTGGGTGGTAGGGTCAAGAGTACCAATTAGTTTTAGTTACACATTTTCTCTAGGGGGAGTAATCTCCAAGGGGTTATATCATGAATTATTCGACAATAGCATTAGCATCATCATCATCATCATATCACTAACCTTTGCTGCAGCTCTTCATAAGGTCCAACGTCATCACCATCCGAAGCAGCAACAGCTGCAGCAGCACGGCGTTTGCCAGGCTTACGTGTCGCCACGTGCACAGCCCGTTGAGCAGGAGACTGCCCGCTGGGTCCTGACAAATATGCTTCATCTTCGTCGACATCATTTGGTACCTACGCAACATCCAATAATCCAATATATTAAAGTTCACATCCACATTCTGATTCTGTGTAGAATACTAATGCACTAAAAACAGCTTAGTTCTTAATTCTGTCCCAAAAATCTTATCACTGTATTGAATAGTTTTAAAACTATCGTCACTTAATTTTGCACTTGCATACACTTTGTAACCAAAACTTACAATAAAACTATTAACACAATTCACCTGTGACGGCACAGATTGAAGCTTGCAAATTCACACAAGTCAGCTGTATTTTGCAGGCAGCAATCCACCCACAACCACAGCTCTGCAGACTTTCACTATGAATGCATAACGCCTACTTAGAAGTACCCATCACACAGTATCAAACATGATCAAACAAAAAATCACCGAAAAAGCACTAAAAAGAAAGACAAACCAATGAGTGTGAGAACATCCATAAATAGCTGCAGAGTCCATAAAGGCAATCCGACAGGTGCAAATAGCGTATCATGGAAAGGATTTACAGAAAAGTGTTAATAAAACAAGAATTTGATAAACATATTTGCAGCTGCAGCTGTATACGCACGACAGAAATTGTAGAATGATAATATTATGAAATAAAAACAGAAAAACACACGAAATATGCAAACATATGGTTTAACATTCCACTTGACACATTATACGTCATTTTTGCGTTGACTTTACAGGTCAGACAACCAAACCAACAGTAGCACTGAAGGACAATGGCTAGTTCACAAGGCTAAGGGGCCAATCCTACCAGGCTCAGCTTACTAAAGGTAAAGTAAAGAATGTGACAATCGGAAGATAGAGAGCTAAACCAAGCAGGATCAAAGCTCGATATGGTCGACCAACCTGTAAGAACTGCTCGTACCTTTGTGCACCATTATAATGGTACACAGTACTGTAGCACAGAGACAGTTCTGTTAACATTCCCCTTCCTCCAGACCAACATCACATCTCAGATGTGGCCAGGTGGAGGGAAGAGGGGGCGCAAAATACACAACACAACAGACACAACAGAGAAGGAGCAGTACCAGTATAAGGATATAATAGAAAACAAGCCATCAACTATGTGCTGACATGTGCGACGCAATCATGATGCTCAACTAACCTCCTGAACATCATCATAGGCAGTGTTGCCTCCACGAGAATCATTTTCATCTGCAAAAATAAAAAAAAAACATTTAAAACTGAACTGAACACACAATCATTTTATTAACAATTAACTTTATTCGCCATAAAATAGACAGGAATAAAAAAGAAAAACTTAATCAGATTGTTACAAAAGAACAAAAATCTTAAATAACAACAGCAATATTTGCAGAAATCACACTGCACACAACTATATCTTAGCAGAAACTTGTCAGCTTTCTCTTGATTAAACAAAATTTCATATCCAAAACAACTGACAAACATCAATGTATAGATAGAGACGTCATGTAACTAAAATAATAATAATAATAATGTCACGACAATTTCTAAGGCGTAACATAACACGATGACCGATTCAAGGGCGCCATACAAACCACAAACTAATACTGAAGATACGGTGCATGCAGCAATGAAAATGTAAAGTACAGTCAGATATTAGATGCAAACAGTTGTGTTATCAGAGAGCCGTCTTGAAACTGTTCACGGATGAAGAGTTGCAGATGGAGCACGGTAACTGGTTCCATGCCGCCGGACCCGCGACGACAAATGCGCACTCACCGAACTTTGTTCTTGTCTGCTCAACCACCAGGCCGCTGTGAGCAGACGACCGAGTGCGACCTTCAACGCAGGACTGCTCGCTGAGTTCGGACAAATATACAGGCGCAGATCCGTGCATCATTTTATACATCATCAGACACAGTTTGAACCCGATGCGCTGTGACACAGGCAGCCAATGCAACCGATCGCAAACAAGCCAGAGACATGCGAGTATTATCCAGCTCCACAAAGTATCCTCACCGCAGCATTCATCATGCGCTGCAGATGATCAAGAGCATATTGAGGTACACCAAAGAGGAGGCTGTTGCAATAGTCAATCCTGCTGATTACAAAGCAGTTGACTAAGGATTTGGCCGTGTCGAACGGAAGCACCTTAAGAGAGCACTTGATCCGTCTGAGCTGGTAGAAGCTGCTGCTAACAACATGATTGACATGTGAAAGAAAGCTTAGCGACGTGTCCATTGTCACACCCAGATTCCTGACTGATGTCACTGTGATCTGCGCTCTACAGAGGATGACTGGAGAGTCGCTAAGTTGCTTCAGGCGACGTGTAGTAGCGCAGCGCATGAACTGTGACTTTTGACGGATTCAGACACAGTCAGTTGACCCACAGCTCTACTTATGTCTGACTTAGCAGCAAGCATCACTGTGACAAAACTAAAATAATATGCTTGAAGAGAGAAGAAATCGATGTGATTTAAGAGAAGTGTTCAAATGTTCTACGGTTACACAGAGATAGACATAAGGGTTTTATTCGCACTTGATCGTAATGATAAGGGTTTACGTGGCCATAGTAAGAAAATTTGTAAACCAAGATTAACATGGATATTAGGAAATATATTTTTCTCAAATTGAGTCATTGACAGACGGAACAGTTTGGAACAGGACACTGTTGATGCACCCAGCCTGAACTTTTTCAAAAACAGACTGAATAAAATTAGGTGCACAAGGATGGGTTTCTTCATGGACTAATCCGCTAAACCCTAGGCCTTGTCATGCGGGTTGACCTCAAGACACAAGGCTGCACAAGGTAAGCATATATCAATATTAAAATAATATATAAATATTAATAAATAACACATCCTTGTATGACAGCCAGCAAGCTGCAAGCTCTTCTATGAAACATCTACAGAGTGGTTCAAAAAAGTGACCAATTTTTATTGCTCACATCATTTAAAAAGGTGTACACATGTACTTGAAACGGATGATTTGTGCTGACAAAAAATCAGTGAAATTTATTTGCCTTCTTATTTTACTTATTTATTTTTGTCAGTTGTTTTTTGCTTCAGTGATGTCACTAGTCGCGTTTTTCACTCTCAACCACAGTGCGGTTGGTTGAGTCTTGACGTCACACCAAGCAACCGGTGAATGAAAAACAAGCCCAGTAAACAGCGCTACATTCGGGACATTACACACCTAACCACACCTGCAACAGAACTTTCTTTCCGGTTGGCAAAAGCTGGTTACGGTTGACCCTAGTTGCATAATTATCTTCCAAATATGAAAAGATGGGCAGGGTGTGATTGACCAACCATACTCTGGTTGAGAATGAAAAACACGACTACTGTGGTGTTGACTTGTTGCTATAATTAGCAACATAATTATAATAGTAAGCTTTAGATGCACTCGTTCATTGGTCTGACACTTGGCAACTGCCCTTTCCATGAATAAATGCTGTGTACTAAATACTGGTAAAGTCACCTATAATATACTTAGCAATTTTGCAATAATTACATTATTATCATGTTCTATGCATGATTAGGTGATTGTGATTGTACTAAACAGCAGCACTATGAAGAATTACTAAGAAACAGTTTTGCAGTCAGGGTTATGAAACCATGGAATCCTTTGTCATAAGAAGTGATAACATCTCCCAGCATCAGAGTGTTTGAGTCAAGACCAGTCTTGACTCAAACAAGATGTGGAGTAACCAGTCAATGAAGTTCAGTTACAAAGAAGAGCTCTGCCTCTAATGGAAGGATTTGGACACAGAGGACAGAGCGCTATGTCCAGCATACACCGATGATAATGATGATGATGATGATGATAATGAGAAATGTTGTCTGCCTGTGGCTACCGACTGTCAGCGTTTCTGTCTCTTGGTTTAATTTTGTACAGTACCACTGCAATGTCTTTGACATTAATAATAATAATAAACCGACAATTTCTAACGCGCCGTAACATAGTGTCACCATTACAAGGGCGCGAGTGGTACTCTGCAGTGGTCTTTGACATGACAGTGTCACCTTAATTAGTACAATGTTGCTTGCTTGCTTGCTTACTTACTTACTTACTTACTTAAGTTTACTTACTTACTTACTTACTTACTTACTATGCACATCAATATAGATATATGTGCACAGGTGACGACTTGCATTACTGTTATCAAAAACAACCAGCTTGCTTTCTAAAAACATTTGTACCATAGATCTATTTCTACCAAACAGGATTACATCAAAACACAATCTATGCAGAACAACAGAGGTACAACAGAGGTCAGGTTTGTCGTATGGAAACTAGCAGCCAGACCAAGTACAATACTCACACAACTAAATGCAGAAACTACGGGAAAACATTTAGTGCACACCATCTGGTAAACTCTACTAAGAAGTGCAAGAACACATCTAGACAATGCGACCGACAACAAGCACCTTCCGGTATATCTTCCAAATGCCTACGTGGCTTTTTGCTGTTACTGGCCCTTCCTGAGAATATGCAAATAAATATTCTTAAAAAACTGGACAGCAATTAATAACATTACAACATTTATAATTACAATAGTCAGAGAACTTAATAACAACTGCAGTAGACAACATATAATAATTATTATGCAGAGGAGATTTATAGCAATGGTGCCATCAGTGTGTGGTTTGTTCCATACACAAAATTATCTTAAATTATCTGTCGCAGAGAGGCCTGCAATGCTTCATCTGTCTGTAGTTAGCTCCAACAGTGCGATACCTCGAGTGCTGTCTTCTATTATTAGTTACTTCACCTTCAGATTTACCGCTGCGTACTATTAAATTCTGTAGTTTTTTGTTGTCTTCGGCATATTCACATGCATGGTGGCCTGTGTCGTAAACAGACATGCATCGTAACTGCGATACACTATTGCACGGACGACCGTCAATTGTTGATCGCAGTAACTCCAGCAGTCATCAATTCGACAGCTAGATATTCGTTGAGAATCGTGATTCTTGCCTACCCCACCTGCATTCGACGCCCCCGTTAGGGGGTCATTGGAATATTGCCATGACGTTTGGTATGAAAAAAACTAAAACAGTGTGGCTACCCGATGGTGTAAAATTTTTGAATATATATTTATTTGTTTTGACAGAGTCCACGAACATGACTGACAGACAGACACTGCATGACGGCATAGGCCACGCTTGCATAGCATTGCACGGCAAAAACGAAGCCACTTAAAGCTATGGTGACTATTGACCAATAATAATTGAAACCACATTTACAGAATAGCCAACACATTCATTCCCAATAATCTATGATGTTCTGAAAAAATTATTAAGATCATTTGAATGATCCATAATCGATAGTTCAACTACGATGCAACTGTAAAAGAAGGCAGCAACTAGTTCATGGCATGACAGCAACCATATGTCAGCCTGGCCATCATAAAAGCAGAATCTCTTACAATACAGCAGCAAACTGTCACTTACCATATATAAATATTCATAACATTCCATTGCTGAGGCTCATGGCATGAGTAGGCCGAGTCTCGAGGCCCATCAAAGATGATTGGCAGCCTGCCAATGAACTGAATTTGATTTGAAGGGGCAGCCAGTGAATCATTATCCAGTAAATTAGTTAGCTGCAGACAGTCTGTCTATGCCATAGTGGGCCCATCAAGTTCATGAATATTTAAACTGTGCCATTTATTGATTTCGTGCATAGTCACCAAACAGAGGTATACTGTTACTGACTTTTAGTTATTTTTAATGCTGAGAATTAGTGTCAGTGACAGTTAAAATAAACGTATTATTTTTACACACATCGTACAAAATTAACTTACTTCACTTAATTATTATAAAATGACACACATTCCCACACACACACACTATATATATAAGGATATGTAGAACAACGAAATATCACCTATTTTTATCTCTACTAAATGTCATCTTTCACACCAAGACGACTGACTAAATAACATCGCGTTATCATATTCATATCAAATGTCACGCAGTGAATTTAGCGGCACAATCCCAAAACCATCGTCTGTCTATTATAAAAGTTGTACAAAGCTTCAGGACGACAGTCATGATGATAACAAACAAACATGGTTAAAAACATTACCACACCAATTGGTGAGGTAATATATTATACACTGTGTCCCAAAAAAGTAGTACACCAAACTCATGGCGATAACTTTGTCAATTTTTTAATGGATTTTCCAAACTCTTTCACTGCTGGAAAGAGAAGTAAATTTCCAACAAAACCCACATAATACTACCCATCACACCTTCAGTGTGTTGCTGCACTAACTTGCAAAATTTAGAAGCTCGAATTTGTGGTAATTTCCAAAAATAATGTAAAAATTGTGTCACATTTCACAAAAACTGAAACGTCTCTCGTCATATGGCTAAATATTGTCACAATAGTTGCTCGAAGTGTCCCCCTTTTGCCCGTACACATGCACGAAGACGTTCATGCCACTCGTCAACTGCATTGTCAATGATGGTCTGTCAATGCCATGCCAAACATTCAGAAAAAGCTGCTTCAGTTCATAACACTTATTTAGATAAAATTGTCTGCTATTTACAAAGAACATTTAACGGGAACCGTAAATTGAAACAAGAAGTAAGTAAGCAACCTAAATGTATTAAAATTGGGTGTGTGCTCAAAAATCAATGCACGTTACATTTTCGTTTGCATTTTTTTCCAGATATGCCAAAACTTGAACCAAACTTCTAACTTTCACGAAGTAATGCGGCAACATACTGAAGGTATGATGTGAAGTGTTATATGGATTTTGTTGGAAATTTACTTCTCTTTCCAGCGGTGAAAGAATTTTGAAAATCCATTAAGAATTGACAAACTTATTGCCATAACCAACCATTGTTCTTCAGTGGTATGACACTGTTGTTTGGGTCATCTGACCCGTGAAATCATCTCTGAAATGACCTATAATGTGTCAAGTGGGACGTTAAACTCTACTATACCATACCTATTGCCATGACTTTGGTGTACTACATATTTGGGACACAGTGTATATATGTTTATTCGCTTCTTTGGCAGAAAGAAACATGAAGAAATAGAAAAACTGTACAAGCAGGTAGGCAACAATGTTACTACAAGCACCCTTATTGTCTGTCTAGGAAAAATGCTCTGTAGGCCTAGAAAGCCAGTCAAGCTGTAACAGGTTACTGTTTTGTGAATCAGTATGTATAGACGGTGGCGCCATCTGGCGACTATTTGAGTAAAAAAATACACATATGTGTTGGTGAGTACTCCTGCACCAAACATATTTCCTGCTACATTTTTTATCTGACAGTGAAAATTTCCTTGCAAAAATATTCAGGATAAGTGGATGCATGATTGACCCTCACAGATTTCCACATATGCTTTTATCTGCAAATGCAAGTTGTAAGTTGATGAATGGGCCCAAAATGTCGGTTTTATGGGAACCAGGGATTAGGGGAAAATCTTACATTCCGCACAACTAGATCACAGTACTAATAAACATCCAAAGTTATGTTGAAATCGGACAACGTGTTCTTGCAAAAGTCATGTTTATAGACAGACAATAAGTGGACTTGCAGTAACGAATAGAAGACACAAACAAAAAATAAGTAAAAACTAATTAGATGATACCGCTGTAGAAGTTAAGTAGTTTACTTACTTTGCTGTGACGACCTGTCAACAAGTGCCAACTGCTCGTCATAGTGACAGCGCAGTCTGTTCATCTCTCCTTCCATTTCTTCCTTACTCGCCTTCGTCGCCATCAACTCCTGCTTCAATGTCTTCATTTCTTGCTCGCACTCCTACGACAGTACAAAATCTTAAACATAAGCAATGTTTTTTATCATTACGTTACATATTAATAAACATACTTAACTGTAAAGAAACAAGATCGGTCAGGCACATACAGGGTGGGCCAAAAAACCAGACTGTTTTTGAGATCAGATAACGTTGCAATGACTAATGACAGAAAGGTGTGTTATATGTCAAAAGTTTCAGAATTTCGTCTAGTATTAAACGCATAATTTGCATGACAGTGCAGTTAAATATTCTTTGCCTAATCTGCATAAATCGTCAATACCCCCAAATATATATTGCATTGAATTTAACAATAATGCATGAGTTTTGCTCAATTTTCATTAGAAATACAGTAAAACAAGAATGATCTCTAACATGTATCGTTAGTCCAAGACAAGACAAGATTAGTAGTAATAGAAGTAGCACCAGCAACAACAGCAGTCATTAGATGTGCATGTATTAAGTAATAAGTATGTGGTGTGGTGCTGTATTAACCTCTCGGATACGTTTCTTCTCGGCTTCAATCTCTTCCTTTCTAGCTTTCTCTCCTGCCTTTGCTTGTCCAGCATCACCAGCACCTGCAATCAGCATACCTCATAGCTGCAGTCAATGTACCTCGCACCTGCAATCAGCATACCTCATACCTGCAATCAGCATACCTCACCCCTGCAATCAGCATGCCTCATACCTGTAATCGCCATACTTCATAGCTGCAGTCAATGTACCTTGCACCTGCAATCAGCATACCTCAGACCTGTAATCAGCATACCTCACCCCTGCAATCAGCATGCCTCATACCTGTAATCGCCATACTTCATAGCTGCAATCACTGTACCTCGCACCTGCAATCAGCATACCTCAGACCTGCAATCAGCATACCTTACCCCTGCAATCAGCATGCCTCATACCTGTAATCGCCATACTTCATAGCTGCAATCACAGTACCTTGCACCTGCAATCAGCGTACCTCACACCTGCAATCATCATACCTCATATCTGCAATCAGCATACCTCACACCTGCAATCAACATACTTCATATCTGCAATCAGCATACCTCGCACTTGCAATCATCAGCATACCTCACACCTGCAATCAGCATACCTCACCCCTGCAATCAGCATGCTTCATACCTGCAATCGCCATACTTCATAGCTGCAATCACTGTACCTTGCACCTGCAATCAACGTACCTCATATCTGCAATCAGCGTACCTCACACCTGCAATCAGTGTACCTCACACCTGCAATCAGCATACTTCATACCTGCAATCAGCGTAACTCATTTCTAGATCATCTGAACATGGGACACTGACTGACATATTTTCAGATGTCCTGCAAAAGAACCACATTGTCGGATTCACTTCAAACATGATCAGAGAATGAATGGGGAAGAATGTGATGGGAGCAATGGCAGCTCTACAGTTAGCAAGAACTATGTTCTCACACATTCCCACACATTCATTACACAAAGGAAGAATGTGAGCAATAGCAGATTAATATCAGTCAAATACCCTAACCATTTGTAATTCATATATTTTAAAGATAAAAGATAAAAAATTAAATTTCATATTACACAGTAACAAATGTCAAAGTGTAACAATGAATGAACATTAAGTTTAACAACAAGAATATTGCCACTGCGATAAAAAGCTGGCCCGCCCGCCACATTAACCCAAACAAATTGTTTGCTGCAGCGACAATGACGGCAAGTCAGACAGGACATTGTGCTTTCCGAAGAAGGCCCCAACGATATTGTTGATACTGCGTAAAGACTGAATGCAGCAACAGAATCACTAGTGCCAACTTCCTAATAGCGTCTTGTAGTAACTATGGGTCTATCTTGCTTAGTTTTTGAGATATGACAATGGGACAGACGACGTATGAACCAACCTTAGCAACCAATGCATATCTGGTGAGCCAGCAATAAAGAAGACACACGCAAACTCGAGTAAATTACCTTCAATCAGGACTGGAATGTCTCCACGAAGCATTGCTTTCAGCCGGCTGATTTCGTCCTGGTACTCGCGTAGCAGGGCGTCCTTTGGATCTTCGTTGATCTTCGGTTTGTTCTTGATGTTCTTGGCACGGTTGGCGTAGCGCAGCGTGCTCAGCGTCTCGTCGTAGTTGTTGTCGGCTGGC
>Ga0209338_1000666_pt1 | contig 10646 bp, 9 predicted proteins | sample OlaalgELextract1_FD_187374 | JGI IMG/M metagenome (GOLD analysis project Ga0209338, IMG submission 187374) | Olavius algarvensis symbiont microbial communities from Tuscany, Italy - Type A ELBA extract 1 (SPAdes) (version 2) | ecosystem: Host-associated > Annelida > Digestive system >... | reverse complement strand
ATACGATATCGTTCTCCTTATCATACCCATGACCCTATTAGCCTTGGTATAGACTAAAAGTGGACCGTCTCACTATCCCCGCGCTCCTAGTTTGAGTGTGATTTGCTATAAACCCGAATCCGAACCGAAACCCGGGTTTTTACGTTGTCCAAACCCGAAACCCGGGTTTAGGAAAGACCTGCGGGTTTGGAATCCCTAGTCGTGGCCTCGTCGCTTGATCCAGATCAAACTGATCCATGAGGATACGTGAGACACAATCAGACAAAATTTGTGAACAGGCCCATTGGCTGCAGCCTGCACGTGCTTGTTTAGTGTTTCTATGATCACTTAGCAACGGCTGTCAACAAATAGAGATATTTACGCATCAGCTAATTTTATCAACAGTTTGTGTACAGCATGGGCAGGTTTCGTCATTAAGATCTAGTACGGATTTGTCATTCGTGTAGAATTATAGTTCTGTTAATAGTCATTTCTGCTTACAGGTACAAAATTCCTGACTATGAAGTGGCATCGCAAGTCAACATACATTAAAATGTTACTTCGAAGTATGGACTTCTCGCTCCCAGTCCCAATACCATTCGTTCCCAGGAGTTCCGTGGAACTGTCGCTGCATGGAACTTTTGCTTCTTGGAACTTCCATTCTGTGTAACTTTTCTACCCTGGAGTGAATAGAGCAACAAATGTGTATATGATAGAAGCGAACAGTCCATGTACAGAATGTTGGCTCTCAAAAAAAGTAGCGCCGTAACGTTATCAAAAACCAGCCTTCTCTGAGTTTTTGCTGGACCACCCTTATGCGTTAATTGCTGATGTCAGTCCATCCATCGTATGCTGTCTGTCACATTATGCTGTCAACAGAGTGCAACCATCACAACCTGTTGATAACACTGATGGTCCATAATGTTTACAACACCTGTGGTGTTACGTGAAAGTGGAACAGGAGACGGGCCAGCTTTATTTATTGAAGTGGTGATCAAGGTTTATTTTAGGCCTCTGAAAAAAAGTGTAGTGCTACCCCTTGCCATTGTAAAAAGGGGTAGAGCTACCCTTTGAACATATAAAAAAAGGGGTAGCTACTTGTTGAACGTGTAATTAATAAAACCCAGTGGTTTTTATAGCATACGGCCCAGTCATTGATACGACTAATTACTGGTACAGAAAGACTACTGACTTCGTATCCAGTTTGCATTATTAACGTTAACGTGTCGAACCAACAATGATGATTGGCGAATTTAGTGTGGCATAATACGTCCATTGTTAGCCATTTCTCGCGAAAAGAAACCATTATTCACCCAAAACTACTAATTTACTATGCTTATGTAGTAATGTGGAATGCGTAATGCTGCCCCTCTGTTGCCATTTAAAACACGTAGGCCTACCCGTCGCCATTATTTTTTACGCATAAATTTTCGACCGTTTTCATTTTTTACGCGTACTACACATGCTAAAATAAACCATGGTGGTGATATTCTTGTTTTTAATTTTTGTTGTCTTGCTTTGATGTCCCGTTAAGTGGGCCTAATTCAATCAATTTATTTCAATCAGGAGAACCCATAGAACAATAAAACAGTACAGAAAAAACACAAACATAAAGACATGCAAAAACAGGCAGACAGACAGACAGAGAAAATGCAATTGACAATCGACAATAATCACAATAAGACGTAGACATAGACGTAGAGAGATCCAGGCTCAGGCGTAATTGCCTCTATAGGCCCGTTTTCAACATACAACATACTTTTACTAATATATACTAATAAAATTGTTTAACTACCATTTCACTTCGATTTCATGTACCGTGAATATCTGACTGATAATCATAAATAATATCATGATTTTTCCAGAAATTATCACGTCTACCTTTAAACTAACAAACCAATAGAGCATTAATTAATTACTTAATTAAATGACTTCTAAACCATGAACGGAAAACAGGAGCCCTGTAAATTTTCTTCTTAGCTTCTACAAACATTAGCCAATTTAAATGAAAATTTCACGCAATATAGCTGAGGGAATGCTGAATTTAATGTCTGAAAATAAATTGTCTTTCTATTAAATGTTCTTTGTTAGCAGTGATGCAAAGGGCATTAGTAAAAGTGTCATTACAGCAACAGAATTAACCATTGAAGATCAATATTTACGTAAATGCTGGTAAATAAAAAGTATGAAGCAAACTCTTTTCTTACGATATTTCCTGACACAGGAAAGAGTTCCAGCGGATTAAATGCTTAACAGAGAAAACAACAGTACTGGCATCATTGACTCATGTCCGGGGTGTGGTCGACCACACACTACCCATCCAATTGCAAAGATCAGTAAAGTTAAAGATCTCGCACTGATTTTTATTGATCAATGTATTTGACCATCAAGTTTTCATCTTCTGTCAAAAAAGCATCTTAAGCAATCATTTTGCTACACTTTTTTACTCACTCACAACCATTTAATGAGATGTTCATCTTCAGTAGTAAATCCCATTGCTGTACTGGCACTTTTACTAACGTCCTTTTTACATCACTGCTAACAAAGAATGTTTCACGAAAAGACAAATTATTGTTAGATGTGTAAATTCTGCATTAATTCAGCTATAGTGTCTGAAATTTTCATTTCAATTGGCTATATGTATTTGTCAAAGCTGTAACGAAAATTTATCGGGCTGTTTTTTCCGTTCATGGTCTATGTTACAAAGTTTGACAAACATAGACACAAACAATGCAATATATTTTGGGAGATTATCATACAATGCAATTATATTTTGACCTTCAAATAGCAGTGATCGAAGTTTTTTTCTGGTTACTATGGAACATGGTTTTGTACTCTGCTGGTTTAAGTCTATGCATTACTAAATTGTATGGTGTCCTGTGGCAATCAGATTTTGGTCAAACCTTTACATGGTAAAGACTGGTAATTACATCTACAAGCTTCAATTGACATGTCATCCTGAACACATGATCAAGGTTCTTTGGTCAGGCTTAATGCACGTTCTTTGTTAAAGCTGATCATAAGTTAACAAGACATGAAGAAGAGAAAGAGATAAGTTGCAGCGACTTTTTGCAGAGTGACAGTATGGTAGGAGCAAAATTCCCGTAGGCCTACATGGAACTTTCCCTCCTTGCTGTGTTTGTTCCCCAGCACGAAAGTTCCAAGGAGCAAAAGTTATGGGGAGAAATATTTCCACAGTTGGAACTTTTGTGCCAGGGAATGAATGGTCTTGGCAGCAAAAAGTCCACTTCCTAACTGTTACCATCATTAATATGTTTGGTTTTGCAGGTTGATGTAGTTTGAGTTTCACTGTTCAACTTTACCTGTTAGAAGAAGTGTGGCATTTTGTTTCAGTATTTTATTCTTTATCTACTATTAACAGATTAGATTGATTAATTTACAAATACTCGAAAGTTCATTGGGCACAAAACTGAAAACATAATATTTTGATACATTGTAGAACTGACGAGCATATTTTATACAGCATGCCATCAGCAGGAGCTGTGATACCACCCACAATTATTCCACTTCGCAATCCATCATCAAGTGGAAAACCGACTTCACATATTGATACAAAGACATACATTGAACTGGAAAGTGGTATGTGACGATGATGTCAATTTTGCTTTATCAATCTAGTCTTACATGCAGTCTTTACGTTTTCTGGAACATTTTCCACCATTTTTGTGTTCTGAAATAATCAGCTTAATGTTCTACTGTACTGATGATGTGATATTATGTGTTTATGCAATTATAAATTTGTCGAGATTTTTGTTATTGTTGCTCTTAGCAATAGAGGCATGTCTGATTGTCTGTCTATCTATCACACACTGGTAATGCATCAAAACTGATTAACCTAGTATTGTGCTGTTTTCACTGATAGTAATCCGGGGACTCTACTTCTTTAGAACAACTTTCATACCTAGGTCACAGGGACACCAACCCTAACTCTGGAAATCCCGGCGTGGAAAACTCTAGGACTGCGCTCAGCACACATTGCATAAGGGAAGGGCGTGCTGCTGTTGTCTGCAGACCAGATTCTCCTTCTGCATTTCTGCATTGTTTTGCATGAAAGTGTGAGTAGATAGTGTGCTGAGCGCAGTCCTGGTAGCACCAACTATCATTCTGCTCTAGTTTTTACTGCATGACACTATTGCAGAGCCCTGTGCTTGCTATGGCAATTCTGTCTGTCTGTCACACTCAGTTTAACATGAAGTTATTAACAGAATGCACTGGTATACATTTGTAACAGTAATAATAATAGCAGCAGTAGCAACAACAACAACAACAACAACAACAAAATAATGTTTATGTTGCTGTTGTCATTGCACAGTCATTGCGATAGTACACCAGGTTTATTTCAAGAATGTAAAACATGCCAATCTGCCTTTCGGTTAAACTTAACTTTTTAGTTATCTCATTATTTGTCTAACTGATTCTTAAGTAAGTGAGCAGACTCATTATCTGCTAATACAACAATCATTCTTATATACAGAATGCAGAATTGACTCTCTGATTAGTTGATTATTGCATATGTGACAGGAACTCCAGAATGCAAAATTTTCTTTACAACAGATGGCTCTAAGCCAAACCACATGCAGCCAAAAGTTGGCGGTAGAGAGACAACATTTAGATATAGAGGTCCATTCACAATGAGCTCAGGAAAGCGGACACTGAAGGCAATTGCTGTTGCACGGTATGACTGTTTTGAACATTGCACTTCTTTTAACCCTTTAGAGTCCATGAAGTTGGTACACTGGCCATTGACTGTTACATTTAGTACAGCGAGGAGGGGACTGGGTGGGGCCCTAGCCCGCCCAGGCCCTTCCTTGCTGTACCAAATGTAACAAATGTAATTGCTATTTTGTGAGATTGTACTTTTATATGTGTTTGCTGTATTTTTGCAATTTGACAGCAGTGTTTTTCTTTTTTTGTTCTCTGCTCGCTTATTACATTTCTGTCAATGAAGACTGCTACTACTAACAGCCCACCCATCAACGGCCAGTGTACTAATCACCGTACTGCCGTATAATAGTATGTTGCTGTGCAGTTTTAATGTGGGCATTAAAGTGTTAGTGGAGATGCACAAATTAATTGGCCTAATTGTGCAACTACCTTATCATTAAAGATTTTAACAATAGAACATTTAGTAATAGAAATTCCATTAACGTTGTGTCACTAACCTTTGCTTTTGTAAAGAGCCACTGAAAACTGTTTTTATTGGTTATCTCTCTGCCTGTCTGACCCCCGTTACCTCCACTTGACCACATCTGAGTGTGATGTTGGTCTGGAGGAAGGGGAATATTGAGAAAAAAACTGTCTCTGTGTTACAGTATTGTGTACTGTTATAATGTGCACAGGGTACGAGGAGTTCGTACAGGTCTGTTGACTGTATCAAGCTTTGATCTTGCTTGGTTTAGCTCTCTGTCTTCTGAGTGCCCCGGTGTCTTTGCTTACATCCTTCTCTTTACTTTTTAGTGAGCTGAGCCTGGTGGGATTGGCTCTTGACCTGCTTGACTAACCATCATCCATCAGTGCTGTGACGCTGTCGGTTGGGTCATCTGACCCATAAAACCGTCTTCAAAAAGACCTATAATGTGTCGAGTGGGACATTAAACCCATTACATACTCTCCCTGTCTGCTGCAGGGGTGCAGGGGAGGAGGCGACATCAGCTACGCATATAATCGCTCCAGTGCTGAGACCGTTTGGTTTACTACCAGAGCTAAGAAGTCTACTTAGTCGATGTTAGACGGCCGTTTTACTTACAGTTACTGTTATTATTGTTGCTGGGTACTAATGGAGTTTTTTTGGTGAATCCCTTTTCAGTACCTGTTTTCTCTCAGATGACATTATGCAGCTTTTCAATACACCCATCCAGACCCTTGGACTGCTGACCACCTGAGCCACTGGTTTGACGGCACCAAAACATTAACCCTATACCAGCTCGGGCTACACAAGCATAATTGACTAGAGCAAGCATTCAACTATCTCAAATGACGCTGGCCTGCCTGTCTGCTGATGTAGAAGATGTTTGCAATCACACAGTTTCATTCTTTATTTCAACAGATGCCCAGTCTCGCAGTAACATTTGTTACTTTGGTCACTCTAATCCTTTTCTGATTGATTGATTGATTGATCATTCAAGTGCCACTAGTTTTGAATGCCACCAACGGTTGCAGATTGTAGTCCACACTGTCAAATTCTCTTGCACGTCTGAGAAATTAATTTCAATCTAATCTAATCTGTGATTAATTACACTTGTAAAATTGTTCTTAGAGCGGGGTATGTTATAAAGAAACAGTTATATCAAACACTGTCTGCTCAATATATTAATATTGTAGACTGTCTGAAACAGTGGTTTCGAAGAGATGCGGAATAAATTGCTTGAAATTTATTATAATATGTAGAACTTGAACCTGTTATTGTCAAAATATTTTATACTTAAATTTATCGAGTATTGTGTGTTGATGTGGTAATTAGAGATGGCTTAAAGGAGAGCAATGTAGTCACAAAGACATTCACTATTGATGATAGCGGGTTGCCTTCCAATGATGACAATGGATTTTCTAGTGACTTTGGAGATGCAGTCCATTTAGAAAATGATTATAGACCAACCAGGTCCAGCTTGGGACCTCAGCCATCACTGGGCTCCGCTAAAGCCAAGGTTTTTATTGTTATTATACATTTCTTTTACAAATTCTTTTTTTTTTGCAATGATCATCTTGTTTAGATTACGTAGCCTTCTCATATATGGATCTGTACGAGTATTGATCCTCAGTGGTATTGTGGTTGACAGTTCTGAAAGAAATAGCGGAGCTGATAGAGTACGGTAGCGAACTGGCTGTCAGTGCCAACGTTTCTGTCAAATTTTGGAATTGACCGATCAGTGTGAACGCCCGTGTAAACTGTGTTTGCTTCGGATTCGGCTTGCTAATTTTATAAGCTGCATAATATAATGTGTTGCTGATTTATTAGTTTGACGCTTTTGTACATGCCATGTACTCAACGTTTTAACTGGGATTGTTTAAAATGAGTAAGGCCCAGTTGCACCAAGCTCTTTTAAAGATAACCTAGGGCTATCTCTAGGTTTAACCAAAGTTTAACTGAAACTACATTGCACCATCACCAGTTGCATACAGACCTAGGGGCTTAAACCTCAAGTAACTTTGATCAGCCATCTTTTCATTCTCTGGTCAAGCTCTGCTTAATCACTTGTGAGATTCTAAATGTGGCCGATGAAAGTGACTTGATTTTTGACAGATTTTTTGAGTGATTATTGCAGTAAACACGTGATTATTATTGCCAAAAAATTAACGTGTTTATGTATGCAAGCAGAAACTTTTTTACATCACGTGGTAGCTGTGACATAGCACTTTGATAGCAGTGACGTGTATGGCCAAATAGGCTGACATTGTATTGCTTCGCCCATTAGCCCCATTTGCTATTAGTGTCATCTCCCATTTCAGCTTGACATGTGGATTGTGTACGTCAGGTTGTAACGGTAAAGTTTTTTGCAGATGGTACAAAGCTACATTCTGTTTTTGATGACAATGTCACCCCTGCTTATCTGCAGTCATGTTGGTCTGCAATAAATGAGTGGTCTGAGCATTGGCATTTAACGTTATCACCTTCCAAATGCACTATATTACATGTCCGTCCCTTTGGATCAACTAGTAATTATGTTAATTTCACGCATCATACTGGTAGTAATAATTTACCTAGTGTTGATTCAGTTACAGATCTTGGTGTAACATACTGTAATAGGTGAAAATTCTCGATGCATGTCGACAAAATAGTGCATAAAGCATCTGTGCATGCCAAACTATTTTGCACTGTTTTCAATCTCGTGATCCTGTCCTCTTTAAGGTGTTTTGTACATTTGTCAGACATATTCCTGAGTGCTCCTCAGTTATTTGGAAGACTAAATGGATTTTCCAGTCTTCCCTACAAGAGCAGATTAGCAAAACTTGGCTTACACAGTTTATAGAGCAGGCGTGTATAACCTTATCTTGTAATGTGTTATAAGATACTTAATAATCAGGTCTGTGTTGATGCTGATACATTCTTTACTCGACATAATGTCAACCGTACACGGGGGCATTGTGCCAAACTATACAAATCTCATACTGTGTCAGTTCGTAATGGTATTTTCTTCTCAAACCGTGTCATGAATGCTTGGAATTAATCGTCTGATGTTGTTGTTTTGTCATGTTCTTCTGTTGGGAGTTTTAAACGTAGATTGCAGTCTTTGGATTTTTCACTTGATGGAGCTTCATGTGTGAGTGTATGTGTAGTTTTTTTACCTGTGTTTATTGTAGTTTATTGTTAGGGGCACATGTTAGAGCAGGATTTTAACCCGTGTTTTAATTTGTATTACTTTATGTCAACAAATAAATTTGATTTGAACTGCTGGCAGTGAGAGATATTCACGTGTCACGTACCAGCCAATAGCAAATGTCCGTGACATGACAAAAATGTGGGTCAGCTATTTTTAACACAAAGTTAGCAAACGAAAGTTTATAGTGAAAGACCAGTTAACTTGATGCAATGCAAAACGATTTAACCTTCAGTTAATAGTTAACTGACGAATAAACCATGTTTGGTGCAACCAGCACTTAGTCTAGCACTCAATGCTTGCATTTCAGTGTAACACAGTGTGTTAAACTACAGGATGTGAACTGTATGTAACTGTAAATACTTGTTGCTTATGGCAGCCCACAGACAAGGCTCTTGTTAAGGCTACTCCAAAGGAAGCTTGGGTGTCGTCGAAAGCTGTTGATTCTTTAAGCTACTCATACGATGCAACGGGAATTCCATACCCAGGTATTCTGTAGAGGCTATTACAGTATCCCGTTCTGTATTTTCATCATTACCCTGAGTTACTACAGCACCCTTTTTAGCTCTTCTGTGCTCAGAGGTGATGGGTTGACTTGGTGAGTTGTCGTTGTCCGTCGACTTTTTATTTAAATTGTTCTTCTCTGTCTGGTTAAATCTGATATTGATGAAACTTGGTACATATGATTTGAGGGCAAGGGCTACAAAATGGCAGAGCGGATTTTGAATATTTGGATAAATTATGCTAATTAGGTCAAATGGTCTCACAGAATGCAGTGGAGATACTTCTGTATGTTGAATACTAATATTACTATTATTACGATAATTGTTGATAGACTTGAGCTAGATTTCATGTTGCTAATAATTAATTTATTATTTATAAAAATTTTAGTTAAATAATTTTATCCCAAACCAGTTCAGTTAGTTGATGCTGATATGATTCAAATTGATTTAAGTTTAGCATGCAGGCTGAATAATCGCATTGTTTGACGATTTGCACGCCATATTTCTGAATTTGAAACATACAGTGATAGACTAAATGTCTGGTATGTGCTCAACTGTTACATGATTCATGCTTACTGATATTGATATACTTACTGAAATCGATGCTGTGTGTTTTGTTTACTATGATGAGCCGATTGTCAGTCAAAAGCTTCTGACTTGTAATTTAACTACAACATTTTTGCTTTAGCTTCAAATTTTGTGTTATTTACTGTAGCTGGTCCAACAAATAACTCAGTACAGCTTCCAGAAGGTCCATTTACTGCGACCAACTATTCAGGAACACAGATGAACTTCTGGGGTGTTGCACCGAATAACGTTCCTCCTTGGATCAACGCTTCACCTTATGACACTCCTGGCCAGCTTGGTGCTGTCACAAATAGTGTTCTCCAGGTCTGTCAGTTGTGTCATGATGTAACTTGTTAGGATTTTACTGGAAAATGAAAAGCTTATTACTTCAGATTAAATGTTTGCAACATCATCACTAATTATAAACATTAGGCAGCATTGTTATTGATAGTAACCAAGCAAGCATCTTTAAGTGGTGTGAGTCAAACCCGCAACCTCTCGGTTACGAGTATCGGACTCGTAACCGAGTGGTTGCAGGTTCGACTCACATCCGGTCCACTGCAAGCAACCTTGAGCAAGTTGTTAACCTACTGTGTGCTCAGGCCAACTCAGCCTCCTACCTTCAGCGGGACGGAAAATGAGTAGTAGCTATGGCTACTGGGTGAAGGCCTAGTGTGGCTGATTGGGGCAATGGTGTGTCTGCTAGATGCACCATGGGTCCAATTGTCCGTTAGCGCGGGCAATGGATGGCCATATAATGCGCTGCGGCACCATTGGCTCATGCCAATCAGCTGCAACTTCCGAGATTGTAAAGCGCTGCTGGTCACGAGTCTGACTCATGTAAGTGGCGCTATAGCAAGTGTCCAGACCTTTGATTGCCCAATATAATAATCAGTTTGTTAGCCAACTGTGCAGAACAGTTTATAATAATATATTTATCAGTAAAGCACGGTGACATGCTACCAGCAATGCAAACGCTTATCTAGGCTGGCTGCCCATAATCTGATGTCACAAAAGATTAACCAAAGACACTAATAATAGAATAACAAGTAGCTCTGCTGTCGGAGAGAGGCCGCGCGATGCTTCGTGTCTGTCAATAGTACAAAACGTCGAGTAGAGTCTGTTATTTTTAGTTACGTAGGCTACAGATTTGTCACTGCGTGCAGTTAAATGCGCTGTTCTGTTGTCTTTGGCGTAATGTTGAAGCTTCTTGTTATAAACATTTCGTCGTCTTCTCCGGCAATTAACACCGCCGCTTACT
>Ga0209338_1000664_pt1 | contig 10650 bp, 7 predicted proteins | sample OlaalgELextract1_FD_187374 | JGI IMG/M metagenome (GOLD analysis project Ga0209338, IMG submission 187374) | Olavius algarvensis symbiont microbial communities from Tuscany, Italy - Type A ELBA extract 1 (SPAdes) (version 2) | ecosystem: Host-associated > Annelida > Digestive system >... | reverse complement strand
AGTTTTAGGGAACTAGGCCTATAAAAGGAGTGATTTTAGTAGTACTTATATCAAAAAAAGTCAAGTAGTATTTTATCTTATCATGCTGATATAATGAGAATTTTTACGTTTATGCGTCCACTCTATAAACTGCATCAGCTGCAAAACGGAAGCGAAATGAAAAATGAATAATGGTGGAAGTCGCTCTCCGAGGCGTAGGCGCTAGAACCCCTACGAGCCGGAGGCTGCGCTCCGTCATTTGTTATTTATTGGACCTATTGGACCTATAAGACCTATATTACTTCTGGACCTATAAGACCTATATCACTTAGATGTTAATCTATGGGTGACATCAAACGATGTCCTCACGACATATTATACAACCGCATTAAGTTGATAATTCCTATTAAAACGATAGAATTCCTTCATATGACATTATTCATTCGTCATTATTCATTCCAAACGCTCCTCATTCCAAAAGTTCGTCGATACCGACGGAATTTCCTTGCCAAACAATAATTCTGATGATACGAGGCCTATAACCTGTCAAAAACTGATTTTGTCGATAGCCCTGTCAAAGTCACTGGTCCGCAACTAAATTTATAAACTGGAAAATGACAACCGTTGATTAACAACCCTTATAGGAAAGGAGGATTTGATTATGCCCTATGATGCAGTAAACATGGCTGACTGGCAGATTTCCGAAGCAGCAGAGAAAAACATGCCGACTCCCGAGGAGTGGACTGACAAATTGGGACTGGAAAAAGGGGAAATGCTTCCGATGGGCCGTCTGGCCAAACTGGATTTTCTGAAGATCATCGACCGGATGAAAGACAAACCCGACGGCAAGTACATCGAGGTGACCGCCATCACCCCCACCCCCCTGGGAGAGGGCAAGAGCACCACGTCCTGCGGATTGATGGAAGGTCTCGGCAAACGTGGCAAGAATGTAGGCGGCGCGCTGCGTCAGCCTTCCGGCGGCCCCACCATGAACGTCAAGGGGACCGCAGCCGGCGGCGGCAATTCCCTGCTGATCCCCATGACCGAGTTTTCGCTGGGCCTGACCGGCGACATCAACGACATCATGAATGCCCACAACCTGGCCATGGTGGCCTTGACCTCGCGCATGCAGCATGAGCGAAATTACAATGATGAACAGCTGGATCGTTTGACCGGCATGCCGCGTTTGAACATTGATCCCACCCGGATCGAGATGGGCTGGATCATTGATTTCTGTGCCCAGGCCCTGCGCAATATCATTATTGGTATCGGCGGCCGTATGGACGGCTTTACCATGCAGTCCAAGTTCGGCATCGCCGTGGGTTCCGAGTGTATGGCAATCCTGTCGGTTATTCGTGATCTGGCCGATCTGAAAGAACGGCTCAACAACATCACGGTGGCATTCGACAAGAGCGGCAAACCCGTCACGACCGGTGACCTTGAATGCGGCAACGCCATGACCGCCTTCATGCGCAACACCATCAACCCCACCATGATGTGTACTGCCGAATACAACCCCTGTCTGGTGCATGCGGGACCGTTCGCCAACATCGCCGTCGGCCAGTCCTCGATTATCGCCGACCGCGTCGGGCTGAAATTGTTCGACTATCATGTCACCGAATCCGGCTTTGGCGCCGATATCGGCTTCGAGAAATTCTGGAATGTCAAATCCCGCTTCAGCGGATTGAAACCCCATGTTTCGGTTCTGACCACCACCATCCGCGCCCTGAAGATGCACGGCGGCGGCCCCACGGTCGTGACCGGCAAAGCCCTGCCGGACGAATACACGAAGGAGAACCTGGAATGGGTGGAAAAGGGCTGCGCGAACATGGTGCATCACATCAACACCATCCGTAAGGCCGGCATCAACCCGGTGGTCTGCATCAACCGCTTTTACACTGACACCGATGCCGAGTGCGCCGTCATACGCAAAATCGCCGAGGCTGCCGGTGCCCGCTGCGCCGAGTCCAAGCACTGGGAACTGGGCGGCGAAGGCGCTTTGGAATTCGCCGATGCCGTCGTCGAAGCTTGTGAAGAGGAAAACGAGTTCAAATTCCTCTATCCCCTGGAAATGAAACTGCGCGATCGCGTCGACATCATCGCCAAGGAAGTTTACGGCGCCGACGGCGTGGATTGGTCTCCCGAAGCCAACGCCAAAGCACAAATGCTGGAAAACGATCCCAAGTACGCCGACTTCGCCACCATGATGGTTAAGACGCATGAGAGCCTCACCCACGATAGGACCATCAAAGGGGCGCCCAAGGGATGGAGGCTGCCGGTTCGTGACGTGCTGATCTACTCCGGTGCCAAGTTCCTCTGCCCCTGCGCCGGCACCATCAGCCTGATGCCGGGCACGGGTTCCAACCCGGCCTTCCGTCGGGTTGACGTGGACGTCAACACGGGACAGGTCAGTGGATTGTTCTAATTTGAAAACCTGTTAACCAATTTGGGGACCGGATATTTAGTCCGGTCCCCATTTTTTTTCCGAAATAACAAATTACAAACACTCAATTGCTTAAATTACAAACTACAAGCACCAATAGTCTTAAATGACAAATTATAAGCACCAAACGTTTTAAATAACAAATCCCAAAAATCAAATTACAAATAAATTCAAAATTCAAATATCCAATGACCAAAACTGTTCCCGAATTTGGATGACCGATGCTTTTTCAATATCAATAATATTTGAAAATATTTAAAATAGCTTATTTAGAAGTTTGGAATTTCGGATTTTGGTCATTGGAAATTGTTTGATATTTGTAATTTGTTATTTGGGACTTGAAGTGTCGATATCAAGTCTATTTTAGATATTATTATGCGAGTTTTACTAATCAACCCATATTACCCCATATCCGAAACCCCCTCTCCTCCTTTGGGACTGGCCTATCTCGCCTCCGCATTGACCGAAGCCGGGAACGAAGTAAAAATCCTGGACCTGGTTGTATTTCCTTACAGCCGGGCGATGCTGAAAACTGTCCTGCAAAAGTTTAAGCCTCAAATGGCCGGACTGACGGCCGTCACGATGACCTTCGGCAGTGCCATGGCCGTCACCCGGGACATCAAGAATCTGAATCCGGATATTCTAACGGTTATGGGCGGCCCGCATGTGACCTTTTGTGCCCGGGAAACCCTCGGTGAGCATGGGGAACTGGACGTCCTGGTTCTGGGTGAAGGTGAACGAACAATTGTGGATTTATGCCGCGCGGTGGATGCCGGTCGTGATTTGAGCACCGTGGATGGGATTGTCTTTCGCAAAGATTCTGAAATCTGCACCACCGCCTCCAGAGACCCTATCGCAGATCTGGATGAACTGCCGGACCCGGCACGCGAATTGCTGCCGCTGGGTCGCTACCGTGCGCTCGGCATGCCCATCAGCCTGACGACCAGCCGCGGGTGTCCGTTTAAATGCATCTTTTGCGTGGGCCGCAAAATGGTGGGGACCAGGGTTCGTTATCGCAGTCCGGTCAAAGTTGTCGATGAAATGGAATATTTGAATTCGCTTAACTTTCATCAAATCAACCTTGCCGATGATCTGTTCACGGCCAATCGCAAACATTGCCTGGCCGTATGTAAAGAAATCATAAACCGGCGGTTGGAGTTGAGGTGGACATCTTTTGCCCGGGTCGACACGGTTTCAGAAGAAATTTTGGCGAGTATGAAAGCCGCCGGCTGCAGCGCAGTCAGTTTCGGCGTCGAATCGGGAAATGCGCAAATCCTGCAAGCGATTAAAAAGGGCATCACCCGGGATCAGGTCATCGCGGCGGTTGAAATGTGCCGCCGCACCGGTGTTACTGCGCATGCTTCATTTATCCTCGGATTGCCGGGCGAGACACCGCAAACCATCCGGGAAACCATGGATTTTGGCGAACAACTAAAGGAACTTGGCCTGTCATACGGATTTCATCTGCTGGCGCCCTTTCCCGGCACGGAAATACGCACGAATAGCGACGACTACGGCATCAAAATCCTGACCGATGATTGGTCTCAATATCATGCGAATCGGGCAATTGTAGAGACGTCTGAAGTAGACCGGCGATCTTTGGATGATATCGTAATCGGTTGGGAGGATGAGTACACCCTGCTGCTGGGGGATATTAGAGAGCGCATGCTGAAAAATACGGCATCAGTCCAGGAAGCAGAGCAGGTCAACAATCTGGAGCGGATTGTCCTGGTTTATGACCTGATGGTGAAAAACGTCATCGAGCAAAAAGGCTCCTGGCGCCACAACGGACAATCTTCGAGTACCCAGGCTAATCTGAAAATCCTTAGCGAAAAAGTCAATTCCGCGGTAGATGCAACGCCACAATTGATCAGGGAGACCCTGGAGCATGCCCAGCGCCATGGTGATTTACAATGTCGGAATGACGGTGAAATGATTGAGTGGCATTGGGTGGACCATTTGGAATGATGAATGGCGAATGGCGAATGGCGAATGGCGATTTGTGGTTGTCGCTTCGCTCCGTCTATTTAAAAAAATAAAATAGACAGCATTCCTTCATTCGTCCTTCGACATTCGCCATTCGAAATTCCAAAGCCTCACCCGGTCATCAGAATGTCAGCCAACTTGTCGACTCCCGCCTGGGTCCTTTCGGCCATGGATTCCAGGTGGACCGGTTTAAATCCCAACCGCTCGGTTACCGGATTGGACGGCACTGTATCGATCTCCTTCCCATAGCCGATCATCATCCCCAAAATATTGGCGACATGCACAATATCACTGAAAGTGCAGTGAGTTTCACACGCATCAGGATCGTGATGCCAGCCGACGGCATGGATCAGTTCCGAGGGAAATGCCCATTTTTCCAGGATTCGAGCGCCGATAGTTGCGTGGTCGATGCCAAGCACGATGAATTCGGCAACTTCAAACGCAATACCTTTGGCGACCATGCCGTTTATCTCCTGCAAATCGCTCTGCACAAACCCACCCAATACCAGTTTGCCCAGATCGTGTAAAAGGGCAGCCGTGAAAACCTCGTCAGAGTCTGGTATTTTCAATTCCTTAACAACCAACTCGGCCGCCACAGATACCGCCACCGAATGCCGCCAGAGTTCACCCTGCGGCAAATCATACCCGGGCAGGGGTTTTTTCATGACCGTACTCATACACATGGTCATCACTAGCTGGAGCAGACGTTTCCATCCCAGGAGAACGACGGCCTGTTTCACTGATCTCACCTTGGTTGGGATTCCGAAATAAGCTGAATTGGTCAACTTTAATATATTGGCTGTCAGACCGGGGTCATATTTTAAAATCTCTTCGATTTGAGACGCTGAGGTCTCCTGATCTTTAAGCATGGTAAGCAATTTGGCCGAGGTACCAGGCATGCCTGGAAATGCTTTTACCTGGGTCATGATTTGATCTATTTTTTCCTGGTTCACGTTCGCCTTAGCTCCTGTTCACGACTTTTGACAGATAAGTTTTTAACCCACAAAAGTTACACCATTGTTAATTTCATATCGGCCAGAATGAGTCCGAACTTGAGCGTCACAGACACTAAACTTTTTTTCAATAATGCGCTCGAAAACAGGGGCAGCTTTAGCGCATTTTGTAGGTATCTGGTGTCAGGGAACCGAGGAGCTATATCTTGATCTGCCTCCGGCAGAAGCACTGATCCGCATAGGGCGGAAAACCTTTCGCAACTTTCAACATGGTGTCGGAGAAAAGGCCCTAAGGGCCTATTCCCATTGCCCTTCGGGCAAAACCAAAACCATTCGCTTCTTTTCAGTCATTTACCGCCTAAATTATCAATCGCGAAACGATGGTATATTGTGTCCGGCCACGGCGGCCGGACCAAATATCTGCGGTCGTCGGCGTTTGTCTGCGGCGGATTATTAAAAATATTGATGCTAACGAGGAAACGACTATAAACAAAGGTGCTTCATTAACGACATACTATGCAAAATGCGGTATCGGGACATTGCGGGTTACGGAACGGGAGGATAATATTCGAGGATTCTCTGGACCGAGGTTTCGATAACTTCATCTTTTTGGGCCGGCGTCATTTCGTAAAACAAATCGGCGCGGGCCTCCCCCCACCAGATTTCGTTGTGGGATTCGGCATCATACATCGCCAATTTAAGCCGGCCCACGTCATAAACGGCATAATCCATTACCACCGTCATGTCGACCGCTTTATACCCCCCGCCATACATGACAAGAAAGACATCCGGCTTTTTGACATTCAGCTTCATTCCCAGGGCGTTTAATTTGGCATTGACAGCGGTCTTAATCCGTATCTGATTGAAATCGTCTATCCGAGAGGTTGCCGGCATCTTGACCCAGTTGTAGGTTTTGACTTGGGAAAAATCCACATCCACGTCGAAATCGTATGTCACATCATGATAGATGGTTTTATCCGAAACGGCACAGCCGGGGACTATGGCCAATAGGCATATAAAGACACCGATAAGCATAGATTTCATGCAATAAAAACCTCTCTCGCATTACTTTTAAGTTGCAAATTATTCCAAGATGTTACCTATATTATGCCCGCAAAATGTTTGAGATGTCAAATTTATTTCCAGGGAGGCTGAGAGCGGGGGGCGGTGTGACAGGTGTCAGCCCAGTCGCTGGCCAAACGAACGACCGGTCTGATCGGAAAAGAAACTCTGAAGAAGCGAATATCGAATATCGAACAAGGAATCATGAATGTCGAAGTAAGGTATTCTATCGATTTAAATTTAACTAAAATAGTCAGAGCGAAGCGATTCCACCCTTCATCATTCGATATTTCTTGTTCGATATTCTGCGGTTCGCTTTTAACGTAGTTTCATAAGAGCGCTGCCTCTGGCCAAAAAAAGCCAGTCTGATCAATGTCAGAAACTTTGCTTATATTACAACCTAGGGTCGGCCACCGTGTCGATCCCGCTGATAGCGGGACGGGCACGGTAGCCCGCCCTACATTACTAAAATACGCAATTTCACCCGAGGCTCATAGTTTCATGGGGTTAGGTCACTTTATCCTGACACCTGAAACCTGACACCTGAAACCTTTCTTACCTTGAAACAGCCGGGCAGCCCGCAATCTCGACCATCATAATTGACAGGCGCTCCTTAAAAGTGTCCGGCCTTAGGGCCGAAACTGCTCCGGCAGTTCAGGTTCGCTGCCCCATTCCGATGGCCAGTTCTGTTTGGGATCCTCACCTAATTTCGTCTTTAATTTTTGAAGCCCGGGTCTGGCAAATTTAGGATGCCCTTCTTTAAGGGTCCTGCCGTTTACGGCAGCTTCGCTGCGCAGGCGTTTTCCCACGGTTCTCTCCATCTGGCGTCCCAGCCACAGAATCCGATCGACATCATAGCCGTGCTCGATGCCCATCTCATCTATTTGAACCAGCAGATCTTCCAAACAAATCAGGCCGACAAAACGCGGGTCTTCATAATAATATTCGCCGGTGCCCGGCACCGGGCAATCGTCCAAAAAGTTCGCCGGCTGGCCGCCCATCCCGCCGATGGTAGCCTCGAAATGAGTAATGCCGGCCTGCAATGCGGCCAGGACTGAAGCCGCGGCGACGCGCTTGGTCTCATGAAAATGGGCAATGTGCAGCGAGGTGTCCGGTATTTCATCCAGGATCATCGCAAAATAGCGATACACATCCGGTGCTGAAGCACTGCCGTCATGGTCCGCATGTTCAATGTCGGAAGCCCCGATCTCCAGCCAGCGTTTGGTGAATTCCACGGCATCCTTGAGTTTTGTGGCACCGGCAATGGGGCTGCCCCAGATGGTGCTGACCGTGCCGCACATTTTAAGTCCGGCATCCCGGCACTTCTTAATGCAGCGTTCGGCCTCGGCCCAGTATACCGGCAGGGTGGTGCCGGAATTGGCAAAGTGGTGCTCTTCTTCAGTGGATACCATCATCAGGAGTCGATCGGGGCCGACCCCTTTTTCCTTGAGCTGAATGGCCCGGTCCACCGATTTTTCGCGGATGGTAACGGCCGTGATGCACAGGTCATCGTAATTGATGCCCTTGCGATCACATCGCTTTTTGAAACGGTCGCTGCACAGGTGGGCCAGGATCTCTTCCGCATCGCTGAACTGCGGCATCAAATAGGGGTTGCCGAGATTGGTCACTTCAATGTTGCGGCAGCCGGCAAAGATCAGCTCTTCGGCGTAGAAGATTTTGGCCCGGGTCGAGATAAACCGCTCCAGGTGTTGAAACCCGTCCCGTACGGTAATATCACCAATGGTGACCTTTTCAGGCATACGCGGAAAAATTTTTCTGTAGTCATACTCAGTCATAACTTTCAAAAGCCTCCCTTGTGTTTTTATATGTGTTATACTTAGCAGTGTTAAATGGCTAATTTCAGATTGACGAATGTCGAATGTCGAATGTCGAATTGTGGATGTCGCTTCGCTCTCTCTATTATAAAAAAAATAAAATAGACAGCATTCCTTAATTCGACATTCGAAAATCGTCCTTCGACATTCCATAGGTTCCTTAATTCGACATTCGAAAATCGTCCTTCGACATGCCAAAGGTTCCTTCATTCGTCATTCGACAATCGACATTCGTCATTCTTTTACTTCCCTTTAAACATGGGCTTTCGTTTTTCTTCGAAAGCCGCCAGGCCTTCCAGGCGATCCTCAGTAGGGATGCATACCCAATAGGCGTTTGATTCAATGGCCAAACCGGTGTTGATATCCGTCTCGTATCCGTGGTTGATGGCATATTTGGCCTGCTCGATGGCTATGGGACCGGTTTCACATATCATGGCCGCCATTTTGTAGCATTCTTCAAGTAAATCCTGCGGCGGGCAGATTTTGTTCACCAGTCCGATCTCGAGCGCCTCAGAGGCACCGACCCGTCTCCCGGTAAAAATGAGCTCTTTGGCTTTTCCTTTGCCCACCAGGCGCGGTAAACGCTGGGTACCGCCCGCACCCGGTATGATCGCCAGACGGGTTTCAGTAAGCCCCATAACGGCGTTTTCGGAAGCAATGCGGATATCACCGGCCAGCGCCATTTCCGTGCCTCCGCCCAGGGCGATGCCGTTCACCGCCACGATGACGGCTTTATTCAACTGTTCGATCGATGTGAAAAGATTGCGGATGGTAAAAATATATTCTTTGACTTTTTCGGGTGCAAGGGTGGCGCGCTCTTTTAGATCGGCGCCGGCACAGAAGGCTTTTTCACCGGATCCCGTTATGATGATGACCCGAACCTCGGCCCTGAACCGATAGGATTCGATCTGATCCCGCAATGCACGCAGCAGGGGAAAGTTCAAAGAGTTCATGACATCCGGCCGGTTCAGCGTCAACGTAACGACCCCGGACTTTTCTTCTACCATCAATAAAGGATCACCCATGCATTCCTCCCCGATTAATATCTCAGATGTGATTTATGAGCGAGCGCTCGGTCGCAGCCCACTTTTGTACTTGAAGAATTCGTATTTGTCAATAAATTTGTGATTGTTGCAGAATCCAATTGTAGTAACGATATAATAATTAAATTTAGTAAGTTATACCTAATAACAGCAACTTTTGGAATTACTTGACATGAAAAAGAAAAGCATGATATTTAATATGAGTGAGCGCTCGTTCACCAATGATGCATCATAATACAGGTTATCTTACCATGCAAGAATTAATTAGAACCAAAGACATTCCGACCCAGGTAAAAGACCCGGACCTGGTCCAACGCAGGCGCCGCCAAATCGCCGATGCTGCCGTTCAACTATTCATCGCCCGGGGGTTTCATAAAACGACGACCCGTCAAATTGCCCGTGCATCCGGGATTTCCATCGGCTCTCTGTATGAGTATTTTGCGTCCAAGGAAGATATCCTTTATATGGTTTGCGAATCAATTCATGCCGAAGTGGAACGGGGGGTCACCGAGGCCATGTCCAGCACGGCAGCGGGCCAGGAAGCCCTGGCCGGTGTCATCCGTGAATATTTTATGGTCTGCCACCGGATGAGCGACTTTATTCTGCTGATTTACCAGGAGAGCCGGTCATTGCCGGCCCAGTGGCAACAAAGAGTCCTTGAAAACGAGCTTCGAATCACCGGTCTGTTCGTCGAAGTACTGGCCCGCCTGTCAGCTTCCGGCGAGTTGCCGGGGCTTGAAGAGCAGGACATTGAGCTTGCCGCGCACAACATAGTCGTGTTAGGGCATAAGTGGACCTTCAGACGCTGGTACCTGTCGCGCCACTACAGCCTCGAGGACTATATTCGACTTCAAACAAAGTTTATTCTTAAGATGTGCGCGAAGGAATGACGAATGTCGAATGTCGAATGTCGAATCTTTGGAATGACGAATGTCGAACGTCGAATGTCGATTTATTGATGTCGCTTCGCTCCGTCGGTTTGTAAAAATTATCAGCAAAGACTGATTAGGTTGAAATGAATCACTTGCGAGTAGAATAATGAGTGAAGAACTTAAGACAAGAACAAAGCAATTTGCACATCGGTGTGTTAAACTGGCAATGGCTCTACCTAAAGTGCCTCTCGGTATTCACATTCAAGGACAATTAATTCGTTGTTCAACATCAGTTGCCGCCAACTACAGAGCAGCCTGCCATGCTCAATCAAAAGCGAGTTTTATATCTAAAGAGCCTGCGCATAAACTTAAAATTGATCAGAATAAATTACAAAATTGTAGGTCCAACATTTTAAATTTGGTCAATGTTCTTTGAAAAATTGGTTAAAGCAGCAATCTGCTGTGCTTCAGGTTAAA
>Ga0209338_1000663_pt1 | contig 10663 bp, 6 predicted proteins | sample OlaalgELextract1_FD_187374 | JGI IMG/M metagenome (GOLD analysis project Ga0209338, IMG submission 187374) | Olavius algarvensis symbiont microbial communities from Tuscany, Italy - Type A ELBA extract 1 (SPAdes) (version 2) | ecosystem: Host-associated > Annelida > Digestive system >... | reverse complement strand
GACCTGGCGCCCCTGAACATTGGTCTGGCAACTGCCTATCACCGAGCTCAGAATCGGCAAGCATGGAGCAAGCTCGTAGGAACGGCAACGTCCACCATAGGACAAGCCACATGATGATGATGATGATCATGAAGTGGCAACACATATTTAAATATGCTTACTTAGTTAACTTTTGTTGCATGTTTTCTTCCTTTCGTTATCTTATAGTCACTGCAGTGCTTGAGGCTGTGTTGTTTTTGGGCACAGTGCAGTTTTAATGATGGGGTTGGGAAGTCTGCTTAGTGGATGTTGCAAGACCATCATGATTACCACTAGGCTGTAATTAAACAATTTTACTCACATCCCTACACAGATCAACACTACCATCACAGCATGCACACACAGAGTATTTAGTACGGCCCTTGTTATGGCACCTCTTTTTTCTCTTACCTTACATTATGCGTCATTAGCCCATACCAGCTTTGAGCCTGGCAAGCCTAGTCAACTCGAGCAGGCATCCTCACCCTTGCCTGCATAGCCAAGACCAGAATGCAGTCCTGCCAGAGCTACATCAGGTCACAAATAATACAGTGTTGTAGTTGGTTTTAACAACAGCCCAGCCTTATTGGCATTTATTTGCCAGTATTTTTTAATGCTCTTAATGGTCACAGATTGTGGAAGACACTGTCAAATGCATCTTGCTTGTCCGATAAATTAATCTCAAAGCATGTACTCTAATAATCCTGACATAAATTACCGAACCAAAACTGGGATTTGTAGCTGTTCAAGGCAGTAAGTGTTCGCCATGGCCATTGCCACTAAGCTATTAGGATTGGCCATTGCCATTAAGCTGTTAGAATAGAATATGTTGGTTGTATGGTTAACAAGAATATCGTCCCTGTGATAAAAAGCTGGCCTGCCCACTTTGCCAACCCTAACAAATTATTTGCTGTGCTGACACCAGGGGCAAGTCGATGTCTCTCGAATTTGGATGGCGGGTAAATCGTGCTTTTCCAAGTAGGGGGAGGTCGCCCCTCCCCAGGGGTCATCTGGGGGAAGATCTGAATGTGGCAACAGAATCGGCAGTGCCAACTTCCTGATACTGTTCCATGGCAACTATGCGTCTGTCTTGCTTATTTTTTGAAATGTGACCACGGCAAAGATGACGGATGGACCGATGTCGGCAACTAACGCATGTCTGGCCCATAAGGAGAGCCAGCAATAAACAGCGGATCAGTAGTACATTAAATTTAAGGTTAACTGGCTCAAACTCCACTGAACTATTATTTGAGTAATAAGTGTTGACTAAACCTATCTGTTTGTCACTAGTAACTTGACCATTAAATAGTCTATGTTTACAGTTTCATTTGGTGCTGTGCTAATGTAGATTGTGTTACTTCGTTGGAGTTATTTCTACCGCTTTGTTGTCAGTGGAACATTTTCACAAAGATATTAATAAATTTGTCATTAAATCTGTGACTTAGTAGTAGCAGCCAGTCCTGCCTGCATTGGTTTAAACTTTTACTGTGGTGGTGATATTTATGAGTTAGCAGATATCTGTGGGTTTGACAGAGATGCAGCCGATCGTGTGGTGAAGGGTGACGGCAAATATGAGGAACTAGTTGTCTGCTCTCAGGAGATTGCCGCTAGCACGGCTCAGCTGGTGGTTGCGTCCAAGGTGAAGGCCCAGCGTGAAAGTGAAAATCTATCGCAGTTATCAGATGCATCTAAGGGTGTTACAACAGCAACCGGGCTTGTCGTTGCTTCAGCAAAGAGCGGTGCACAACGTGTTGAAGAAATAGGTGAGTTGTCCCTCATTGACATGACAGCCAGCTGACATAGCAGGTGTCTTTATATGCTGCAAGTCGGTGTGAAGTTTTTATTCTATGCAATTTTTAGCCAGCAGAGCTTATAGTGTAGGTCACTACTGTATCTGTCTGGATGGATGTCTGGATGTGTGTCTCATGATATTTTTTTCAAATTGCTACTCCTGCAGTTTTTCTCTTATTGACACAAAACTTGGCATACATGATCTGTGTGCCAATACGGTATGCAACAAGTAGCTCTGCTGTCGCAAAGAGGCCATTTTGTGTCTGTCAGTAGCTTCAGTAGTACAAAACATCAAGCACAGTCTTTTAGTGTTAGTTACATTTACATAGGCTACTGGCCCGTGTGGGTCCCGGGCACTGTTGTTATAGAATAGGCCCAATCCGTTTACTGGCCGGATGGCGTAAAAGGCGTTCCTGAACCAGGGTTAGTTTGGTTTCGTTAGGTTTAGTTGGTTAGGTTTTTTGTGTTGTGTGTTATTTCAGTTAGCCTGAGGGTCCGTTAACCTTTAAACAAAACAGTTCATATGAACTGTTTTGATGTTTTCATTATAGTTTTAGTTACTGTTATTTTTTAGTTGTTCATCTTCATCATGATCATCTGGTCACAACGTTCGAGCTCTCTCACATTTTAACTAATACCCTAAACAACGTATTCTTACTTCTTATCTGAAATTAATACCTTTAACAAACCTTTACTTTTTGCATGGCATGATATAGCCTTTTTGTGCTGAGGGTGCCATTAAACACCAACCAACCAACGAACCTTACATAGGCTACTGATTTATCACTGTGTACAGTTAAATGCTGTTCTATTGTTTTTGGCGTAGCATTGATACTTCTTGTCATAAACATTTCGTCGACACCTCCTGTGATCAACAAACTCCACCGCTTACTACCAACAATAAGTGTCACAGCTTGTCGTGGTCTGGCGACGCGCCACTGTGTTAATAACACCTACTAGTCGCAGCATTGACAACACGATGAAGCCAGATACTGGTTTTGGTGGGAATCACATTTTTGCCTCCCATTTGCATTCGACGCCCCCATTTGGGGGGCTCCTATTGGAATATTGCCATAACGTTTGGTATGGAAAAACTAGAATGGTTTGGCTACCTGATGGTAAAAAAATTTGAAGATATGATGACTCGTTCTGACAGAATTCTGGAACGTGACAGACGGACGGACAGACAGATACTGCATGACAGCATAGGCCGCGCTTCCATAGCATCGTGCGGCAAAAACTGTGGAACAGATTTTCATGAGTTTTGATCTTAAAATGTTTGGAAAATCTTTCAAATTTTAAATTTGGACTTAGTCTCTGGAACAGCAGCAGTGGAACTATCTAGACCAACAAGCATCTGTAGTTTACTAATTGCATTTACATGGATGGTGCTAACATTGTTCTGTGCAGACACAATGGACTTTTCCAAGCTAACACTGCATCAGGCCAAGCGGCTTGAAATGGAGTCTCAGGTTCATGTTCTTGAGCTCGAGAGTCAGCTCGAGAAAGAACGACGCAGTTTGTCCGAGCTGCGGAAGTCTCATTACCGGTTGGCTGCTGAGAGTGAAGGATGGGATCAGGAGGTATGTCCTCTTAATATGCATCGTTTTCATCATTAACTTGTAGTTCAGAGTTGTATCTAATTGCTATGTTTATTTTGTTCTTTAGAAATGTTTATTACTAACAGTATGTTTGAATTAATGAAGAGTGCCATGATGAGTATTTATTTTGATGTTCTAGATTTTATTTTGGACCACATTAATGTACACATTTGATATAAAAGCATAAGATGATTAGTATTGTAATTATCTGTTATCGGTATCAATATGTTCAAAGTACTGTTTGCCCAAATTTTAAATAATAAATATCATTCACTGAATATAGTATGGTTTAGGATGCATATGTACACACAGAAGCTGATGGGGAACCAGCATGTCTGTAACATGAGACCAAATAGAAAATTGGTGAAAAAAGAACTGAAAATAGATAATAAACGATGAGTATGTAAAATCTGAAAAGCTGAGTCTGTAGAGACAGCCGGTGGTACTTGCAGTCTATGCTGATAAGGGTTTGTGGACTAGATGAGTCTTTAGCCTAGGTCAAAGGAGTGAAAGAATGGTTGTTACTGAGTGTGTGTGAGAATAAAACTGATGAACTGATACATGTACAATGAGATGAGTGAAGAAGTCTGATAAGGATGCGTAGAATAGAATTTACTTCTTAAGTAACATTGCCTATCAAAGCTGCACTTAAGAACATTATTTAGAATTTATATAATAGGATGACTAGGATAAGAAGCAGGAATGAACCGGAGGTTGATCTCACGGACAGTTTGTTGCGTATAAAAAATGAATAATCTGCAATTTTCACAGTCATAGTAGTACTTTTAATCAAGCTGATTACAACTTTGAAAATTAAGTTAAGCTGCTTGTGGTGTGACTTGCTTTCTCACGTTCACTGTTGTCTACTGCATATTTTATATGCATTGTGCTGTGTGTATGTCAAGAGGTATTGCTGCATGGTGTGTTAAGGTCTTTAGCACCTCTTGCTTCAAGCTGTGTGCATAAATATCTGCAGTTGAACCATTGTCTTCAGTGAGCTTGTGTTTAGTAGCTAGGTGCATGTTGAGTGCTCATAATGTACTTTTTGAATAAGATGCCAGTAAGTCTTGAATTTTAATTAACGTTACAATGTCCGATATATATCATACCAAGTTTACATCTGGTAATTTGTCTGTCTTGTGCCATTAAAGTAAAGTAGAGTAAACGTGTATTTGTATAGCGCATCGTCACAAAGTGCCTCTAATGTGCTCCGCAAGCCAGTCCAACAGCCAGGCATCAGCGAACACTGGGAGACCACGGATATGGGCTGGTGTATCATGCGATATGCCTGTTTACTCCCCCCAGCTTTCACCAGGTACTCATTCCAGCCTGCCACAGAGGGTGGCTCAGGCTGAGTAGGCCTGAGTGCCTGGTTCTGTGCCGAGGTGGTTTACCCGTCCAAAGACAGTCAATCCACCCAGGCACTAACTGGGCCTAGCGTAGAGTAACTACGTTGATCAAGTCCAATGTGTTACCGCTGCACTAAACCAGCAAGTTGTTCTCTGTTCTCTGTTCTCTGCATTTCCCGATTATTCTGCTGTAAAGTGGCCGTGTGTGTTCGTGTGTTGACTAATCAGCTAGAATTTGAAATATGTGTTGCATTTGTTGTTGATATTAACACGAGTTACTTTACTGCATGTTTTTGTTTGTTTGCAACTTACAACTTTGCAGCACAAATGAGCCAACCTTGTAGTCACTATCAGTAAGTGAACTTTTCCTAATGTTTCTCACTGTATGCAGTATTCAGCTTCTTTCAGTTAGATGTTTATTGAGTGCTTAGATGATGGCACGATGGTAGTTGTGGTTACTGCTGTTTTACTGTTGTCTATTTTGAAACAGCAGTTCCTGAACTGATAATGTTTATCCGACTCAGCGTTCAGACTTATGGTGCTTCATTTAGGCAATTTGACTGAACGTACTTCACTCGGCTGTTGCTTTATGTTTATCACAAGATTTGTTGTTGAGATATTATGTTAAATGTGTTCTGCAGTCTGTCCTCCATTACATATCACAATAAGGACCACGCTGATCTACACGTGTATTTTATAAATTGTTGTTTTGGTGTTAATGTACACCGTGTTCAGAAAAAGGACACCTTAGAGTATTTTCTCTATTAATTCAGATGTCTTTTAGTAATTAATTTTATGGCCGTCTAAACTATTAGAGGTGGAAAAATAATCATGATAATTACCAATAACAGGTATCTGAATTACTAATTTACGCCAGCTTGGCCTGTTGGTCTTTGCGTCTACAAGCTGATTTTTGAAAGTAAGTTCTAAAGGTGTAATGCTAATAATAATAATAATATAAATTATGCATTTTTGCACTAAAGCATGTACACTGAGTGAAAATGTTGAAACTGGATATACCTGATGGGTATGGCTAATCAGCCCACAGGACCACAGTGGAGCTATGAATCACCTTATCTGACGCAAGACCTAAAATTAGGCTGATTGCATAGACATACAATGACATGAAGGTGTGAAATCATGTCGGCAGGTTTAAGGAGTAAGTTTCTATTGTGCCGCTGTTTACATCATTTGATGATAATGTGGCAAGTGACTGTGTTTGAAGCAAGGTTGGCTTTCTCTAGACTGCTTAGCTCACCTCTTCATGCACAAGCCATCTAAGCAGCCTAGTCTACGCTGTCTAATTTAACACAGATTGCTGCTGCTTATGTGATCTGGACAGTCAGAAATTAAGGTATAAATTAACACAAAGACGCATGCATACCCTACAAATTAGGTCACTGAGTGCATTTAGCCCATTAAAGGTTTGAGGTTGCTTCGTTGCCGGCATACCTTGCATGTGTTGGCAGTATGTCTGAGTTAATCTGATAACGACTAGTAAGTAGTAAACATCACACATGCGTACAAATAATCAACTAAGCATGTGAAGTTTCTGTAGGTGTCGCAATTATTACAAATTGTCCTAATCATTAAAGGTAAAACATTAGGTATTGTAAAAGAAGTCCTGTTCAAATTATTGGAGAGTTTGAATTATTATAGCGTATATTGTATATCTTCAATAGATCTCTTTGGATCGTAAAGATTTTTAATAGTAACCTTCCATTGTCATCCCTCAACACAGAAGCATTCAAGTGGCTTACCACTCCTAAATTATATGACTATGTTACATTGAAAAAAAACTTGACAAATTTCTGGCCGAACATTGCAGCTTATAAACTGTAAGTTAGTCGGACAGCAAAGTGCTAAAACTGCTATATTTCACTTAATGTGCTATTAATTCAAGGGTCCATTCTTTATTAGGAAACGTTTTAGGAATTTCCTTGCATCATAATGTTTGTGTTGTCTCAGTGATTTCGTTACATGTCATTCTTGTTTTACACTAACTGCCGTGATTGTAGCAAACATGACTGGATAATTTCATATATTTTTGTTACGCCTTTAGTAAGTGTTTTGGTGGCAGCCTGCCAGAGAATATCATTAAAAAGAAACACATTAACTGAGAGTGCATGCAGAATGTAAGGTATTTTTTCTAGTCTAAACACATTATGCTGTCGTTCACTGACAGCAACTACCGTACTGGCTTGCATTTCACTTGAGCACCTCTGATTTCCAATTTTCTCTTGATATGGTCATCAATGTCATCATTATTCTTAAAATTCTTAAAATTTACCACTGACCATATTGGCATGTGCTTGGTTGATAATGTTATACTTTACTTCACCACTCTGACCTTTCTGACATTATGCCTTATTTTTGCTAATTAGTAGTTTAATTTCTATAAGTTCAGTGTGTTTTTTGTTGACAAAACTTGCTCGTGGCGGCATTTTTGTGCGATTGTTGTTTTTGACTAGTCTTGTAATTGTTATTTGTACTTGCAGGAATTTGGTGAAGATTTCGACGACTGGACCAGAATTATTGCTGAACGTGCAAGTGATGGGTTGGCGACAGATTTCTAGTACCTGTGCAATACGTCGTGCTGTCGAACATCTGTGTAATATTATATTATTCCATATTTGATTCAGTCAAGAGCAAAATTCTTTTATCTGCCTTTCTAGTGATATTTGTGTGGTGAATTTGATTCAGTTTTTGGTTAGCATTCTCATGCTCTTGTTTCATTTTTATATTTTGGGAAATTTTAGGCTTTTCAGATTTTGAATTTTAAATTCTATAAGCCAGTGCACATATTATATTATTACATATTATATTCATTACCTTTGTCGAGAACTCGGCCAGTGCTGATAAACTGTCTCTAGAGATAGTCGTAATAAAGTTTCAGTCTGATTGGTCTTATTTAATGTTCTGATCGACTTTTCCTGTGTAGTTACCCACCGTACAATAGTGCTGGCGGGTATACAGGTTGCTGTTTATTTTGTTTGTTTGAATTTGTCCAGTTAAGTAGACCCGTAAAATCGTCTCTGAAATGACCTATAATGTGACTACTATACCATACCATTGTCCAGTTAAGTATTTTCGCCAGCAGAGTAAGCAGTCTGCATGAAATTTTGCATGATGGTACCTCAGTGTCTCCATTGCATTTTTTCACATTTTGGTTTCATCCCAGATGGTCAGAATTTTGACATCTTGAAAGCCAGTTTGACTGCAGTTATTTAAAAAAATGGCAAGTCTTAGCGTTTTGCATCAAGCAAGTCTTGCTGCAGTGGGAGATTTCCAAAAATGTGAGCCTTGGGGTGATTGCCCCCAAGGACATCCTCCATAGAGCCAAATATGTTGCAGTATTTCTCAGCATAGTCAACTTTAAGGCTCTGTAATCTTAAAATTGTGTAAGATAGGTGTATACAAAATACCTATTGCATTGGCCATGACAAGGAGCAGCCACGGGAGCAATTTTCAATGCTCTAACTCAAAAGGCGTACCCTGAAACCAGTGGGATTGCAAATTTTGAGCATGTTTAAGACTTACCTACTTAATTTCTCATAGATGGCTATTACTTGTGGCAATAAAATTTAGTGCACTGAAAGGGGCAGTGCCTTATGAACCATCCCATATAATGTTCAACTGGATTGGTCAAGACGGAGTCCCTAAGGGGACGACAAAGAACACATACCAGATGGAACTGCTCCCCCATATAAGCCAGGAGTATGGCAGGTGCTGATGCACCTGTTTTTATATTGCAATTGTAAATGTCCTAGTAAAACAGTGCTTGTTATGCCTAGTTGGCATTTCATGTACATGAATGTATTGTCAGTCGAATGTACTGTGGCTTGATTTTAATATTTCTTTTTTTGTGTCGGGCATGACCACTCTGTAGCAATAAGTTGACTTCTTTGTTATTTTGATGTCTTCTACTGTGAAACAGCACTGAAGATCGGCTGTGAATGTAAAACATGTACTTCACTGTTGTCAAGATTGTTGATAATTGATGCACAATACTTGTTTTTAAAAACATTTATAGAAATGTGAACGTATGTCATTATGGTTGTTGTGGTGGTGTACTTCTATAATGTTTTATAATATTAATAATAATAATAATAATAATAATAATAATAATACAACAACTTATAAGGCGCCGTAACATGTCCATAAAGTCACTACAAGGGCGCTGTACAGCATACGCTTCTCGAAATTAAGACGGGTAATTGAAATGAATGAAAAAATAGATGAGTGTTGAGTAGATTTTTGAAAGAAGAGAGTGTTGATGAAGTACGAATGTCGGGCGGCAAACTGCAAAATATTAAAAACAAATCTGCTTTTCATTATGTGTTTGGTATTTGGAAATCATCTTCTGTTGTCTGTTTAAACATGGCTTTAAAACCATGTTTAATAGAATTCACATGTCCATTAACCTTTAAAGTGTCTTATGACATGACAGTTTGAAATTGAATTGTTACATCACCGTGGCAACGGCCAGCAAGGTGTTGTTTCTGTTTATCTCTAATTGCGGCTTTGTTTGTAACTGTTTGTTAAAAACATTAGGGAAAACAGCAATCATTATGGAACAGAACAGTGGCTCTGAGGTCGTGCTGTTAAATTTGCCAGGTGGTACTACCCAGCAGTCGGAGATTTGCTGAGCCGTGCATTACTTGTTAATTACTTGCCAAATGGTTTTATTGCAATACTCGAAAACAGCTTAGAATTGCAGCCACAGCTGGATTTTGACGGTACTTTGCCCAGTGGTTATGGTCACAGGCACCAGAATGTTTTTAAATAGTGATGTGGCTGCAGCAGGGATGAGAGTCTTCAGTGGGACCAGAGAGCCCCATTGGATGTCTGGGAAGCCCCCAGAAACTGAAGCCTAACATCAAATGTTGGTTGCTGCTGAAATACTCGTTTAACTACTGTCACTAATTTATATCCCTGATCGTTAACTGTGTCTTGGTGCTGTGGGCATTAAAAATGGTACAGTATGTTAGATTGTGTGCAATGCCACGTGCTAAGGTGATACAGCTTTTGCCATATCTGTCAATTGGGATTCATTGCCGTCATTGTGCATAGTTATCTTCAGTCTACTGCAGTATGGTCCTGTTGTATCACACATACAGACAACTTGCTGTCTGGTTTGTGAGAGATAAATGATGACTAGGCCAGACTATGTGTTGATCACTGGTTAGCAGTAGTAATTTACCCGCTAAATAGTCTGTGTGACGTTTTCATTTGGTGCTGTGCGGCTTTCAGTTGTGTTACTTTGTTGCAGTGTATTGTTTGTGGTCGGCGTGTGTTGTATGTAACGTTGCCGAATTAACGTGTTGCAAGTGGACAAAATGCATCACGACGGATGTGTTGTAGAAATAGAATGACATTGACTGTCAATATGCGTAGCTGTCTCTTGTATGGTGTCATTATAACGCATGTGGTGATGTTTACTTTTTATGTAGCTGAATCATTTTGCATTATATTTCTGTCGATTTCATGTATACTAATGTCGTGTTAATAGGTAACAATTTTACACAGTTTTAATTTTTTTTTATAAATGTTGCATGTAATTGTGGTGTCTGGTTTGTTATTTATTCATCCTTCTCATACGATATTTACACATAGACTACTTTTCAGCGCCTCTGTATCTTCACGACATCATCGTGCTATATAAATCCTATTATTATTATTATTATTATTATTATTATTATTATTATTATTATTATTAAGCGCCTCACTTTACTTTAGTAGAAGAGGCTCTTATTGAGATAGGCTGTGTCGTGACGTCGTTGCCAAGGTCGTTAGTTGGTTGGTTGTCATGCGCGTGCACTGTGGCCAAACGGTGCATCCTAGGCCTATAGTTACTATGGAACACTAATAGGAAACCCTACCCCAGGAATTCAATGGTACAAA
>Ga0209338_1000662_pt1 | contig 10664 bp, 4 predicted proteins | sample OlaalgELextract1_FD_187374 | JGI IMG/M metagenome (GOLD analysis project Ga0209338, IMG submission 187374) | Olavius algarvensis symbiont microbial communities from Tuscany, Italy - Type A ELBA extract 1 (SPAdes) (version 2) | ecosystem: Host-associated > Annelida > Digestive system >... | reverse complement strand
AACCAACGACGTCACGACACAGCCTATCTCAATAAGTGCCTCTTTTACTAAAGTAAAGTGAGGCGCTTAAAAATTAATAGGTAGAAAATAATTGAAGAACTAAAATAGCTCTGGTTATAACTATGTGCAACAACCCCCGGCCCCTTTTCAAGGGCAATATCGCTGATTATATGCCTCTATCTAGCCTACTCAAAACTATTAAAATTAATAGTGGTGTCGAATGTAGGTGGTGTATGAAAAAATTGCGATTCTCAACGAATATCTGGTTTTGGCACTGATCACTATTAGATCGTCAGTTGTCACATGTGATCAACATTTGAACACTCCGGTATATATAGCTTATACCATGTGAGTGTTGACTGTCTTGCACTACAAACAAGATCCATCAGTGGATCTTGTCATAAACATGTCATAAACAAGATCCATCAGTGGATCTTGTTTATGACAACAAACTAACGACTTATACCAAAGACAAATTGTCCAAAAACATTTTAGACTCCTTATTTGGAGACCCCTAAAGATGTGGCCACCAAAAGTCGAGAAACCCACTTCCAGGACAAAGCTCCACTGTCATGCAAAATATCAAGCAGATCGGATGGAGATAACTAACTGTCTCCAGGCAAAAAATACATCTTTTGCCTTATAATTTTGCTTTTAATTATTTAATTTTGTTTCTAATTTTATTATATAAAGTGCTTTTGCCTTATAGGAGGCTCCCCTGAGGGTTACTGTCACATGCCATACATTTTTTAGAAAGCTCCCGTCGAGCTGATGTGAAGCTCTAATTGACATGTAACGCCAGGATTTACTGTTTTCCAGATATTCGTTTTTAGAGGTCCAAAATTTCGTATCTTGGAGTTCGCTTAGGGCACCACCCACAAAAGGAGAAAAGACATGTGTGAGAGATATATGTACCATCATGCAAAACTGCATGACAATCGGTTGCACTGTCGCCGAGATATCTGTCCCTAGACAAGAAAACTTACCTTAAACTTAATATCAGATAAGACGCATATTAGCGTTGCATTTGCCGGATAATCAATCAAGAGAATGTACTAAGTACTGAGAAGCCAGAATGAAGTGTGCATATTACTGCATCTTAGTATTAACGTTACCAAGTACTGACAACTGAACAGCCAGCTTACTGTCGATCTTTCTTTCTAGCATTGTGGTGTGTGTCAAGACCCTCAGACAGAGTCTTCAGCTGATCTGGATCAGCCTGAGCAAATGTGTGATCACCGAACCACTTGACCCATATCTACATGCACACCAGTAAATTACACATACAGCGTATCCACAGAAAAACAAAGTCAACTTCTTTTTACTTTTATTACAATCCAACTGCAACTAAACACTCTAATATTTGGTACAGATATTTAAGAAACAATTGCGATTCTTGCTATATTATGTCTTCCACCTCATCTGCTTAATGTCTATACCTGGTAAAACTTTTCAGACAAGTTACATTTTGGCATTAAAAAACAGTAAAACCCCGAATTCAAAAATTCTCAGCATGAACTTAGCACACTGAACCATAAAAACACCACAAAATGTGTTCAAAATGTCAACGGTCAGCCCTGACACAAGCAGAGACAGTGACGCCACTGACCGACGGCTGCAACAAAAATCAAATGGTCCAGCATTCTCCATTCGACTAACAGTCTCTGTTTCAGTTCTGCAAGACGTCATTAAAATAAAACACCTCAGGCATGGCTATTAAACAGGCTTTGTTGGAAATGCAACTGCAGTTGTGTCGTGAGTAGACTCGGAAATAATTCCTCCAAATTTTATAAAATTTCATCAGTCCTAAATAAGCCAAAGCTTGTGGACACAGTGGATCACTTACAACACCACCTCATCCATGTTTACAACCAATCTATAGATCGCACAAGCTACCAATGTACACAATTAAACTTTACTCGGCCCAAGCAAAACAGCACGAAGTCCAACATAACAACAACAGAAACGTACTGTAACTTGCCATGTCAAATAATGGGCATGTCTATAAACTCGACAGGATCGATCTGCACGTTCCCACTCACACCGAATTATTTACATTTTGTCTGTGCCACAATTAGTTTGTACTAATTTGTACTAGAAGTAATCAATTGTTTCGCTGACACATGGTTTATGGTTTATAAACAGTCTTGCAGCAGATTGAGCTCATCTGGATTGATCCAATCAAGGTTATAAATGCCATCCATAACGGTGCATTCATGTAACAAATGGGGACGAACAGGGAACTTGTTGATCGATCTGATCAAGTTGATGGATATGCCCAGTATTGTTGGCTAGTCTAAAGGAAAGAATGACACTGGTAATGCTGAAATGTGGCCGAGAATAATAAAACATGAGGTAAAAGGACATGAAATCTGCATTTCAACGTGCATGTATATCACATTGCCTAGTGTTGAAATACTACGTGACAATACCTTGCCACTTTCTAACTTGTGATTTCCACGAACTTCCGACTCTGCAACAAGTTTTCCGGGCCATGATGGAAATCCACGACTTGGACCCCATACAAGATCACCGATGTTGAACGTACGTGGACTGCTCGTTGGTACAGAGCCAGTAGTTGAATCTGCGACATCTTCTGTAGAAAATGACAAACAGTGCACGCTAGCAAGCACCATTCACAATAATAACTTACGTACTACCAGTACATATGCACATATCTACAAACTGACTGTCCTAGTTTAAAAAAAAATTTTGTCACGACCTAAAACATTTACATAAAAAATACTAGAGCATCAAAAAATGACTTCCAGTGACTTTACTGCAGTGCAACGACATGCTTCTCTGAAAATAGTGAACACTTTTACACAATCAAGCATTAGTTGCATTAGTTTTCAATTTAATTCAAGTTGCAAGTGTGATACACAGCAAAGGTCGGCGCATGTGTTCACTCACCAGCATGGGTAATCTCAGCTGGTGACAACCGTACATCTGCAGGTGGCTTTAATTCAGGTTTCGACTGACGTAATCGTAACCTGGTTCGGCGTGCCAAAGCTTGCTTCTTCCATCGCGCTTTTCGTACGGATCCAGCAGCATAACTGCACTTGTCAACTATGCTTAGGTTTGCACCATCATTGCTGCCGTCATGCAGCAACAGTGTAGTTGAAACAGAGCTGTCAGATGCAGCTGCATCTTTGACGTGAAAATCACAGTAGAATGAATCCACTGATTCCTCACTTCCAGTAGGTGACATCAGTGCATCTGCACTATGTGCATCTTGTGTCGAAGCTGACATCATAATAGATGCCGGTACATTCAGGCTGGACTGTGACGAACTGCACGACATCTGGTCAACTGCTGCACTTGGCAGTGTAGAGCGGTCATAACCACGGCACATCTTCTTCAATCTTGAGCGACCATGCTGAACTCGTTTCTTCACGCTTGGCATTAGTGACCATGACCGGTGAACAGCTGCAGGATGACTGGCACTTGAGGCACCTGCTATGTCACCATCATATTCTGTACTGACTGCAGTATTACTGCTGCATTCTAGTGTATTACATTGGATGGTCTTAGTCAGTGACAGATGAGTGCCCTGACTATTACTATAGTGAAGTGTGGTTGCAATTGAAGAAGCCAGTTTTGTGGCAGAGTCCATAAGGTGGTCAGAGACCTCATATAGCGGTTCGTCTGTGGACGTCACTTGTTCAGTGTCAGCTGAATCATCCGAACTCGGCTCATCAGTTGTGTCCATTTCACTGTTGTCAACCGTGCTGTCTGGCTGGTCCGGTGCATGGTCATGTGGCTGATGATGCTGCTCGGGTACTGGCACTGGTGCAAATGCAAGTGGTGTTCCAACTGGCATCATAGAACCCTGGCTCACAGCAAACAGTGCCGAGCTACCACCTGTGAGACTGCACAATGCTGCAGGCTGAACAAATGGGACAATTGTCGATGCTAACCCTGTGGGCACAATATTTTGCAGAAGGATGTGACCAGCTGGCACTGCGGCAGGCATTATTGGTAAGAATTCTGCTGCACTGTAAATATCACTATCAGACTTGACAGGAGTCATGAGTCGGAATGAACCACCAGCATCAGACGTGGTCATCATATTTCCAACTGCTGGGCCAACCATAGGTCCAGTAGCAAAGTGGACAAGCCCCAATGCACCAGGCTGACCAACTGCACTAGACGACTGTATGGCAGCACCATAACCGAATTCACCTGGAGGCTGGAACTGTAAAAACCCATGACCGACGAGTGGATTTGGCGCAAATGCAATGTTCTGCGGCAGAAGAAAAGATGCTTGTGGAACTCGCGGTATAAGAACCACTGGCGTCGAAGTAGAAGCTGGTATATGTTCAGGGTGAACATCATCAGCAGGTTTTTCCTCACATGCAGCAGCACTTGGCTTCTGTGCAGGTACATTACAAGTAACTACGTCCGACAGTGATTCAGCAGGTAGTGCATCATCTGCTGCAGAAACCATCGGCCCACCTGTGTCATTACTCTCAGACCCATCTCCACCTGACTCAACGGAATTGCAGTTGGACACACCGGAAGCAGGTGTACTTGTCTGGGTGCCAGTTGTACACAGAACCTCACCCGAGTCAGTTCCGGCAATGGAGACATCGCAGTCCTGGGTGCTCTCATCATCATCAACAATCTGATCATCAGTTAACTGTTGTGCAGTTCTACCATCAGATGCCGAAGCATCGTAACATGCATTACTTGAGCAACTGACGGCAATCGACTCTACATCATTTGTAGATGAAGTAGATGTGACATTCATTGTATGAGCTGTATCACTGCACAGACTGACTGTAGCTGAAACTGGACTGACTGAAGGATGGACTGACACTGACGGCAGCGGATGCATGCAGTATGCAGACGGTACCACGCTGGCAGCTGGGAGAACCTGTGTCAAAACACTTGTTTCTGTTGTAACAGCAGATGTCGTTGGCAAATGCGGCTTAGTTTGTATGCACCCAACAGAATCATCAGGCAACCGAACAGAGCTACTGATATGCTCATTAGCTTTTAGTGGTTCACTGTTTAATCTAACTTCTTCACACAACTCAGTAACTGGTGTATTTGTAGCAATATGACCAGTGGCTTCTGTGGCTACAGACCTGCGGCGACGTGGTACGCAATCTGCCTGACTGATAATCAACGATGTTGCAATCGCCAGTGAATTCTGAGTTGTCTGTAACCCCGACACCATGTTCTGAACCAGGCGTATTGGCGACTCATCATTTACAGTGTCACTGACTGAACTCTGTAACTCTACACCAGCTGGCAAGCATGCAGAATTTGCGACAGCACTGGCTGTTGCTGTCATGCCAGGTGGCAGCTGATGAACTGGCCGAATACCCAGCACCTGTGGACCTTGTGAACAGTGAAACTGGCTCTGATAAGGATGCATTCCAGCGGAAGATTGTGTAGCAAGCGTACAACTCAGAGGGTGACTGGAATACTGAGACCAATGGTTATATTGGCTGCACTGCTGAGCTGTGGTATGTACCCAATTTGCTCCACAGGACACACTGCTTGGTATCGGTGGAGTCTTGTGTAAAGCTGTTGAAGCACTCGTTTCTGCAGTATTTATAGTAGCATAACTAACAGTCGGAGAGACACTGGCAGAAGAAACTGCTGTTACAACAAGAAAACTGCTACCAGAAATACTGGTATCTGCATGGCTTAGCTGTGAAGACAAAACAGAGACATTTGTAGTCAGGCTGATGCATGTGCAACTGACCTCTGGCACAGCTAACAATGAACTACCGCTGGCTGTTATCATGCTGTCACCAATACTGACGACAAAAGAAGCAGAAGTTGCAGGCAAACTCTCGCTTGAGATCGTGACCACATGTTGTGACGTAGACGCAGATGTAGCAGGCAAGGCAGCAGTTGACATGGTCCATACAGCTGTCAATGAATGAACGACGCCGACACTGCACGACGCTGCTTCCATCTGGAGACGTTCACGCTGCTCTTGTATGATCTGGCGGACATCGATGTTTGGACATGGCACAGAACGCTCCAGGATGCTGCTGTATGACTCCTTTGACTGATTACGTGCTGCTTTTTTCTTTGACTTCGTCGATGATGTTGCCTGCACAGGTTCTTGTGCATCAGAAACTGCTGACGGGAAATCAACAGCTTGATGTTGGGCAGTACTGGACACTGCTCGAGGAGGTGGGCCATACACAACTCCACACTGTCTTGGCAACTGCATGCTTCCACTCCAAGATGAACTACCCATATGCATCGGACTCCTGTTGTACACACTGTACCCTGCTGATGTAGCATATGGCATTCGATGGGGAGCAAATGTTACCATGTGATGATATGATGGAGATACTCTGGCTTGATAATCAGCCGATGGATGGTAACATGACACATTCGGATGACCCATCATTCTCAGAGGCTTTGCAATCATTTGATTGTATCCGTATGCTGGCGCACTACCATAATGCATGTGCATGGTAGGACCAGCATTACACTTGTCACTAGACAATGCAGTATCTGGTCCAGTGTAACAACTGCTGTGAGACTGCGGACTACCTGACGTAGACGCAGACTGCTTACTGACTGTACTGACACTACTAACTGCATTATTCGCCGAGCAGCTGCTAAGCGAACAGGCAACGGTAGACACGCTGAGACTTGCAGATGCTTCAGAGCTCTGACTGGACAGAGACAGACTGCGTGCAGACGTCACCTCACTGACTGATGTCATCACTACAACACAACAAACTAAATCACAGTGCTTATTAGTCTAAATCATCCAGTACATTCACGCTTACGTAAGACCAGGAAAGTATACTGTACATATCGACTATACAAGATCTGTCATACAGTGATATTACAACCTGTCCCGATCTATTAATATAACATATGCTTCAAAACATATTATTTGTTTCTAATTACCTCACCGTGGTGACTGCTGGCAAGCTATTGGTTTTGGTCACCATTGTTTCTTTGTAACTTGATTTATTAGCAACATTACAGAAAACTGTGGGCCTACAGATGAGGGCTTTTTATTTATATTTCGTTATTAATATTTCTGTACTGTACTGAATGTCTTACGTTGATGGGGCCATTCACACAACAATGTGTACAAACTGAATAACACAGAACACATACAAGAGAAAAACCTAAAAGCTACACAATAACATTCCACACATCGTTAACAGATTTGCTCATGAGTTAGGTGCTTCAGAGAGTACTTTTTACACAAGTCACCAAAGCTGAAAAAAGACAATATTAAATAAAAACTTGACTAGTAGAATAATGTGTTACTGAGTATTTAAAAATTTTAATCTTCCACAATTTTAAGACAGTGTTCACAAGTAAGATATTCATGCAAAACTAAGCACAAAGGAGATTACAATCATTCTTAATTTTAAAATTTAATTTATTATACATTTTATACAAAACTTTGTACATTTATTATATAAAATTTTAGGTCTATTCCATGTTAATATTAATGCAGAGAAGTGATAGCTTCAAGATATTTGTCACTTACAACTAGAGACCGACCGAATTTTGGCTACGGCTTTGGTTATGGCACTGAGACAGCCCCTAAAATGACTTTCGGCCCGGTTTCTGCTACGGCCGTAAGTGGAACCTGGTTTCGGCATGTCGCCATAAGTCAACAGTCCTACTGTCTGTGCCGTCACTGAAGTGGCTCAGTCTTTGTAATATGACCGCTGTCTCATCCGTCCGACTGTAGCCATACACTGAACATGTTACAGCGCATATCTCTCTCCTGCCCAAACCGACCACGTCGTAGCTGCACTGTTATTGTTTATCTGTTGCAGTTTGTAGAGATATAGGATACCTTGATATATCAATCACTTTACCAGCCGAAACTCGTCATAAAGTTTGGGCGCGCTAGGTTTGGTTATGGCCTTATAGTCATTTCTCAGTTACGGCCTGGTTTCAGCTACGGCCAATACCGATAAAAACGGTTCCGGTCGGCCTCTACTTACAACACGAACAAATGTAAATCTGGAACAACTGCATTAACACATAATTCAGTAAAACAAAAGTGCCATCATTTACCATTGGCTTCTACTGATTGAGGCACTGGTACAGGCAGCCGACGTCCGGGCACAGTTTCAGGTTTAGAAAACCGAAAACCAGTTGACTGCTGAAACGTTGCCACGGCGATAATCTTCCGCCGATGATTGCAGAGGCTGTTTGATCGGTCTGAAGCGGCGTCAATATCGTCAGCAAGCAAGTGCTTCGACTGCATTCGTCGTGCATCAAACACAAACGTCTTGTCAACGATCAGTGGACACTGCAGACCACACTTACACGTGCCTTCCTTTAGCAGATACTGCCGAACTTCATCGTGTGACCGTAGACAAACACTTGACGGACTGTCACAAACCATAAAAAATTGACATGCAACAAACCTGACAATTAAAAATTTAGAATAACAAAACTACCCGAGCAATGACTTAATAACGCATCAACCTATCAAAATAAAAAAGCAACAACAAAAAATTTCCGATAATGTGTAGAAATTCAGACACCAGGTTTTTTACTTTCGTAAGACTCGATATTATTTTGCTTAATAATAATTTGTATTAGTAATTTCATTTTACTTTTAATGTATTCAATCCTGTTTGTATTTTATAAAGAAATCAAACATGATGTCAAATAAATTTAAAATAAATTTGTCTAGCTTAATTTTTCACAGTGAACTCGTACTGAAAGTGACACAGCTGAGCCAATTTTTAAGGTACGTTACCACAACACATCTAGGTCAAAGTACGTATCATCTTCCTTGTCAAAATGATTAACAGCTAGAATTCCCAATCTTTCAAATGATTTATGTAGGTGAAGGTGAATAGTGACTACTATTGAGTACTTCTGGCTAATGAGCTGCTTCATCCTGGCTGCTTGGGTGTCATACCACTCAGTAGCTGAAGACAGAGACTACAGATGGATTGGAGGTATCCGGGAGTAAGTTGTTAGCATGCTGTGCAAAATTTTTTCCACTGCAGTGGCAGATTTATTAATCAAAAATTACAAAAATTCATCAAGGTTACTGTTTGTAGTAGCTTAGCAACCTGTATCATCGCTTATGCAATGTCTTGTGTGTCACCATATATACAACACTTTGAGCAATCTAGTGGCCTAAATGCAAGCTGTCTGGATAGTTAGCAACCTAGCCAAAATGCTGCTAATTCAAGCAGCCTGTGCTGAATACACATTCGGTGTCTATAGTCAGTTTCACTCGTTTTTTTGTTGTTGTTGAAAATTTGGCTGATGGTTCAGTTATTATATAGCATTGTCGTGCATGGCATTAAGTATGGTGACACTGCAGAGGTCGTCTATTCGTCTATAGTGTACGTTAGACAGGCCTAGCTGTCAAGTGAGTCGACTGCATGGGTGACTCGGTGGTCCAAGTAACTTGGTTTATGCGGCACGGACATCAGACTCCTCAAAGCACGTGTAGTGTCTGACGATACAAAGTACAGTGGTAATCAAAACTTTAATCAAGCTCGGACCATCAGTCAATTAAGCACTCACAGCAGAACATATCACCCACGTGGTGCCGGGTCTACAGTGAGACTACTGCGCAAACATAAAAGCCGTAGTTATATTCTACCCAGCACAGTTTCTGTAGAACACAGCTTCAGTTGACCTCGCTTTGGACGGACAATTATGATTTCGGTTTAAAAATAAGCTAGTGCTCAGACAACCTGCGTTACAGTAAGATCAGTGCTAGCATCAGATCTGCTAACCCTAAATCTGACTTGTGTAAATTTTATTTCACCAACAGAGTTGTCAATATGTGGAATTCTGCACCCAGCTATGTTGTGCAGCTAACATACTAAACTGTTTTGAAAGTAGAACTAATCAATAACATCTAACCAGTAATAATGTCCAACCAATATATTATGTATTATTTTCGTGCAGAAATTCAAGGAACTGGACGTCGGGAGTGAAGTGACAGTTAATAATTGTTAGTTTAACAAGAAGTTCAGCTGTCGCAAAGAGGCCGCATAATGCTCCATGTCATTGAAAATTTTGCTGTCACTCAAGGTCATTCGAATTTACACTGTTGAGAATTTACACCGTTGAGTAGGGCATGTATAAGTTCCTATTAGTATTCCACTGTAACCATGTCTCTATCTTGTACTGTTTCTGAGATATTAAATGTCGAATAATGGCACATCCTTGAAATCAGGGTAGGGGGTCTTTCAAGGTCATTGAAAATGACACCATTCAATAGACTGCACACGAGTTCCTATTTGTCTACCATTTGTAACCATGGCCATATCTTGTATCATTTCCGAGATAAAGTGATTTATTTTTCATAACATAACAATCCCATTGAAAAAATGGTTGCAAAAATCTTTGCACTGTTTTCTATCAGAACTGTGCCAGATTCTTGGCCTGTTAGCAGTGTAAATAGATTCTCCAAGAAGTCCTGTTTACTCACAGCTCAACTGCACCAGTGACAGACAGAAAACCGTAACAACACTAGTAGCATGTCATCCAGATACACCCATCACTACTGCCACTACCACTACAGTACAATTATTCCCAAATGCAAACAAGAGGTCAAAGTAATTTGACAAAAAGCGCCTCACGGGGGGCCCATTCCCCGGTTAGGGGTCACCCCAGGGGGTCGAAAGTTGTACCATTGAATTCCTGGGGTAGGGTTTCCTATTAGTGTT
>Ga0209338_1000661_pt1 | contig 10679 bp, 8 predicted proteins | sample OlaalgELextract1_FD_187374 | JGI IMG/M metagenome (GOLD analysis project Ga0209338, IMG submission 187374) | Olavius algarvensis symbiont microbial communities from Tuscany, Italy - Type A ELBA extract 1 (SPAdes) (version 2) | ecosystem: Host-associated > Annelida > Digestive system >... | reverse complement strand
CAACCAACAGTGTCATAGCACTGAAGGACAATGGTTAGTTAAGAAGGCTCTGGTCCCACCAGACCCAAATCACCATGTTACAATAACACACTCAGGCAACCGCCTGTAGCAAAATCACAGTGAAATGGACCCAGCTAGACAAAACCCAATCTGACTAACCTGTAAACCACTCCAGAGAATGTGCAACGATAGAATGCAACACATTACTACAATAAGGAGCAGTTTATTAATGTTCCCTCTAACTCCAGACCAACATCACTGATTAGACGTGGCCACGGAAGATGAGGGATGATGCAGTTTTACGTCGTGCACTCCCTCTAGGTCGAGGGCTAGGACCATGAAAGTCTTTAAGTACACATGTTTACACAATACATCACCACACTACTCAGTGCCAGATAGCAGGTTTAACCCTTTAATGGAAGCATTAAAACTGCAGAGCAACGGACCATTATACAGCAATACGGCGATTGGTACACTGGCCGTTAAAGGGTGGGCTGTTACATTTGGTACAGCAAGGAGGAGACTGGGCAGCCTGCGGCCCTGACCGGGCCCCTCCTCCTGTTACTAAATGTAACATCCCACTCATCAACGGGCAGTGTACAAACTTCGTATTATTCAATGTGGCACCACAACTGCCTCTGCACTATAAACGGTTAAGGAATTCCTTACACTACACTACACTACACACAACAGACAACGTACTTAAACTATCAACTAGCAAAGACTGAATCAACATAGTCTAACACAAACAACATTCATAATGTTTGTGGTGTAACACAAACAACATTCATAACATCTGTGCTGCAAGTTGTATATCAAATACAAACATGTCAGTTAAACCAAGCAAAATCCCAGCTTAGCAGAACATCTCTTAAAGTGACTTACAACGGTAGTTTGTTGTTTGAAATATTTACCACATGAACCACAGCAAAACTGTTTGTAGTCAGAGTGTGACAGCTGATGAGCCTTCATTTCAGCTAGAGTACAGAAACGCTTTGGACATTCACTGCAAACATACGGCTTCACACCTTCATGTCGAAGTAAATGTGTCTTAAGGTGACCACTCTGGCTGAACTTCTTCTGACAAATGCGACATGTCAACCAAGTACCTTCATTGTGTGACTTGAGCAGATGTGCCTTGAGTTGGCCATGACGTGTAAAACGTTCTGGACAGTGTCTACATGAGTACGGCTTTGCACCAGTGTGAATACGAACATGCTGCTGTAGTTCAGTGTTTGTCTTAAACAGCTTGCCACAGTAAGGACAGTCATATGGTCTGCTGTTGCTGTGTACACCACGTATATGTAGCCGCAAGTGGTCATTTCTACTGAAGCTTTTGTCACACAGTGAACACTTGTACGGTTTCTCTCCTGTGTGGACTCTCATGTGAACTTTTAGATGTCCAGACTGACCAAATGCCTTGTCACAGATGTGGCATTTATACGGCTTGTCTCCAGTGTGGACCCTCATGTGATTATTTAGAGTGACAGAGTGACTAAAAGCCTTGTCACACACGTGACATTTGTATGGTTTTTCTCCTGTGTGGACTATCATGTGAGTGTTTAAAGTTCCCGACTGACTAAATGCCTTGTCACACATGTGACATTTGTATGGTTTCTCTCCACTGTGAGTTCTGCTGTGTACAACAAGCTCTCCAGCCGTCGTGAACTGTTTGCTACAAACAGCACATTCAAACGGTTTCTCTCCTGAATGAATGTGTCTGTGTATCACTAGGACGTAACTATTTTTGAAACATTTGCCACATTCTGTGCACTTGTATTTACTCGTGTGTATATTCATATGATTAGAGAGACCACTCTGATATGAAAAACGTTTCTCACATTGACTACATGAATACACGTTTTCTCCACTGTGTCTTTTTCTGTGTTCAGTCATGTAACTTTTCGTTGTAAACCGTTTGTCACACACTGTACACACGTACGGTCTTGACTTGTCATCATGTGGATGTTCAGTGATATCACTACTACCAGCTTCAGTGTTTACTTCAAAGGATGTTTCGCCTGCACACAACGTATAACATTATGCCATAAACAGTAAAAGAAAGCAGTAAATAACGCTAGTATCACAGTCAGCTATCACGGCTCGAGGATACGCCTACGCTAAAATAGAATATCAGTGCACTCAATGCACTGTTGCTTTAGGTCACTAAGCTCGGGGTCCACCAATGCTTTTCAACTCCCAGTCTTATCTGTGGAACTCCTATATTAGATGCAGATATCAAGCTATTCACAATACTATCATAATATTCCTGTAAATCATCACAGTGAATACAGCAACCCTCCTGTTGGCATAAAAGTGCCTCGGTTGGCAGGTAAACTTGGGAAAGAAACTCAGTGCATAGATGCTGATAGTACGTTAAATCAGCCCTATCCCAACCATGACTCGAGGATACGCGTACGATAAAATAGAATACGTTAGCAAAGCGTACGTACGTATCTTTCGAAAAATAGAATACGCATATGATATGTTTCGTACGCAAACCTGAATTCACGTAAAATGTTGCAAAGTGGTAAAAAGAACTGCCTTGTTCAATGCAGCTACTGCGGCAAACACTTCTGGAAACGGTTTACCTCCTTTTTTAACTGTTTTAATTGAAATACTGTGTTGCAGTTGCAACGTATTCTATTCTTGTTTACGTTACGCTAAAATAGAATATGTCAGCGTACGTATACGTATCCCTCAAAGAATATAATACGTACGTAACGTATCGTCGAGCCTTGTCAGCTATAACATACAACAATAGTAGACTGTGCTCAGACAGTGTACACCTCCGCCAAGACATCTAACCGCAGCCAAAACTGATCCGGGATTCGAACCCAGACTTCCAGATTAATCTGTATTCAGATCGGGATGTCTGCTGTATTGCTGCAGATTCATGACGTCACTTATGCAAACATCGGTCGCTGAGTGTATGAGAACTTGAGAAGTGCTGGTTAATCTATTATAATCCTCCAAATCTACACAGTACAATACGTATCTCTGGAACTGTTAATCGAACGAACTAGCGATTTCAGTACCGAGTTCAGACCACGAAAGGCACTTCGTGGGTGGTCTGATATTACCCCAAAGCAAATACAACATTGCTGACGGCCGCCATCTTGAAAATCGACATGACGATGTCATATTTCCGCAGTGGGTGGTCCAAATGGACGACATTCGGCAGCCCGATGTAGAATAGCATGCTGATTACGATCAAATTATCAAGATCAAAAACGGAAGTAAAATTCCAATATGGCGGACATTTTTTCAAACCGGAAGTAGTTATATCTCAGCTGTGAATTAAGCTATGTCGATGAAATCTGGTTAGCAAGTGGATTTTAACCTTCTGGAGACAACAACATCAGCAAATAGGAAACCAGTATTGGGCCACCACGTCCGCCATCTTGAAAAATCCATCACGTCATATTTCCATTGTGGGTAGTCCAATTTGGACGAAATTTGGCTGGCTGATGCAAAATAACACGTCGATTACAGTGAAATAATCGAAAACGAAACTGGAAATAGAATATTCCAATATGGCGGAAGTTTGTTTTTCCAAATCTGAAGTAGTTATATCTCAGCCGTGAATTGAGATACGTAGACGACATTTTCGTTTGCTGATACATTTCAACGTTCTGAAGGCAATGACATCGAGAAATACGACACCGGAAGTAGTATTGAGCAGCTGCGGCTGACATCTTTAAAAATCGATATGACGTCATATTTCCACAGCAGGTGGTTCGATTTGGATGATATTGGGCATCCTGATGCAAAACAACATGCTGTAACGGTGGTGTAATAAAAATCGAAACCGGAAATAGAATTACAGTATGGCAGTCGTTTGTTTTTCCAAAACCGAAGTAGTTAAATTTCAGCCGTTAATGGAGATATGTCGACGAAATTTGGTTTGCTGATAGAGACTGACCTTCAGCTCAATAGTACTTCCGGTTTCCTCTTCGGTCGCCATCTTGAAAAATCCACATGACGTCATATTTCTGCACTGGGTGCTCCGACATAGGTAAAATTTGGTAGAATCATGCAGAATATCACGCGGATTACGGAAATATGGTCGAAATCAAAAACGGAAGTAGAATTTCAATATGGCGTACGTTTGAAAGTAATTATATCTCAGCCGTGAATTGAGGCATGTGGACCAAATTTGGCCGTCGGATAGATTTTGACCTTCTGAAGACAGTGACGTCAACAAATACGAAACCGGAAGTAGTAATAAGCCGATTCGGCGGCCATGTTAAAAATCGATACAACATGATTACTCCGCTGCACATGGCCCGATACGGATGGAATTTCGCAGGCTGATGCAGCATAACATGCCGATTACGGAGATGTGGTCGAGGTCGAAACTGGAAAAAACATTTAATATGGCAGACGTTTGTTTTTCCAAACCGGAAATAGTTATATCTCAGCATGCAGCTGGCGGGTGTGTCCCAAGTCCCTACTGGCCCACGCCACCCACATCATAACTCTGTATGTCGGCAATTAGCTGCCGTATATATAGCGGACTAGACGACTGGCAGAAGTCGGGTGACAAGTGATGGCTCAGGCATTCAAATGACCTGGTCGTGTACGAGGCAGTGCGTCACTATCTATGCTCCCTGGGTGGTCCAAACAGACGACGGAATTTATGACGTCACAATCACCAGGCACCAAACGCTACGTTCTCACACACAGTGTCAACCACATCCACGCATGCCTGGCGGACATCAGTTAATCAGTTGACCAAGCAAAACAAACATCTATAGCGCCGTATGTTGCAAGCGAATCAGAAACTAGTCATTGCACACAACGCGCCACGACTGCCTGCCATCAATTCGATCATCAGCTAATAATCGGTCGTGGAAATTCAAAGATCAGTCACTAAATAATTTGAGTTTCACATCCCTAGTGACAAACGTACACAAGTTGAAGTGTCTATGATTTGAGTTTAAAAGTGAAACATACCGACAGTTGGCTGAGTGTTGACATCAGCAAGCTGGCTCATCAATCTACAAAAACACAATACATAGTCAGCAATGTTGTTTCATTAATAATCAAATGAAACTCTTGTCAGACGCTGAAATGACACGTTTCTATAATATTGTATTACATTACTCTTCAATTAGTTGGTAAATACAGTCTGTTCTGTTACGTTCTTGATTGACTGATTCTGTGCTATAGTTTGGCTTGTGCTACAGAAAGTTTGTGTGCAACATTTAGCAGATTTGCACATTCGTGTCACAACTCTTGTTAAACTCAGAGCTGACAATCAGTTAACACGTCATAGCAGCAAACAGCATCACAAACAAACAGACTTCTTGTTACCAGTATACACTTCACAGCTGAAAAACAAACAAACAAACAAACAGACAGACTTCTTGTTACACACTTCACAGCTGAAACACAAACAAATAAACAAACAGACATACCTCTTGTTACACACTTCACAGCTAAAACACAAACAAACAAACAAACAGACATACTTCCTGTTACACACTTCACAGCTGAAACACAAACAAACAGACAAACAGACTTCTTGTTACACACTTCACAGCTGAAACACAAACAAATAAACAAACAGACATACTTCTTGTTACACACTTCACAGCTGAAACACAAACAAACAAACAGACAGACTTCTTGTTACACACTTCACAGCTGAAACACAAACAAACAAACAGACAAACAAACAGACAGACTTCTTGTTACACACTTCACAGCTGAAAAACAAACAAACAAACAAACAGACAGACTTCTTGTTACACACTTCACAGCTGAAACACAAACTAACAAACAAACAAACAGACATACTTCTTGTTACACACTTGACAGCTAAAACACAAACAAACAAACAAACAGACAAACAAACAGACATACTTCCTGTTACACACTTCACAGCTGAAACACAAACAAACAGACAAACAGACTTCTAGTTACACACTTCACAGCTGAAAAACAAACAAACAGACAAACAGACTTCTTGTTACACACTTCACAGCTGAAAAACAAACAAACAAACAAACAGACAGACTTCTTGTTACACACTTCACAGCTGAAACACAAACAAACAGACAAACAAACAGACATACTTCTTGTTACACACTTGACAGCTGAAACACAAACAAACAGACAAACAGACTTCTTGTTACACACTTCACAGCTGAAAAACAAACAAACAAACAAACAGACAGACTTCTTGTTACACACTTCACAGCTGAAACACAAACAAACAAACAAACAAACAAACAGACATACTTCTTGTTACACACTTGACAGCTAAAACACAAACAAACAAACAAACAGACAAACAAACAGACATACTTCCTGTTACACACTTCACAGCTGAAACACAAACAAACAGACAAACAGACTTCTAGTTACACACTTCACAGCTGAAAAACAAACACACAAACAAACGAACAAACAAACCAACAGGAAGACAAACAAACAGACAAACACCGGAGACTGAAAGCAGTACCTCACAAGCATTGCTGGGACGAGCAACTACACACATATCAATGAATAAAATTTCGAAAGAACACAAAGTTAACACAAATTATCAAACGCACACACTACAAATATAACATGGCCCTAATATAGCATAACTTGAGTCCTACAGTTTAGATGTATTTACACCTAATGCTGGCAATGATAAATAGAGCCATAACGCTCCGGCAGTAAAGGGTCCTCGATAGGGATGTGCAGTAAACCAAAATTTGGTTTTGATTCAGTTTTTGAAAACCGAACCATCCAAAAATTTGACATCCGTTCAGACGGTTTTCCGACAGAAACTGCATGTAATCTCTCATTCAAATAAAAAAAATAATAAAAGTAACTTTACTCGCGTTAATGTGCACATAAAGAACGTTTTAAAACATGACCGAAACAGAGTTTAGCATATAGATTTTAAAATTCAATTATATTATTTACTTGTTGTCATCCACCGTCGCTGTAATATTTGCTATTACATGAGTAGTAAATAACTATAATATCTGAACCGAAACGAGTTTCGGAACCAAAATTTTTGAACCGAACCAAACCAAACTTATTCTGAACCAAATCCGAGTATTTTTCAAAAACCGAACCAAAATCAAACCGAGATTGAAAAATCTATTGCGCACATGCCTAGTCCTTGACCACTGCTGGATATCCTGTGATGGGCAGGGCAACTGAAGAACTTGGTAGTGGTGCACCCGTCGTGACATTTTGTATGACACGGTCACTGCAATAGGTACAGGACCACACGGCCAGGCAGTGACGTGAAACTGACTCCCACCACAGGTCATTTTGGCTGGTGTCAGTTAGTATTTCATGATTATTTTACAACTTTGGCACACAATGTCGATTCTAGAGTGTTACTGAATATTCTACCCACTTCGTTGACTATGTATAAGCTAAGCCTAACCCTAAGTGTAACCGGAAACCCGCACAAATGCCCAACAGCCTGTACAGCGTACAACATGGACGAGGACCTAAAAAGAGTATGGGTCTGTATAAACCTGGATGTATGGTAATCCTAAGTGTATAGGCCTATATGAAAATCACAGTCTAAACAATGGAAAAAACAGCCCTGTACCTATTGCAGTGAGCCGGTGAGCTATGGAGCTAAACCAATTGGAAATCTAGATTTAGCGCAGAGTCCATTTTTTCGGTGACTAAAAACACTGCAACGTCCGCAACGTCCACAATGGCCCAAATTATCTACAGCTCAGACTATGAAGATGAAAAGTTCATAGAATGTAGTATATAATCGAATATATAATCATCATAGTATGGGCAAGGCAACGTCCTTCGCCTTAATTACCTTAGTCATTACTGCCATTCTCTGTTCTACACCTCTCCCATGGCTTCCAGTGCTCTCCAACATTGAACTGCCAGCCGTACGAAGGAAGGCTGCCACTGACAAGCTGGTGGAGAAAATCGTCAAACTGTCAAACATAACAGTTGGCCACTCCAGCCTGATATCTTTAACCCACCATTGCTACGACTGACATCCAGGAAGCCGTTGTGGCTAGATTTGCAACCAGTTGACATCAAAAGTCGATGCAGGCATAACTGGAAGTCAGCTCAGGTGGTCAATTCTCACCTAGTGTGTGACCTCACAATCCGGCAACCAGGTTTCCACCTCCCTTGGCAACAGTAGTCTCTGCTGAACCGTTTTCGCACGGAACAGGGACACTGCGGTGCTTGCAGAAGGAAATGGCGACTTACAGACACTGATCTGTGTCCTTGTGGCGAGACCCAGACGATGTCTCACATTGTCGAATCCTGTCCCGACTAAACTGAATGGCGGCTTATCTCGGCTACACTCTGCGGATGAAGACGCTGTTTCGTGGCTGACCAGTTGTGGTTCATGACACGCATACGAGAAGAAGAATTACCGCCATCCAGTTGCCTATGCGCTTACCTTGCCGATTGGTGCCATTGCAGGATATGTAGTTTTATCTGTGGCTATTGTAGACTGCTGTGACTTGAAGGCGCTGTTGGAGTATGACACACTTACTTACTAAAATGTTGCCTTGCCTATACTATGACTTTCAGTTTCTCATTACTGTTGATCGGAACGTTTAATCTCCACAATCTAGCCTACTTTGTCTGGATATATCACAGACAGATTCACTACATCACGGATACATGATAAACTGTCTCTGTTACATTACAGCGACTGCTACTTACGTGAGTCTATGGTCGTAATGATGGATGGACAGTGACACCCATCTGACGTCATTACCGATGTCTGAAACCCGACGCGTTATTGGTCATCAGCAGAGAACAACCACAACTACTACTACTACTTATTATTAGGCGTTAGCTTGTTTTTTTTGCTTCAATAAACATTTTTCCAAGTGCCGATATGGTTATATATTCTGATATGCTGAATTATGGGGACTTTTTTCGTCTTCGTTGTCTAAGCTTTAGATCATTTGGGCCATTGTGGCCATTTGCAGTGTTTCTATTCAACCCGTTTTTTTCACGTATGTCAAGTTAGATTCATATTCGCATATTCGGATGGAAAGCAAAGAGTATTATAGCACTTATTCACTATTGCTGGCACTAACCCTTACTCCTGAACCCTAACCGACCCAGGAGGCGGTATAATACTGAATAAGTGCTATAACACTCTGGGCTTTCCATCCAAATATGAATCTGAATATGAATCTAACTTGACATATGTGTTTTTTTCGCTTATGTTATGTTATGTTATGTTATGTCCCAGATGTCTTCTCCCATTGGCATTATCCAACATTAGACCCCGCCGGGGGCTGGCCTTCTGAGACTGAAATCAAGCTTCCTAACCATCGAGCTAAGAAAGTTCCTAACTTCAACTGTGCAATAGGTCTAGAGACAGTTGGTGGTAAGCTATTCAAGCCATACAGACAGTCAATTTCGGTTAATATCGATTTTATCCAGTCTGTGTCGTCTGTCGACGTACGGCAGCAGGTGAATGTGTACTGAGTCGTGAGTGGCTGTGGTTCGTTTTATACATAACCTCCAGCTTTACGCCCCGGGGCGTAATCCTGGAGGTTATATAGACCGCCAGTCTTGTTTTCTCACAGCTGTAGTAGGCGGCCGACTTGTCTATCTTTCGGTATTTAGGTAGACCGTAGTATTTTAATATTATAAATACATTATGCTGTTTCGTTTGTTGAGTTTTCAGTTTCAGTTGCGTTTATTATAATAATGCTGTTATATAGCATTTCAGTAACTGTTAAACATTTCTGTCAGCACCGTTATGCTGTTGCTGTGGGTGTAAAAGAATAGACCCACCCGGGATCTATTCCTGGATATGGCCCTCCCATTTTGGGGGGCCGGGGGTATAATGCGGATGTGCGGATCTGCGGATATTACAACGTGTAAAATGCGGATGTTGATGCGGATCAAAATCCGCATTTTACCCACACGCGCGTATTGATCGAAGCACATATTTGACTTAGATTCAGCACTGAAATTGCCGGTTTTGCTATGGTTGTCTAACGAATTGCATTAAAGTTGTTTTTTTTGCATTAACTATAATGTATGAGTGTCATGTGTGATGTGTTTAAACTTCATCTGATTTGATTCTCGCACACACAAAAGACTATACGACGACGGCCTAAGACGCGAAACATCCGTGTCATAAACATAAAATAATAATTAGGCCTACTGAACAACGGTTATCCGTAACTAGAAGCGCGTTGCATTAAGCTGTGTTCCCGTAAGAGCGCTCCTATGCACTCACGGGCTCAAATCCACTCTCATGCAACGTTGCACCCACAGGAATACGCCCGTGGGAGCGCTCCCGTGGGCGCAGTGTGCAGCCCGCGTTGTGCGCCCGATTGGTTGAATTTTGTGTTAATTTGTAATATTGCCGATGACGCGAAGGTAATTGCGTACTTAAAGCAAGTTAGAAACTCATTCTCAAACTGATACCTACCAATCTCCACAAAACCGATGACATATTCAGCAACCATCGACCTCCCGCACAAACATTTTCGTATCGTCTACCATGTTGGATTGTAGCATTACGTCATTACATCACGTGACTAAGTTGACGGGTGCGACGTTTTTTGTGCTCCAAGAAAACTTGAAGCGCAGCGCGTTGCATTAAGCTGCGCTCCCGTAAGAGCGCTCCTCCGCAGTCCGCACCCACGGCCTCGAATCCACTCTCATGCAACGCTGCGTCCACGTGTAACGTAGACAAGTAC
>Ga0209338_1000659_pt1 | contig 10686 bp, 7 predicted proteins | sample OlaalgELextract1_FD_187374 | JGI IMG/M metagenome (GOLD analysis project Ga0209338, IMG submission 187374) | Olavius algarvensis symbiont microbial communities from Tuscany, Italy - Type A ELBA extract 1 (SPAdes) (version 2) | ecosystem: Host-associated > Annelida > Digestive system >... | reverse complement strand
AGAAGGTGCATAGGGTGCATGTGAGGAAAATACATAATATTTTTGCACATGATTTCTCAGTGATATATACAAAAAACCTGCCTGATCGTATGTTATAGTCAAGCAATACGAGGTGACCAAAAACATCATGGGTTTGTCCAGTACTCGTTTTACGTTTTTCAAATCATAACGTTTGAGGTAGATCACTGCTGCTTCTATATGCATGCGAACAATCTCCGAAAGAGCTTACAGCGGGGAAGGGAATTGAAGGCCAACGGCAGTTGCTAATGTTTGGTCAAGAAATTGGTGCACTATTTTGAAAAAAATGCAATTATGCACCCCGTCTCGCAAATTCCTGGCTACGCCACTGCCTGTTAACAAGGTGTATGGGCATGATAACTGACACAATGTGCAGGCCTGTCTAGAGTTTGGAGATTACAAGCTGCTAAGACACATTTGTGTAATATCTGTCGACACTTACCTTGTGCAGTTGTAACTCGTGTCATGTGTTGTTTTGTGATCTAAGTTGTAAGTATTTGTTGCCGTTTGTCAATGACTGCTGAATGCATTCCTCCATTTATCTCGTGAGTTTAAGCTGCGACTTTTAAACTGTGTATATCGCCCAGCCCATGTGGCCATTCGTTTGTAACTGCATATGAGCTTTGTGAGGCCTAGTGCCTTTGACCTTTGAAGTCGTGACTTCGAAATGGCATTGAAAGTTGCAATTGTGTTGATAAATTTTTCGCCAAATTTGAACTGTGCGTGACGTGAGCTTGCAGTTTTGAGTGACAAGTGTCGATAGAGTGTGATGTGTAATGCAGCCTCATAATAGTACAGTGTGTTAAAGACTCAGTATCGCGCAGAGAACTCATAAAATTAGCAAAAATGACAATTTCACTTGTAGTTTCCATTTCTGAATCTACTTCAGCTTCTGTTTTATTTTTGTTTCAGTTTAGTTAATGGAAGTCACTGGGTAATTTCCATTTTTTTGCTTTTTTGTATCTTTTAGTTTCTGTTTTGCATGTATTTTAACTTTGTTGCTATTTTGATTTGTTTCTAGAAGGGTTCTGCTGAATTTTTGCATACATCATTTTCTGAAACGGGAAGTTTACTAGTAGTGTGATCAAAGGACGTCTGAAATGCAAATGATCATCAAACAGAACACAGCAGTGTTTGAAACTAGAGTTATTCAGCTAATCCACAGAGATGTCAACTCAAATATACTGCTTTTGTATTTCTGTTCTTGTTCCATTTATTGTTTTTTGCTCACAACGTAGGAGTTGAGGGAGTATTGTTTTCAGCTGAGTGTGTCTGGTGTCTGAAGCCTCTCTCAGTTTCAGATTGACTGAACAGTCATACAGTTGTCAAGGACACATACGTATATGATTCATTTGGTAGAGGCGTGTGTGTCCACTATGATAACTTGAAAACTGTTGCATATATCATATTTGCCGCTCGGTAGTTGTGTAGAGTGGAAAAACATTTCGGACAAGTTCGCCTGTCAAGGTCACAGGTCAAGGTGATGGTTATTTTTTGGAGGGTTCCAGGTCACTCAGTAAGCTATTCTTTCACTGGTGTGGAGATTCTGTCTCCGGTGGCTTCTAGTTTTCTGTATTTTTCTTTGCGTTTTGTTTTCGTTTCTGCTCGTATGTCTGTTTTTATTCCATTTTTGTTAACGGAAATTGCACTGTGATTTAGTATGATATTTGGTGTCACAGTGTATAATGTAAATATGAGAAGTTGATGGACAACAACAAACTCGTGATTTTCAATGGGCATCATAGTGATATTAGTCAGAGCTGATATGATGCCGCACTAGTGTAATTGATGACCACTGTTATCAGTTTTGAAATAGCCGGTGATCCTCATGACACGTGTACAGGGTGGCTCAAATTAAAATACCACACTGGACAAAATGCAATTTCTCGACAACCGTGTGAGATTTTTACATCAAAATTTCTTGATTTATATGGGAGAGATCCTGCTACAATTCTGAAATTTAAAAAAAATTATTTTAGTTTGTTCCAAAGTTATGGCTATATTCTATGCCATATTTTCAATTTTGCACGGCATAATCAACAGCAACTTGTAATTTTCATTGTCAAGAAACACTGACTGTTACTACAAATACCAAAATCTGACAAGTAGTTCATTTTAGCGTATGTTCGAAGTTTCCACGACCAGCTTTCAAACCAACGTTGATGAACGTCGGCTGGTAGCTGAGAGAGCAAAGTTCGCCAAGCACGTTATGGTTTCTGCAGGCGTCTGTTTCGGTGGGAAGGGAAGATTGCATTTCATTCCAGACAAGGCCAAAGTGAATGCTAAACTTTACGTTGAAACCCTGTTGCCGGAACTTGTTCAAGATTGTAGATCTGTTTTGCCATTTTTTTGCCATCTGGCTTCATATTTCAACAGGACGTCGCGCCTGCACGCACGGCAATCTGCAAAGCTGGCTCAAGACTGGATTGCTACCAACTGCAGTGAATTTATTGGTAAAGATGAATGGCCTCCGAATTCGCCTGACATCAACCCTCTGGACTACCATGTCTGGAGAGCTCTGCTTGAACGCTACAAGTAATTTCAACCCAAGCCAAAGAACAGCGATCAGCTCAAGAAAGTTATGCAGTTGACCATCTGCCACAGGACTCGATCAACAAAGCCATATTGAGCTTCCCGAAAAGACTTCGGGCTTGTGTGAAAAGCTGGTGGTGGACACTTCGAACATATGCTAAAATGAACTATACTTGTCAGATTTTGGTATTTGTAATAACAGTCGATGTTTCTTGACAATGAAAATTACAAGTTGCTGTTGAGTATTCCGTGCAAAATTGAAAATATGGCATAAGATATTTATATAGCCATAACTTTAGAGAAAACTAAAATATTTTTTTAAAATTCAGAATTGTAGCAGGATCTGTCCCATATAAATCAAGAAATTTGAGTATAAAAATCTCACACAGTTGTCGAGAAATTGCATTTTGTTTGGTTGGGTATTTAAATTTGAGCCACCGTTTATATCGTGTACATGTAGATTGGGGCACTCATATGCTGCTCTTGCCACATTACCTGACTGTTCAACGTATGTTTTGTTCAGTTTATTCAGCCGCCGCTGGCGACAGCGAGAGCGGCTTAATGCATCGATGCTGTCCAGTCTATCTGTTTGTGTTTGTTTGTTTGTTTGTCTGTTGCCAAAATGCCAAAAAACGCGATTTTCTCAAAAACTAAGCAATTTAGAGCTACGGTGTCTATTGACGACCTATTGGAAGTTATGTAATTGGGCTTTTCAAACAACCCATTATTGGATCCCTAAAATCCAAGATTGCAATGAGATCCGCCTTTTGAAAATTGACATGACGTCATTTTTTTCTGCCGAGGGTGGTCCGATTTGGATAAAATTTTGGAGACTGGTGCAGAATGAGATGTCGACTGTGATGATGTGGTCGAAATCGAAACCAGATGTAGAATTCCAATATGGCGGACGTTTGGGCAAATTCAGTGGCATGTCATTCCAGAGCCATGTATCACATTGCAGGGTGCTGCCACTTGGTGAATTCACTGTCACGATTCCAGAGCCACATGCTACATTGCAGGGTGCAGTCACCTGTCAAAATCAACGTCCTGATCGTGCCACATTGCTGGATGTAAGAATTCCATCCGCCATATTGAAAATCGTTTTTCGCCATATTTTAATTTTTTTTGTTTTTAATGCAGTTTAGGCTTTGACAAGCGGCGGCTTTCATATTGTCTGCGATACACTTGTTACTAGCGTGGCATTGTAAGCTCTTTACTATATGTTGAATTATGTCAGCCATGTTTGCCAGGTCTCATCAAGCATCGTGGCTTCCAGTTATGCTAACTAAACCGTAAAACAGACATGGTAGCATGTGTTAGTTGAAGCTAGTTTACAGCATAAAAATGTTCTAAATGTCTTGAAATGCCGTAGCAGAAATTGGTTATAGTGAAATGTGTGTGTATATCTAGTTTTGTGTTTGTTGTAGCTATGAATGTTGTTTCTGGTATTGATGTATTTGTGTTGACATGTAGGTGATGTAGGTGTACATGGCTTGTGAGAGTTTATGCTGTGTGAACTGGTAGAGATCTGGACGTGACACCCGGTGTCGCACGTCGTAGACGTGACACTCGGTGTCGCACGTCGTGGACGTGACACTACACTCGGTGTCGCACGTCGTGGACGTGACACCCGGTGTCGCACGTCGTGGACGTGACACTTGGTGTCGCACGTCGTGGACGTGACACCCGGTGTCGCACGTCGTGGACGTAACACTTGGTGTCGCACGTCGTGGACGTGACACCCGGTGTTGTAGTTGTTAATGACTGTATCACGTCGGAAAAGCTTAGATGTGGCATGCTTGTCAGATGTGGCATGCTTGTCAGAAAGAAATCTGTGAAGACAACGTATTTCTTTCAGAATGACGTTCTGTTAGAAGGAAATCCTAACCATAACCCTATCACTGTCTTGAATCCCATTGTAACCCCGTGATAAACCAAATTGCCTTTCATTTTAACGGGACTTCATTCTGACAGACCTCTCTGTAGGCAGCTTGCATTTCACATTGCACATGTTGGATAAATATAGAAACGGTCTCTGGCCCATGCAATACGTGTTTTTGATACGCTCGAGCGCAGGCGGTAAGAAATACGTCACGAGGCGGAGCCGAGTGACGTATTGCTTACAGCCGGCACGAGAGCGTATCAGAAACACGTATTGCATGAGCCAGAGACCTTTTCTATTTTTATTGCTAATCTACATGCGATTTTTAACGATATTTTACGCAAAATTTTAACGATACTTTACGCAAAAACATGGGACTCTTTATTGCGGACGTAGTCCGGACGTAGTGCGGCATTGATAGTGAGTCATGTGCGCGCATTCTTAAATTTAGTCAGATCGATGCGATCGACTACTTTTAACGCATTTACATTTTGAGTGATTTTCTGTCATATTACGCTTGAACAGTCATCAGTTATTTGCTTTTGTTTATATTTTCGTTGAATGTACGTTGCCACGGCAATCACCCATAGCGAACCGAGTTATTCATAAGCGCAAGCGCAAACTGATCGATCGTCACGCGATGGTTTTTCTGACGACTTATTTCAGAACAACACCAATGGCTGACGTAAATAATTTGCGAAGAAATAAATCAGGTTTGGATTATGATTATGGAGAAATGTCTGTAAGTCCGAGAAGATAGGTTGGCATTTGCAGTGATCTATTGCTTATGACTGTACTGTAGTGGGGGTTTTTATAATTACGTAATAACGTGCAATCACTTCGGTAATGCGGATAATGCAACCTGCAAATCGAGGGTTGGCTTGCCATATTGCGTGCTGCCAGAGTGCCAGTCACACAGCGGACATTTTTGGCTTCGCCTGTGAACGTACAAGAGGCGCATGGATACATGTGTGCGATACAACCATGCAGTACGGATTTTTACTGCACTCTTGTAACGTCATCGCGTTGTGTACTGCATTGTAGATTAGCAGTAAAATTGAAAAGTTAAACCTGTGTATTGTTCTTCAGCCAAACTACCATTTGTTTCACGGGGATGAAGGCTGATTGGGTGTGAATATTTACAGTAACAAGTGTGCAATATGCCCATCACTAATACTCACCGATTATTTTCCACTATGAACCATGTAAACTTTGTGCCTTACTGGAAAAACACGGTGATCTTCATTTCTGTGGTCTGTAAATTCTGTTTATTCTCACAAATGTTTCATAATGCCTTTAGAATTACATACTTCACACGTTTAATTAAAGAATAGTAATCAACTGGTAAGCTGTTTTTTATTCTCGTGTGTTAAAACATTTTTGTGATGTAAGCGTTGTAAGTACTAGTAAACATGTAAGTTAGTGTTATTTTTGTGATCCAAGTATTTTAATGTGTTCAATTTCATTGTGTTTTTGTTTTTATTACGTTTTGTTACTGTGATTACTGCAGTTAATTGCGGGTGATATTTGTCACGTAACTGGTCGCTTTGTCATTCATTGATCAGGTGTTAACACTTGCAGTGCAGAGTCGGTGCTTCTTGACTCACTTTGAATCACTGTTTATTTCATCTTTATCAACTAGTCACTGACAGTAATGTTGACGATATTGTTGATAAATCTGAAGGTGGCATTACTTGCAGCAAGCTGTGCTGGTAAGTCATCCAACAGGGTTCTCACTGACCTGGAAAGTCACACAATGTCCGGGAAATTTATTGGTGTTCTCGGAAAATGACACGTCATCCTGTTTCTGTGATTGTCTACTTAAAATAAATATAAACAAAAGAAAAAAAGAAAGATATAAAATTGGAAATACATGTACAACACATATAAAAATCAGATGGACAGACGGAGTTAGTGTAGTGAAGGAACTGACTGAAAATTGCGTAAGAACGTAGACGTCGTATGTGAGACATGTTGGGGAGTGTATCCTGACAAGTCGGGGAAGTTTCATTAGTGAAATTGAGTATGAATCCTGTTTAATTAACTCTCGAGTCACTGTGATTATGCTGCATAATTATGAGTTGGTACAACATGGAGTATAATTATGCTGCTATTTGCAATTAGTATTTTTTAATTTAACTAAAGTTCTCATTACCAAGCATGCGATAACTTATCTGATGTTGTATATGAGAATTTGCAATTACTGTATGTAATTAGATAGGTGTATACAGATGCCTGTTTAGCATTTGCTGTTGGATTATTGGTTGCAGTTACATGTAGTAGTCCCTTATTTACCTCCGACAACAGAGGAGGTTTATGTTTTTGTCCGCACGGTCAAGTTCATTTGTCTGTCTGTGTGCAAGATTACTCAAAAATGTGTGCATGGATTTGGATGAAATGTTGCGTGTCAACAGATGTCGGGACATGGAAGAACTTATCAACTTTTGAGCCCGATCCGGATCACAGTCTAGATGCCAGGACCTGATTTTTATCTCCCATAGCGTATGCACTGCAACAGTGGAATTTTATTACATCGGGAAAATCCCATGCATGTACTGGTATTGGGGGAAAGTTGAAGCAGCAACACGTGGTTTTGAGGCGTCGAAAGACCGTTGTCGGAGGTAAATGTCTAGATGTAAATTGCTGTTGCCTACATTTATCTATGATCTGCAAAATTTGTGTCTAATTTCTATATATTGTTGCCAATTATTACTTGAATCTGCAGTGTGCAATATTGAGTTGAGCTAGCATACAGTTTACCGTACTGTAATGTAAAAACTTCTTATCCTGCACAACTGAAGTATGTTACCTAATGACAACGTTTCGATGTCTGTCGGACATCTTGATCACGTCTTGATTGACGTGATACATCGAAACGTTGTCGTTAGGTAACATACTTCAGTTGTGCAGAGTAAGAAGTTTTTACATTACTGTTCGTACCAACTGAATGAAGCTGTTCAACACTAGTTTACTGTACTGTTTGTGATCTGTGTTCATTGCTATTGCAGTTTCGTTAATGTATCATTTTATAGTGTGTGTTATTTTATCATTATACCTCCTGACGTACTGTGTGGCACCATTGCATGCTTGTGCTTTCGGTTTAATTTCACGCGACTGACGGCATGTCTGATTTCACAGTACGGTTCACTGTGTTGTTTTATGTTGGTTTGGCACAAGTGAGTGTTGACTGAAGTGTGAACGTTGTGTGCTTGCTAATATATGTCTGTGTCTACTTTGTAGTACGTAAACAGCACATACCATTTGACTTTCTGTACATTTTCGTCACACGTCAGCACAGCAAAGCTGATGTATGATACTGATATAGGAATTCTACCCGTCTCTTACGCTTCGGTATTGTATTGAAACGGCTTAAACTATCATAATATTTTTTTCAGCATGTGGTAGCCCAATCATTTTAGTTTTTTGAGTACTGAACATCTTTGCATAATATGATTTCAGGTGGGGTATATAAATTTTGCGATTTTCGACCAATATCTGTCTATACGTGGCAAGCAATACAAGATAGAGCCATAGTTACTATAGAACAATTACGGGAAATCATATGCGTTCTATCGAACTGTGACATTTCCGATGACCTTGAACGGTCATTTCAGTGATAGGCGCTGCTGGTGCACAATCTATTAGTGATGGCTAAGTTTTCTAGTGGTTACCAGTCTTATCATTGATGTCATTTCTGTGCTGAAACTACAGACATAAATGTGTGTGAAATTGCAACTGTAAACATTTGTTTTCAACAACAAGACGTTATGTTCGTTGTTCTTTTGTTTTTGATATACATAAATCTGTACTTTACCAGTATGACATCGTTAATACATGTTCACAAACTTGTTTGTCCCACATTTAATGTGCATTTCGTTTTTGGATTGACGTTTTTCAGTTGTTTTAATCTGCTGTAAGAAATGTTGCATCGCAATCGAGAAGCAAGTTGTATAGTACTGGTGAAGACTGAGAGACAGTAGCTGACCGATTGAAGTCAGAGATGTTCCCGGTACTGTGTCGTTGTACATTTACGCTAATCTCGAGAACTTGTTGATGTTACAATTGATGTGCTGTCTAGTGTTACGAAAGCTTGTGTCTATAGCTGTGAGATCAGTGGCATTATAAGTCACACACTTGACAGCATGTGTCACAGTGTCGTGGTCTGTGTGTGGCTGTAGCTAGCTGTATACTTATGTTTGTTTGTTACCAGTGTATTCCGAGAGAAAGTCTTTAGTAATAATTACTTGACTTGTAGCTCTGTAGATACAGGAGTGGTGCGTGAGTGTGATGAGTGCAGTTCGCTGCTGTTGAATTGCTACGTTTTCTGTGTCTATGTGTGTGTGTCTAAGCAGCAGAAATAAGAAGTCGACCTATTTGCTGTGCGACTGATGCAGTCTTTCTGAGCAGCTGCGTAGCACTGGCGCATGTGAATGTGATGATGCAGATACGTGCCACAGAAGTGCTGGAGTTTAGGAAATACTGAGTGCTGTCGTTATAACTGACGAGAGCACTCAGTATTTCCTAAACTCCAGCACTTCTCACTCTTACACCAGAAAAACTAGAAAGAAATATACTAGAAAAATCAGACTATCTGAAACAGACTATTTATCGGTCACTCGTGCCTTCTTAATAAAGAACCTCCATGGTCACAGGTAGGGCCCCTACCTGTGACCATTGTAAATGCCTCACAACAGTTGAACACATAACTAAATGCACTGTATGTAAAAAAGTTAGAGAAAAATATTACCAACATTCTCAGCTCTCACATTTTGATCAATGTCCCCTAAACGATATATCTTTACTTCCTAAATGAAATAAAACTAACAAACTTTAATTTCTGCAGGTGCTGAAAGTGCCGTTAAGCTCCAACCAACCAGCCAGCCAACCTCCGCCGTTGCCAAATTTCAACTGAAAGTGATCTGGGATTCGAATCTAGATTTTCAGACTAATCTGGATCCGGATGTCTGTCGGATCTGCCCCGGAACGTTGTGGATGCATTATCTTGTAGGCGTCAGTCATTTCGCCAAGTATGGGACATATCGGCCGTTGGTTGTATGAGAAATGCCAACAAATGTAGAAAAATCCCCTATTCCGCATTGGTGAAAAAAATGAAAAAGGATTCGGATCACCAGCAAAAGTCAATCACTTCTAGAGGTTCACCCCTTGCCCATGCCTGCCAGACGTCCATTTCCACGTTTGTCATTTATCCTGTTTACAAAATGAAAGATGGGATTCGAATCTGGATTTTTGCATTAATCTGGATCCGGATGTCTGACGGATCTATCCCGAAATGCTGTGGATGCATAATCTTGTCGGCGTTAGTAATTTCGCCAAGTATGGTACAAATCGGCCGTTGATTGTGTGCGAAATGCTAACAAAAGTAATATCCAAAACTCCCCTATTCCACAATGACGAAGTTTTGAAACGGTGATCTGCATGTTTCTTCACTGATATCTAAGCTTCGTCTCTCCCTGACTGCTTTTTCCACTACATCTCCACACATACCTTCTCAATCAACGCCTCCCGATTTCTCAACTTTCGGGCTTGCTTCTGAATCTGAAATTTCAAACATCCTCTTCAACTGTCCTAACAAACAATCTGATTCTAAAAATGTGCTTCTGTTCTGGTTCCTATAATCACTAATATCGGTAATCTGTCTGTCAGTTCTGTTCAGTGCCACCCTGTTCTCAAACAGTCAACAATATCTCAAGAAATCTTCGTTAGACATAGGTCAGTTATCAAATTACCGCCTATCTTGATCTAACCTTCCTCTCATAAAATTATTGAACGTGTTGTTAAGTCTCAACTGACTGATTACCTTTCTTCTATAATAATAGTTTAATCTTCACCAGTCTGCTTTAATTACTCTAAACACCGTTCCACCGAAACAGCTGTTCTATAGGCCTACGGTACATATATACGATCATCTCATCAATGCTGTAGGTTCACAAAAAGTTGCGTGTATCTGCCAGGATCACGCTGCTGTTGTCGACTGTGGATGAGGCTAATGCTGATGCAGACTGTCGATGTAGTAGTTTATTGACAGTTTGCCACAGATGACAGGAATTTTCGGAAGATGAAGTCAGTTGGACTAATAGTTTAGAAGTAAGAATCATTTTATGATAAGTTGATAACGATTAGACTTGAAAGTTGACCAAGAAAGAGCAGTGTGAGTGCATTTTTGTAAATCTTTTTGGCGCAACGGACAGTAGGGCCTATATAGATTGGAAGGCACGGAGTGTGGGTGTGAACCA
>Ga0209338_1000658_pt1 | contig 10690 bp, 7 predicted proteins | sample OlaalgELextract1_FD_187374 | JGI IMG/M metagenome (GOLD analysis project Ga0209338, IMG submission 187374) | Olavius algarvensis symbiont microbial communities from Tuscany, Italy - Type A ELBA extract 1 (SPAdes) (version 2) | ecosystem: Host-associated > Annelida > Digestive system >... | reverse complement strand
TGAGCAGCTTCCTAGTCCTGCCGCTACTATGTCCTTGTATTATCAACTTGGCTAGCCGGCATGTATTAATATTCTGCCGCGATTATTTGCCTGCACATATGCCCACTGTCTTATAGCTGTCTTAACAGCATTACCGTATAAGGAATAGGAAATGCAGGTTCTGGTCCAATGTATGGCTGACAGTCTTGGCTAAATGGTCCACCTGTTCATTACCTGGGGCGGGTTCTGTACGAAAGGTAGAACTTTTTTCCTAGCATAGAATTTTTCCTACCTTATCAACGTATTGAACCACTTTCTACGTCTGCTGCATAGATCGTCACGTGACCGAAATGTTTACTGACCACTGTTAAAAGAATTCATTGTTTTTTATTCGGTGTGTTATTCAAATGGTCAGATTTTAGACATAATAAACACAAATGTTGAAATATTTAAATACAAAAAAATAAAGACAAACTTTTCGTTCACCTCCGGCATAAGTGGGCGTGGCCAAAATAGCTAGCACGAAGTGCTAGCAAAGATATTTTCTGCTACGGTGGGAATTTTTTCCTAACTGTTAGAAGTGTGTTCAATGGGTTTTTGCTACGCTAGGAAAAAGTTCTACGCTAGAAGTGTGCTTATTGAACCCGCCCCTGGTATACCCGAGTGTGCTGATACCCAGGTGAGGCTGACCGGTCTATGACTAGCATGTTCATTGAGAGCTCCAATGCATTCCTAGATCTGTTTAGACACAGGGGTTACAGAGGGCCATCAGAACAGCCCGACTATCTGAACAAATATAGATCGAGTCTACATATTGCATTGCATTCCTGCACTGTTGGTTATTTGTATATTTTTCAGTCGGCCGCATAGTATTGTTTTGAACAATTTTATTGCATTTCGGTAAGCCCATTTCACATACCCAAGTGTAGGCCTTAGAGATGTTAACAAATGCTGAATTACCAAATTACTAATTAGTAGCAGCACTATTGATGATGGTGATGAAATTTACACAGTTTGCAAAGCTATATGTGAATTTAAACTTGATGTGCTGGTGTGATTAGGCTGGTACTATGGCGAGAGAATACGAGACAACGAGAAAGGCTGGTTCCCAGCAAATCACACGATTGAGATACAGAATGCTCACGTTCGAGCTCGCAATCTACGACATCAGTTCTGGGTCCAGCGGCGCGAGTCGGGCATGTCGTCGATAGGGTCGACGTCGACCAGCCGGTCACCTTCCGACCAATCAGCAAACGCGATGAAACGTCCACAGACTGCGCCACCGTCTTCCAATCTTCAGTAGCTGGTTTTATTACAGCACTGTTATGATAGTGCCAAGCTGCTGCAAATCGTGGAATGGATTCAGAGTCAAAACTTTTATTTTACATGAACTGATGCTGTTCTATCATTGTGCTCTTGTGTGTGAATGAGCATTGGACCTGCTTCTTTTAAACTTTTTAATCATTAATCAAGAATTTGCACAGCCCATGTTTCCACCAATAATTTTCTTAAATTGATCATTTATAATGTAACAGAATTGTGTTCACATTACCAGAGCTTTCATATTTTCTACTACTACAGATGTTGAGATTATAGTGCCACCAACACAACAGTTGCCAGCCACTTTACAAAGTTGTAGACTGCTTACTTTATATATTTCTGGCTGAAATGAGCAGACATATATTTTAAACACTACTTTTTGCAGTTTGGTGTTTTTCTAGGATATAATCTAGTGATATTATAGTGTTTTTGCAATGCGATGCTATGCATAGTGCAGCCTATGCTGTCGTGTGGTGTCTGTCTGTCCGTCTGTTACGTTCGTGTTTCATACATCGAAAAGAGTTGACAGATTCTCAAACTTTTTTGCCATCTTTGTGAGTGGTATTAATTGATGATAAATAACAACTAGAAGCCATCTGCGATGGGATCACACCAGCCACAGTGGCAGTACATCTTGATCCCTCAGTACTCGTCAAGTACCCGTACCACACCCGTCTTCGAACTCGACCTCAGTTTGGTCCCAACTACTCACCTGCCGAATTTCATACCTGCATCTAGAATGGTTGTAATGCTATAATGCTATCAAGATTTTGCTGTCTCAGCAGCACAGACTCTGCCAAAATCATGTGATGGTCCACTATACAAGACATGTCTCCGAAACCACTATTTGGTGTGTTGACAGACAGGCATACATGTTAAAAACGATACAAGTTTTGCTGTTGTATCTGGCAATCATTCACGTTTTCAACAATACTTGACATTTCTTGCTTAGTTGTATGTATATGTTGCTTAGTCGTTTTTTATAACTGATGCAGAATTTTTGTCTCTATTTTGTCATTGCCGAAGAAAATGCACTATATTTTGTAGTTGTTTTCCAATTTGTATTTCGGATAGCGTAGGTTGTAATTTTGTGTGGCTTTAGGTATTTGCGAAAAACATTTTTTTGCAATTTATGATTGATGTTTTGTCAAGTGCTACTGGCGTGTGTGTGTTTGTAGTGCTACTCGTATGGTTGGTTGACCAAAGTTGTGATGTTATTGTTAGATGGTGATAAATCAAGAGTAGATGATAGCACTTCACGTGGTTATCGTGTAACACGTATACCGTGTACTATCTGTTGTACAGTGTCTCTGCTTTCGCAAGCTGTAGTTTCGTCAAGCATGGACTGATTTAGAAAATTTTGGGTAAACAGCATCAGCACACTTTCAAAAATTATACGCATGCTCAACTTTCCTCGTCCCTTTTACTTGCTTTATTTGCTTTTAAACAGCTGCAACGGAAATGATGCGACACCGGCGACTTGAAGCAGCACCTCATTGACACGTGAGGAAGCATATCACAAAATGTCCTCAGCGAAGTTGTTGGACAATGGAAAAAACATGTGTATGCATGAAGGTGAAAGGACATCACTTTGAACATCTGCTAAAATAAAAGAGGCACCGGCTCTTTTCACAGCCACTAACAGTCTACCGAGGAAACTGCATTGTTTCGCATCATTTCCGTTGCAGTTATTTAAAAGCAAATAAAGTAAGCAAAAGTGAAGAGACAAGGAAAGTTGAATGTGCATATAATTTTTGAAAGTGTGCTGATGGTGTTTACCTAAACTTATCAGAATCAGTCCGTGCTTCACTAAACTACAGCTTGCCAAAGTTAGCTCGTTTTTTCAAGATGCATTGTAGTATAGGTGCTGTAATGTTACACACTGATTGGCCACAGACATGACTAAGTATGCATGTCTCTGCTTGTTAACTACGGCATTAGAATGGTTTCATGGCTGTGATAACTGTTCATAAACCTGGACGAACAGTACAGGCTTTGTTTTTTTATAGCTCCACTGGCCAGACTGGTAGGCGTGGACGCAACGTTCTAACTTCTAAGGTTGTCCGTCCGTTACCAAACTTGTGAGTCACACGATATTTTGATAACAAAGGAACCGATTGTGATCAGTGGCACAAGTGGTGCGTGGGGCAAGGGCACGAAACGATCAGCTTTGGGAGTCAAGATCGCAAGTCAGGGTCACATGACGCCGAGTTTGGCAGATGGATGCCTGCCAGAGGCATTGTTCTCGACTCCTTTGGGTCGGGTAAGTTTTTCTAGTTTATTATGACATGATGTTCTGAGGTTGTTTCTTTATTTTTGTGACATTCAATCTACAGTGGCTTATGTGCTGAGTGATAATATTATTCCGATGCTGACTATTCAAGCATTAAAACTTGTTACGAGACTCGATCACCAAAGTTCTCAGCAGTGCTTCAGATTTTGAATATTGCTACATAATACATACGGGTCTAGTTCATCTGTAATAGTAGCATTAATCTGTCGCAGCACTGTAGGGCTGTTCAGTGATACAGTGCAATTTAGCAAATGCATATTTGGTCCCAAGACACCACTTGCCTTGCCAGTTGCTCACAGTTTGGATAGGCAGGGTTGGCAGCTGGCCGTGGATAATTGCCAGAGAGCTATTATGTGTCCTGCAGATCAGGACTGTGCCATTTACTGATCCCATGCATGTGCTTCTAATGCAGTGATATCACAATACATAAGAGCACATGCAGCATTGATTGATAGTACATTATGCACGAGATGTCATTGCTATTTTACATTTTGTGTTATATTCGTTAGGCATTCCGATCTTGTTAGCTCTGATTGCCAGAACAGAAACGTTGACTGTGATGTAAGTAAGCAACCACTGCTGTCTCGTGTCTACCAACATTCATCCCTACACTAAGCCACGAGCGCCAAGCGTGTTGTATGTAATTGCCTCTATACAGATGTACTGGCCTCAACTTTTAACATTCCATGTATGTCATGCGTAAATACAGCTTTTACAATTGTAACACGTTTTGTAACATGTTATATGCTGTCGTCATTTGGACTCTTTGTACATCTTTGTGACAATGGTTGTGTGACATTGTGTAAAGAGAATTCTATATAGGTGCTTATGTATTTTATGAAATTTGTCATAGCGTTTGCTACGATGTATATGTATTTATAGTTATGTACTTGCAAATGTGGTTGGCGGTTTGGCTTAGTGGTAACGCATTGGTCTCGATCAATGTAGTTACTCTACGCTGGGCCCGGTTAGTACCTGGATGGGTGACCGTCTTCGGGCGGGTAAACTATCTCGGTATGTAACCAGCCACCCAGGTCAACTCAGCCTGGCCATCCCTCTGTGGGTAGGTGCCATGAGTACCAGCTTAGGCTGGGAAGGTAACCGTAGGTCTGGCGTCGGACTGGCCATGCATCACAGACAATAGTGGTTTATCCACCTAAGGGCTCAATGGCCTATGAAAGGGAGATGAGCACCCCGCCTACGCTCCTTCTGGAGTATGGCCCTGCTTTATCTTTTTACTTGCAAATGTGCTGTATTATGTTCTGGTTAATAGTTTGCTGAATTTTGCTAATTGCATTTTATCGAAAATTTGTGAAATTAAGCATCTGTGATCTCTAAATAGATATTTCTAACAAAATTTAGCAATTGTTACAGGGATATATCCTATTTGTGTGGAGTGCCATTCAGACCGAGCCGACTGATTTTCAGCAGTTGATACTAACGGCATTGGTGTTTGCTTGTAAGCAGCGACTATTCTAAGTCATGTTGTTACAGTGTGAAAGCTTTGTTTTGTAATTCTTCACTGATTGATCGTCTTTGTAAATTACATACCTGCAAACTTCAGTTGTTTTATTGGCATTCACATAAATTAAATACATTATTCAGTTATCAAGGCCAACACATGCATTATCTTGGCCTTATTAACAACAGCAGATGACACACCTCAGTGGGCACTGATCCAGCTTTAATCTACTTCCATACTTGTTTCTTTGAACTGCTGTAGTTTCTTGATTACTTGTACATGGGAAGGACGATGGTCAATATAAGACAGCAATTTATTACAGGACCGACATTCAGGCTGTCATTTTTACAACGAGCATATGAGAAGAACAGCCTGTTTCTGGTGCATTATTTCATGACCTGCCTATCTCTCAACACAGTGTCTGGATTGAAATAAGAGTGTAGGTTATACCATAGTCTGGAGTGGTATACACGAGTTTAACGAGTAATGTAATGTAATGTAAGTTTGACAATTTATAGGGCGCAGTAAGCGGCACGAACTACTTCTAGAGCGCCTAACATAGTCCGCGTACACGTAGTCACAAGCTCTACAGACTGGATAAAGAGTGTATACCACGAGAGACTATTGTATAACCTACTTATTTCATGACTCGTGCTAGGACCAACATGGACCTACCTTTAGCGCGATAAACTGGTCACGCTTCAGTGGAGCGGGTTATGGGACGTTAGTCTCCAGTTTCATCGCTTTGCTAAAATTGAAAAAAAATCGCTGCAAATTACCGGTACTACCCAGTCCCCACACGGTATAGGCCTCGTCATATGATAGGCTGCTGCTACAATACGAGCTTCAAGAAGGCTACGACAAAGAACCGACAAATTTTTCTTGATTTATCATAGTGCGAGTGTTTTGCGAGGCTCGTACTCAATATTAGGCATTTCAACAAAATTGTAGGCCATCATAATAGTATCGTATCGTAAATGTGATCAGGCCTCGTAGAGTTACAGCAGTCAGGACACAGTGGACATATTATGGATATCCCTCACTCAGTGGCAGATCCACGCACTTACCAATCTCCCTCTTTCCTCTGCGCTTACTGCCTTGCCTGTACGCCTCCCTTAAATTCCAGCTAGGACATCTTGGGAATGATGTAAGCTCCCCTAGTGGGTCTGCGCGGAGCTTGGCTGCCGAATAACTTCGGATAACTTTGCAACTTCCACGCCAAACTTGCACTTCAAGCCTCGAGTTAAACAGAAATCTGACTCACAAAAATTTACAGATTCAGCGCGTGGGGCACCTGCTCGCCTCCCCTGCGGCTTTGCCAGTGCCCTCATCTCATTAAACCACCGCTTGCGATTCAAGCTAGCGGCTTTACCCATTGGTGCTGACCACCTGCTCGTCCGTTTTTCTGTCACCAAAATACATACATAGAAACACGATTATCTCAAAAACTTAGAAATTTAGAGGTAATGTTTCTGTTGGCGACCTACAGGAAGTCCTACATGGCCTTTTCAAGGAACCCGTTACTACATTCCAAAAATTGAAGATAGCAGACATCTGCCATGTTAAAAAGCATGAAATTGCCGTATCTAAAAGAAAAATCATCCGATTTTGATTGAATTTAGTATACAACAGCACATTTGGTACTCCATGACAGTTACTACATGATCAAATATGAACGTTTTTACATTTCAAGATGGTGGACTGCTGCCATTTTAAAAAATCATTGTTTGGCCATAACTCCGCAGCCAATTGCCTGATTTCAGTTAAATTTTACATGGGGGAAGCAGTTTTCCACAAAATTTCAGCAATGGGACAGACATCCGTGATTCACAAAACATCTTTTTGTTTTCCTAATGCAGTTTGGGCTTCGGCAATGACGGCTTTCGTATCGTCTCCGATACACTTGTTCACTGTACACCTTAAAGCTAATTGACTGTTACACTTCACCCAGATGCAGTTACTGCTGTATGTATGTATGTCCTGTCCATCCATCTTACGCATATTTCTACTATGAGTCACAAACATGCTGCATCCGTGTATAATACACTACACTCTGTGCACAGAGATTATGCAATGACAACAGTGATTAGAATACAATGAAGGCAACGTCAAATAACATATTCTATCAAAATATATTTACTGAAGCGTTTGTGAAAGAAAGATAACTATCTTTTATCGGCTCTGATACAACATAACACAGTAATCGAATCGACCGGTCCATTCAAGTAAGACACAAAGGTTACAATTAAGCTGCTATGATGAACTTATTACACAAACACCTGCTGTGCATTTCCTAACTCGAGCATTTTGTAACTGTCTTGTTTGATGTAACAAACTCTATATTCACTTGTAGCACTCGGAGTGCTCGCAAACGGGCGTAAGAGGAGGTTCATGGCATGGAAAGATGGCAGCAGCCCCAACGTGTATAAACAGCATGGTCACATCCATATAACTGCATACAAATGTGTAACATTTCTCTTAAAGCTTTTGTATAACAGTTAACACAATGCAATAACACAGTTTTATGTCATTTTCGCTAGGAATGTACGGAAAACCAAAATTCGGTTCCGATTCGATTTTTAACAAACCGAACCGTCCAAAAATTTGACATCGGTTCAGACGGTTTTCCATCAGAAACTGCATGCAATCTGCCATTCAAATAAAAAGTTAGCAGAAGTAACTTTACTCGCATTAAATGTCCACATAAAGAACGTATTAAACCATGATCGAAACATAGTTTAGCATATAGATTTTAGAATGAGATTACATTATTTACTTGTTGTCATTGTTGTGAGTGACGTCAGTGACATCAAAGTCATGTCATCCACTGTCGCTGTAATATTTGCTATTACAGGAGTAGTAAATAACTATAATATCCAAACCGAGTTTTTCTGAACCAAACTCATTCCGTACCGAATCCGAGTTTTTTTCAAAACCAAACAGAAAGCGAGATTTAAAAATATTCCGCACATCCCTAATTTTTGCAAACAGTATAATAAACGGCTGAACTTAAAGGGAATTTCATAAATGAAAACAGTTAACAGTGAACGCTGTTCTTTGTTAGTCAAGCGAGCGTTCGCATTAAAAAAATGCACAGCTGCTATGTCTTCATCCATCACTACCTCGTATCAGATATCAATAAACAATACTTGAACTTAATGCAGTAATTATAGCTATGTCTCGGTTTTACAAAAACATCTCCTGATTTCAAGTTTGTTTGATGGTAAACAAGGTTCTTAGCTCTCCTACAATCCACACATGATTGCCTGATGTAGCCACCATCAGCATTTTGTGACCTTTTTGAACAGAATTATTTAACAAGCAATAATACTCTTGAGAAATAATAAATATCAACAAAAGAATAATAATTATCACATAATCACAGCATCAAACAACATTGATATCAAGGACACAGCTGCATGTTAATTAAATCGCAACCTGGCTTCGTCTTTCATGTAACCTTACCCTCTGCATATCCAGATGACTTGAAATATATAGGCACTCAAGCGAAAAATATACACACAGAAAAAGTCTACGTTACAATGGCAACAAATTCCTAGTTGAAAACGACGGTGTGTAAGATGGTTCTGTGACAACGTGTCTCGAACTCCTGCAGCAGCTCATCGACGTCGTTGTCAACATCGTCTGATGCGCTCAGCTGCAAATCATCACATCATCAAAGCAGTGTTGTTTTAGTTTCAACGTTACATCATCAAAGCAGGGTTGTTTTAGTTTCACTTTAGGTTTTCTGTGGGTTCTTGTACTTGGGTTCTTCATGTTTCTTTCATCCGTTTCTGCCAGGTTCTCTTTAGTATTAGACCCTAGATATAGAGTGGAAGGGAATGCTGGGAGTGCTTGTGAGGAGTTTGAGGACAATGAGGCTGGTATATTGGGTTAATGATTCTCTAAGTTATGGTGCCGGCTTACCAGGTTGTCCCGGATAAATGCCTGTTAGTCGTGTTGTTTATGTTTTCTTTCAATTTCTGCCACAGACTCATTTTAGTTTCACTATTGTTGCTAAACTCACTGTTTCACTTCCATCATTCACAGCATGAGTCCAAATTAATCCAGCAAACAAGTATCCTTATCCCTTGATACAGTATGAAATTTAGGAATCCAGACATTTCCCCTCCCTTTTTTACATGGTGTAGGACATCCCCCCCTTCCACCACCATCTGCCAATATACAATATAAAGCGATCTACCGTTAACGTCTACAAAATCGATAGCGGTTAGGGTCAGGAAGATGGGTTAGTGTCAAGTTTTCTATAAAAAATTCTCCACCTCATGGGCCGGTTAGGGTCAGGACCACATGTAGTGGGCCGGTTAGGGTCAACAGTATTCGCTTTAACAGCCGCGGTCAGGAAATATCCTAGGTGGGAAGGGAAATTGTCCGGCGGGGAAATGTCCCGGGGGGGGATATGTCCGACACTCAAAATTTAGCTACCTGTAACTATGAGACCAGGCTGTTTTTACAACCAACTGGATAATTTAAGATGACAGCAAATAAAAATTTTAACAAGCAAAGTTTAGAGTGGCATTTCCAAATATAAAATGGCAAAATAATTTAACAAAAACCAAATAACACAAACAACTCATCACACACTTCTGGCCTGAAACAATATTAGAACAACAGCTGCTCACTCAGATGACACATGACCACCAAAAGGACAAATTGACCTTCTAGGTTATGAGGAACCCTGTTCGTACAGTGCTATCTGCAATGATTAATATCACGGGTAATTTAAAAAGCAAACTTTTTGGAAAAATAAGTTCAAGTTTTGCCTATAAAATACATCCAGACACATCTAGCTATACAGAAGCCTTCAGTCTGTCTGTATGAGAGATATGTAGGTTATACCATAGTCTGAAATGGTATGTATGATTGCAACGAGTGTATACCACGAGAGACTATGGTGTAACGTAGGCTACTTCAAGTCAAATCAAGTCAAGTAGCCTTTAGCCTTACTTTGTGCTAGGGCCAACATGGGCCTATGAGCAGTGCAATAAACTGCAGTCGGAGTGGGTTATGGGACGTTATCTCACTCCAGACACTGTTGAGAGACAGGTGTCAAAAGCAGGTCAAGAAATAAATATCACATGGTAGGAGAACTGACCATGGCACAAAGATCACAGATCATGAAAGCTCCGATCGTCGCCTCCTCATGGTTGTCTTGAATGTCAATGTTGATAACATGGGACGGCTCACCCACGCCGTTCCGTCGTCCTTCAAGTACTACCAACCATAAACAAAATGCCTGATAACACTGCACATGATTTCACAATACATCTCGATGTGATATCGTATGACCATCACGCACGTGAAATTGCATTGTTGGTTGATGTGAAAGCAGCTTAAGACGTATGTAGAGTTGACTGTACAGCAAGATATCAAACCTCGGACAATAACCACCAGAGACTAGAGGTGCATTTTCATAAACCCACACGATGCAGCACATCATACCATTCAATCTACAAGTGTTAACTGTGCAAAGTGTATTTGATATTCAACAAGTGTTGCACATTTATGGACGCCATGAGAAAGCCCCCGCCGCCAGTATAAATAGAGAAAACGTCTGGCTCACCCATGGTCCGTACGGCCAGCACCCATGAGCACATATGCCAACAACACCACAC
>Ga0209338_1000657_pt1 | contig 10691 bp, 8 predicted proteins | sample OlaalgELextract1_FD_187374 | JGI IMG/M metagenome (GOLD analysis project Ga0209338, IMG submission 187374) | Olavius algarvensis symbiont microbial communities from Tuscany, Italy - Type A ELBA extract 1 (SPAdes) (version 2) | ecosystem: Host-associated > Annelida > Digestive system >... | reverse complement strand
TAACCTGAAGCACAGCAGATTGCTGCTTTAACCAATTTTTCAAAGAACATTGACCAAATTTAAAATGTTGGACCTACAATTTTGTAATTTATTCTGATCAATTTTAAGTTTATGCGCAGGCTCTATATATTGTGCTTGAAATATACTTGACACACAACTTATTTTCAGCCATATGTTGCAAAAAGCAGAGGGAGTCAGCCAATGTCCGCAAAAAAAAATCGTCGCAAAAATCGCAAAGCCCGCCATCGCAGCGTATCCACTGAGCGATCTGCAGGGAATGGCGCCAGCCGTCAATATCCCGTAAAGTTGCAGACTGAACCAGCGGGATCGGCAGACGAGATCGAGCGCATGATCTCGAAAGGCAAAAGCAAAGCCGCTCTCAGTAAAGCCAAACTTTATCATAAAGCCCAGGGAACAGCCAAGTCTGAAAAGATTCTGGTGGATGCCTACGTGGCTCGAATCCGCGAAATGATCGTCAAAGGCTTGCACATGGAAGCCAAAACACTGCTGGACTTAGTGACGGGGCGATTTGATTGCGGGAATCATGTTTTAGCGGATTTATATGGCGTTATCGCGGTGCGTGAAGGCCGGTTAGATGAACTGGTGCGGCCGTTGGATGATCCCGGCCTATCACGGGAAAAAAGTGCGGCCATTGAGAAAATCATCAAAAACGAACTGGTCGATCTCCATCTGTTGACCCAGAGCAATGTATTATCAGCAAACCATCCGTTGAAAACCGGCGCTCAGGCTGTTGTAGAGGCGTTTGCAAAAGTGACATCCGGTTTTGCTCGGGATGAAGAGATCGCCCTGCCGGCAATCTCACGCCGCAGTCCGCTGGCGCCGTGGAAGATGCTGATCAAAGCCGTCGCCCACTATTACCGTCATGATGATGCGTTATGCGAAAAATACCTCCGGGCGGTGGATCCCCAATCCGCCCCCGGCCGTCTGGTGCCACGAGTCCGCGAGATGATTCCGGGCAAATCAACCGGAAATCAGCATGAAAAATCGTCATCCCTCGCAAAAAAAATCAGCGGCGACTTCAGACGGACCCGGGATGCTTTGCGGGTGCTCGACAAGGCGCTGACAGCAAAAAAGCCACGCAAACTACTAAAGGCGACTCGAAATGCCGTCAATATATGCGGTCAGACCTGTCCCGGGATTATGGAACGGCTGAAACAGCATATTTCCATTCGGTCCTGGCTGGCTGGAGTCGATGCTGAAAATGTGAACAAGGCCATGGGGGGAGCTTCGCTTAAAAATGCCTATTTTTGGCGGCTGCATGCGCGGGCGGCGGAAATAAAGGATAATAATCTGTGGGCCTGTACGATGCTGGAAGAGTTCCGCAAGCATGCCCTGTATGAAGGATGGTTCACCGAAAAAGACAAGGAAGTCTCGGCGATTTATCTATACATGGCGGATTTGCTTAAGCGGCTGCCGGCAGGAGATTTCGAGTGGCTGCAGTCTGAATTTGAAGACGAGTTCATCGGATTTGAATCTTACTATCACAACCAACCACGCGCCATTCTGGAAGCCGTTCGCCAGGATAAGGCAAGGTCGTTCGATACTTATTTTCTTTATCCCGAAATTTTGTACCGGCGGGCGGGCCAGATCGATCCGTCTGCTGAAACGTTCCGGCAATGGTTGGAGTGGGTCGAAAATCAGGAGTCGCACTGGAAAGAGTGCGATGAAGTGGCCCTTGCCTGGCATACGGCGATACCGGATGATACAAGGCCGCTGCTATATTTAATGAAGTCGGCCGGGAAAAGAAACGCCCTTAAAAAGGCCCTTGGCTATTTGGATAAGGCCGAACGGATTGACGGGTTGAATCCTGAAGTAAAAAGAGCCCGTCTGCGTCTGCTGGCGGCAACCGCCATCCGCCATTTGAAACAGAAAAAAACCCACCTGGCCCAAAAAGATTTCTTGGAAATAGAGCGCTTGCCCCAGTCCACGGAAGGTGACCGCCCTGCGTTTGTGGTGGCCTTGAAATTCGTATGTGCCATAATTGACGGAGATGAATCCCAATCGGACCGACTGAATCGCGAGCTGATAACGCTGCTTGAACATCCCTTGGCCGCCGAAGTGGTTGTTCAAGGAGTGTTGGCGGATTGCGGCCTTTCCGACCGGCAAACCGGTGTGCCGGCATATCACAATGAATCGTTGCAGGGCCATGATCTGGTGACGGCAGTGGCGCGAGCCTGCAAACTCGCGGATGATATGGGAATTGCGGCGATGATTCCGCCCGGGTATGCCGCAAAAATGGAAAGCTTTTTTAGCGCCCCAAAAACCTCCCTTGAGCCGGCCGCCGTTAGATACCTTGCCGAAACCGCATTGCGAAGCGATGATATGGAGCTGGCATACGCGGCTGCGGGTGTCGGCCTGGTGCAGCAGGGCGGTGCGACGGCAAAGCTTTTGCTGTTGCGCGCCCGATCTTTGCCGGCATGGGAAATGGAACGACGAAATGATTGTATATCGGCGGCAATTGAGCTTGCCCGTCGCGAAAGGGATATGGATCTTATTGATGAGGCCATCGAATTGCGCCGGGTTGGAAATTTTACGCCATTCGGGTTTTCATTCTTCGGCGATATAATCGGTGAAGGCAATTCTTCCCTGGAAACCGAAGAACTGAACGAAATACTGCAATTTGAAAAGGAGGCGCGTGAATACCCATCCATGAGTCCGGGTGATTTTTTTGATTATGATGAGGACGACGATGATGATGACGATAACAAATGCCGCTCCTGTGATGCCAGGAATTGTCCGGACCGCAACGCACCATATTTGCCCGATAGGTTAGATTTTGAAGATTTCGATGACGACGACGATGACATTGATGAATTTCCGGATTTTATGGAGTTTCTGGATGGTATTCAATCCGATATGCCGCCCGATTTGGTGTCGCTTATCAAGAAGGTATTCTCGAAACATGGCAAAAACGGCTCTTTTCCCAATCGGCAGGATGTCGCCCGCAAAGATCCCTGGTTAGCGGATCAACTATTACGAGAAATGCAAGCAGCCAAATCTGAGGGGGCAGTGCCGGATTTTTACCGTTTTTGGTTTCCCGGATGGTGATTAACATTAAGGAATAATCGATGATGAAAGACCATGACTTGCCGCTTTTAGACGACAGTCCGCATAACATACTCGGCACCGCGCAAGATGCCAAAGCAGAAGAAATTCGCGCAGCTTATCTGAACAGGATCAAGGAGTATCCGCCCGAAACGTATCCCGCGGAATTTGAACGGGTGCGGGATGCCTACACAATTTTAAGCGATCCGCGCCATCGCACCCGGATGATGCTTCAGTCGGTAGACCCTGATGCGTCTTTGCTGGAGCTGCTCGACAATCAAAAACAGAATCGACATTTTGTCGGGCCCGAAGCATGGCTTGAGGCCATGCGAAAGGAATAACTCCATTGGAACCGCAAAAAAGGAACCCGCAACTTGAGCCCCTGGCTTTAACTGAACCTTTAACGGACGCCAACACCAAAGAAGCGCTCAAGACTCTGATAGTTCAACGCTTCACGAGGTGGCTCGACGATGTTCTGGCGGAGGAAAAACCCTTGGAGGGCCTGGCGGCGGAGTTGCTCGCCGAACTGCAAGCAGAAAAAGCTTCGGATACCGTCGAAACGTCTGAGGACCCCTACGATCTGCATTCAACCTGGTCTGCCATGACGGCGCTGACCCAGGAGATAAAATTGCAGAGCCGGAAATTTAAACAGCTCAGTGAAAAGATGGCATCGTTTACGGGATTGGACGAATCCATCAAAAATCTTCTTGCCACCCACCGCGAAGCACTCTCTGATGCCAGGCGCATTGCCGAAGATGGCCGGGCAGATCGCACCCGGCGCGAAGCCGAAATCAGGCTTGCGCAGCGTAACCGTGTCCGGCGTGAACTCGTCGGTGTCATCATCGACATCCGCGAGGGCCTGGTCATTGGGCTGCGTTCGGCCACTGAGAGTCAACGGAAGTTGAAAGAATACCCTAACCGGATCTGGTTGAAGAAATTTTTTAGCGATAAATCGGCCGATCAAAATCATCAGCTTGAAATTGTCAAATCCCTGAAAAAAGGTTATCGCATGGGCCTTGATCGAATCGACGAGGCCCTGCAGCAGCTCGGGGTGAACGAAATTGTGTGTGAAGGCCAAGTTTTTGACGCGCGGCTAATGCATGCTGTGGATATCGAGGAGACCGAGGAGGTGTCCGACGGGACCGTCCTTGAAGTCTATCGAACCGGATATATGATTGACACCGATGTTCTTCAGCCGGCCCAGGTGAAAGTGGCCCGGGCTGCCGAGCGAACGACGATGAGTTAACTGTTAATTGTTATTCGTTACTAAACCCTAACCCGGACAGCCGGAATTGAAGATTGAAAATTGAAGATTTAACGAATAATATCCGATTATTCGTCAACTGGAGGAAAAATGAACACTCATGACTGTATTGTCGGCATTGATTTAGGAACCACCAATTCCGAGATCGCCGCGTTTATCGACGACAATGTGCAAATCATCGGACGCGGGCAGACCAAGATGCTGTCTTCCTGCGTCGGCCTATCCCCGGCGGATGAGCTGCTTATCGGTGCGCCGGCCAGAAATCAGCAATTGCTCTATCCCGAGCGGACCGTGCGCAGCATCAAACGCAAAATGGGAAGTGATGAAACCGTGATATTGGGTAACCGGACGTTTACGCCGCCGGAAATATCCGCCCTGCTGTTGCGGGAACTGGCCCAATGGGCCCAAAGGAAACTGGGTAGCGAGGTTAAAAAGGCAGTCATCTCGGTTCCGGCTTATTTTTCGGATGCCCAGCGCAGCGCCACGCGTGAAGCCGGTAAACTCGCAGGGCTGGAAGTCGTGCGCATTCTCAATGAACCGACGGCGGCCAGCCTCGCTTACGGCTACGGTTCGGATGAAAATCGGACCATCATGATTTACGATCTGGGCGGGGGCACCTTCGATGTTTCGATTGTCACCATTGAAAACAATGTGACCGAGGTGTTGGCAAGCCACGGCAATAACCGGCTTGGGGGGGATGATTTCGACCAACTGCTGGTAGATCGCTTGGTGAAGGATTTCCAGGTGCAAAATGCTGTGGATCTCAACGACGGCCATCGGATTGCCTTATCCCGGCTGTGGCGGGCGGCCGAAGAAACCAAGAAAAAGCTCAGTTTTGAGCCGTTTGTCAAGTTACGGGAAGAGGCGCTGGTTGACATCGACGGCAAACCGCTGCATCTTGAGACCGAAATATCGCGTGAAGAGTACGAGCAGATAATCGGTCCGCTGGCCGAATCCACGTTGGACAGTGTGTCCAGGGCCATGGACAACGCCGGCAAAAAGCCTGGGGATCTCGACGCCATCTTGCTAGTGGGCGGATCGACCCGGATTCCTTATGTGTCCCGCCTGTTGGAAGAACGTGCCGGTATCACGCCCCGCCATGATGTTCATCCGGATCTTTGTGTGGCCCTGGGTGCCGGGGTGCTGGCCTCACGGCTTGCCGGACGTGAGGTGGACAGGGTTCTGGTGGACGTTTCGCCGTATTCATTCGGCCCTTCCTATCTAGGGCAACGCGGCGGTATGGATTACCCATACTGTTATCATCCGATTATCCGATCCAACACGGCGCTGCCGGTGACGCGCACGGATAGATATTATACCAGTGTCCCTTATCAAACAGAGGTCAAAATCGATATTTATCAGGGTGAAGACCCGGATGCGCTGAAAAATATCCCCATTGGAAATTTTCGGGTTGAAGGCCTGATGCCGACCGAGCACCCGAACGCCGTTCTTTGCCGGATGAGCCTTGATGTCGACGGTATCCTGAAAGTCTCGGCCATCGAGAAGGAGACCGGAAAAACAAAGCAAATTACGATCAAGAACGCGCTTCAACCTAAAAGTGATGAGGAAATTTCTGAAGCCCGCAAGCAGTTGGAAGCGCTGTATGATAACCGCAGCACTGAGCTTAACGGCCTGTTGGATGATCTTGCCGCGCCAGATCTGGAAAACGTAGCGGATGACGAATACGACGTGATCGAGGTCCCCTTCAATTCCAGTCAGGTAAACCCCGCGGCGAATGGAACTGAAGAATCGACTAGCAAGGTCCTGGAGTTCGATTCACCGTGGAGCAGGGCTCATCGGGATGCGAATACCCTCCTGGAGCGTTCGCGTCGACTGCTGGATCGTATCCACCCTGAAGACCAGGAAGATGCCATCGATCTTCACGAAAGGATTGAATTGGCGATCACCGCTCGGGATACCGCCGGGCTTGGCGAAGCCTGCGAAGAGCTGAAGGAGCTGCTCTTCTTTGTCGAGGAACAGTAATGCAAAATAAAGGACCGTTGCGCTGCCCGGTGTGCCGGGCTAAATTTAGAGGTAGCCGGCAATGCTCGCGCTGTGGGGCGGATCTTACCGGTATTATGGTTCTGGCGGCCAGAGCTCAGCGTCGCCGCGTCAATGCGCGAAAATCATTATACGACCTGAATTTCGAAAAGGCCCATGAACATGCCGCAGCGGCACAACGCGAACATGCCACCGAAACGGGCAGAAAACTTCTGCTGTTGACGTCATGGCTCAAAGCGGAGCTGTGATACTACAGGCAATCTTGAATATTGAAGACTGAAGAATTATAGTATTTTATCTTTTTTTTTGATTTTTCGCATTAAGCTTGAGCAGCATTTAGGTGCCCTTGGAACCCTTTATAAATTGTCATATTTCTAATATCCTCCGAATACCCACAACCACATTTTTCTTTATTTATCTGTGCAAATCTGGGTAAATCCGTCTCATGAAAATCAGTCAAAATCTGCGATTGGCATTTGGGGCTATTGTAATTCTCTGGTTGGTATATTTCGCCAATCAAGTGACGATTGTTGACCTCCGTATTTATGGCATCATACCACGCCACCCGGACGGATTGTGGGGAATTCTAGCAGCTCCTTTTCTGCACGGCGATATGCAGCATTTAATCGCCAATAGCGGGGTTCTCTTTATCCTGTTGACTGTATCGCTTTCTTACAGCCGGGCCCGGACCTTCAAGGCGCTTTTGATCATCATGCTGCTGGGCGGGGCCATGGTATGGCTGCTCGGCAGGGCCGGAACCGTTCACATCGGTGCCAGCGGAATTATTTTCGGCTTGATCGGCTACCTGATGTGTCTGGGCCTGTTTCAACGCAATTGGAAGGCGCTGGTGATTTCGGTAGTCATCACGATAGTGTATGGGGGCGCGTTGTACTCGCTGCTGATGATCGTTCCGGGTGTCAGTTGGAGCGGTCACCTGTTTGGTTTTCTATCCGGTGTCGTAGCTGCCAGGGTTAAGTAATTGAAGATCTGTGGAGTCGCTGCGCAATAGGTCTTATAAGTCTTATAGGTCTTATATTATAGGTCTCATAAGTCTTATAGGTCCTATAATATAGGTCCTATAGGTCCTATAGGTCCTATATCGAATCGTGATGGAGCTTAAATATTCAATATTCAATATTCAATTCTAAGTCTTGCCTCGCCGTTTAATCTCTTCGATCAATATTAATTTGCCGAGTTCACCCGGCAGACACATCACCGCCCGGCCGCCGTTGATGCGTGTCAATTCACGGGTGAATTCCACCAGGACCGGGTTGTTGTCCAGCATAAACGTTTCGATGTTCATGCCCTGGGCCGTTACTTTCCGGACTTCCGCCAGGGTGGCCTTGCAGGCATTGGGGCTGAGCCCGAAAAAATTGTCCGGCAGTTCGACATGCAGCTGGTCCCGGTCGTAATAGGCGGTCGGTTGGCCGTCGGTGATGACGATGACGCGATTGTTGCGATTACCGCTTTTTTTGATGAGCCGCATGGCCAGGCGCAGTCCGTCCTGCAGGTTGGTAAAGGGTCGGCCCGGGTCCCATTGGGCCAGGGCCAGGTCGCGGCCTTTAAGCTCGTGCGCTTCGGTGCAAAACCCGACGATATGCAATTTGTCTTTGGGAAACCGCGAGCGGATGTAATGGTTGAGGGCCAGGGCCACTTTTTTGGCGGCTTCGAACCGGCCTTCCCAGGACATGGACCATGACAGATCCAGCAGCACGATGGTGGTCGTTGTAACCAATTGTTCGCGTTGCCGGATGTAAAAATCAGCGGGTGCCAGATCGAGTTGCCCGTGGCGGCTGCGGCCCTGGGTAACGGCTTTTAAGATGGTCCTGGATATATCCGGATCGAAGCGGTCGCCGTAGTGATAGGGCCGGGAAGAATCCGGCTCTATTTCGCCGGATTGGGGCGCATTGCCAGGATAGCCACCCCGTTTATCCCGTTTGATGTGGCGAAAGAGCTTGCCGAAGGCCAGCTCGCCCAGGGTTCGCATTCCACGCGGGGTCAGGTTAAAGCCCTCTTGCAGGGATTCGACGACACCCGCATCAGACACAGTTTGGGGCAGCTCGAGGAGAATATTTAAAGATTTGGCGGCGTTTGCGCCCAGAATCTTTTGTAGGGTTTGCGGATCAATGGTCGAAAATTCACCGCTCATGATCTGACGCCGGGTTTTTTCAATCGATTCAAGCAGGCGCATCAGTTCGAGGGCCTGGTCAAAGTTCACGGCCTCCGGCCCGCTGAATTTGGCGGCGTATTTACCGTAAAACTCATACAGATCGAAAATGTCGCTGCGTCGATTTTGCCAGTGGGAAAACAATTCGCGGCTGTCCGGGTCAGCAAAATCAAAATCAGACAGCTGCTGCAGCTTTTCCAGCAGACCGGGAGGCAGCTGCTCATAGCTTGGTCCCGGCGTCAGACCTTGAGCCCGGCGGGTTGACTGCTCCTGTGCCAGCAGGTTTTTGACGTCGTCGATGGGCTGGTCGAAAGCCTTTTCGAGATGATATTTGGCAAAGACATCATCGGCCTGCTTTTCCAGCTCCCGGATCATCTCTTCCAGGCCCATCACCCGAAAATTCATACCGGACAGCGGAAACCCGGACCACATCATCTGGGCCAGTGAGGTTTGCGGACTCAGGCCCTTGGCGATGTTGTCCAAAAAGGTCTCGACCATGCCTTTTCGTTTCAGGTCGAAAGGCTCCTGGCTGCCGTCCCATTTTTTATAGCGGACGGATTTCATTTGTACACCATGCGATCCTCGATGACTTCGCGGTTTAACTTGTTGGACAAGTGCAGCCCTTCCAGGATAAATTCGATGGCCGCCGCGGCTTCGGCCGGCTGAGCCGGATTAACCAGCTTGCCGGCCGCCTCTTTGATGCCCGGAATGACATCAAAGGCCGGCAGATAGTCTTCCGATGCCTGGCTGCGGGAGATTTCGGCCGTCACCCCATTTTCAAATGAGGCAATAATCGGCGTCAATTGATCCAGCTCGAAATGGGCATCAAAAACCACTTTGACGGCCTGTTTGACAAGATTGACGATGACATCGGCCTGGTTGTTCTCGACGGCTTCATATTCCATCTCCATTTTGCCGGCGATGGCCGGGTAGGTGGACTCGATGTCCGTGAGTCGCGGAACCACTTTGCCTTCAGAAGACTCAAGACTGCGCCTGAGGGCGCTGCCCACAATGGCTTCATAACTGCGAATGGATACCCGGCAACTGACCCCCGAATGTTGATTGATATCCGGACTACGACGCGCCTGAAAGGTGATCTCGGCTAATATTTCCTTGATAAACTCCGGTACGCGGGCTTTAAGACCATCTACCCTCAAAGGGCGGGCCTCCTGTTCCATGATGCGGATTTCAGATTTTCGTTCTAACGGGTAGTGCGTGCGGATCTGAACATCGAACCGGTCCTTCAAGGGGGTGATGATGCGTCCCCGGCTGGTGTAGTCTTCCGGATTGGCAGTGGCGACGATAAAGATATCCAGCGGCAGCCGCACCGGAAACCCTTTAATCTGGAAATCATTTTCTTCCATGATATTGAAAAAGCCCACCTGGATCTTTTCAGCCAGATCCGGCAGCTCGTTGACGGCAAAGATGCTGCGATGGGCCCGGGGCAGCAGACCGAAATGAATGGTGCTCTCATCGTCCAGGGTGCGGCCCCGGGCCACCTTGATGGGATCCACCTCGCCGATTAAATCGGCCGTGCTGACATCCGAAGTCGCCAGTTTTTCGATTAAACGCTTTTCCCGCGGAATGTAGTCCAGTGGCAGGGCATCGCCCATCTCGGCGAGTTTGCGTTTACACTCGGCGCAGATCGGATCAAAGGGGCTGTCGTGAATGGGACATCCGGCAATGGCGGGCATTTCTTCATCCAAAAAATCGATCATGCTCCTGATAATGCGGCTTTTCCCCTGGCCTCTTTCCCCCAGCAGAATGATGTTGTGGCCGCATAAGATGGCGTTGACCAACGCCGGCTGCACGGTTTCATCATAGCCGATGAGAGCGGGAAAAATGGGCGCTTTGTTTTTCAATCTCCGGATCAGGTTGCGCCGCATTTCCGTGCGTACGTCCGGTAGATGATCAACGTACTGTTTTATTTCACCGAGGGTTGTGGGTCTTTTTTGCAGCATGCGTACTCCTGATTCTTACTTTGTAAATAATGGCTTATTATAGGCTTATTCTACCCTAATTGAGGGAATAAGCTCAAAGTATGTTGTGAGTTGGAGGTTGTAAGTTATAGAGCCTGCGCATAAACTTAAAATTGATCAGAATAAATTACAAAATTGTAGGTCCAACATTTTAAATTTGGTCAATGTTCTTTGAAAAATTGGTTAAAGCAGCAATCTGCTGTGCTTCAGGTTA
>Ga0209338_1000656_pt1 | contig 10691 bp, 8 predicted proteins | sample OlaalgELextract1_FD_187374 | JGI IMG/M metagenome (GOLD analysis project Ga0209338, IMG submission 187374) | Olavius algarvensis symbiont microbial communities from Tuscany, Italy - Type A ELBA extract 1 (SPAdes) (version 2) | ecosystem: Host-associated > Annelida > Digestive system >... | reverse complement strand
TGTTTACGGCAGATGCCACGCCCGGGTACTTTGAAGATAAGTAGGCGCAATATTAGAAGTCGACCGTCAGTCCCCGTACGGGACTAATTTTATTATTATGCACCTAACTCGATACAATGAGAAGCGCATATTGCGATAGACAGTCGTGATGTTGTTGGGCGTTGGTTGGTCACATTCGTGATTTGTGGCTAAATGGTGCTTCAGAGGTCTATAGCTGCTATTGAACACGAATAGGAAACCCTAGCCCAGGAATTCAATGTTATTATCAACCGGCTAGAGTGACCCCTAACGTGGCATCTGGACCATCACTTTTGAAATTTGAAGTGCATCTTATGGTATTACTATGTCTCACATTGTCGAATTTTGTTCCCTGACAAAACTGAATGGCAGTTTATCTCGGCTACACTCTGCGGTACACTCTGCGGATGAAGACGCTGTTTTGTGGCTGACCAGTTATGGTTGATGACACGCATACGAGAAGAAGAAGAAGACTATGGTCACTTGTTATTATTATTGTTATTATTATCATTGCTATTATCTGTCAATTATGCGATAAATGTCAATGACAAAGTTGGCGAATTGCATTTGCTGCAGAATCATTTCATACATTTGTCAGCCTTGTGTCGGAATTTCCGAGTGTCAAGGAAAAAAGTCAGTTTGTGTTTGTTCCAGGCCCACGTGACCCGGGCCCTGGTCCCATTCTGCCGAGGTATTTCATGTGCTGCTTGAATTGCATTTAGCATTTAGTTTTTTCATGCTGATGAATACTAAATATTAGGACATTATCAGAAGTATATAGAATATGAGATATGAAGAGGTCATTAACCATGTGCTTAGACTTGCTGACTAACTAGATTGTGTGGCATTAAGGAAGTCCATGTGGCTAGTGTTTACCTTCATGCATTTGCTGTAATGAATAAGATCATATAGTCATATATGTACAGATAAGTATCAGTAAACAAGTCGTTAGTACCAGTTTGAAGGCTGATGATATAGGCAACTATATTAGCGAAAGCACACTCAGATATTAATCATTTTTTCCATAGTATCCCAGTTGAACACGTCTTAGAATGGTCCAGATGCTGTAACTGGATGGCATGTATTGTTCATGTACAGTACAGTTGATACACCAGGGTGATCTGTGTAAAGGCGTGCAACGACCTAGTAGCTGTGTGAACCCTCCAGGTCGAGCACAGAAGGCGTATCGAGGCACTGGCACTGAGTGAGCGGGGTGTGGGGAAAGGGTGCCTCTCCCCACAGACAATTTAGTAATTTTTATCTCAAAATGACAGATTTTGAACATATGCTGTAAATTTATCCGCACAGATATACAAACAAGCAGATAACATTCGTGGTAGACATTTATTGAAATTAAATGTTATTGCACCATACTGAGTTTAATAACTTTTTTGTAAAGTTGTACAGTTGCGCATTCAAGTTTTGCAAGGTAGTGCGGCAGCAGACTTATGGTTAGGTGGTCGTTTTAATACCACCTTCCTTAGCAGTAGATCTGAGAATACAACAGTGAAAGAATTATTAAAATCGGTCTACATTTGCCAAAGTCATTGCAAAAATAAAAGTGGCACCCATTTTTTGAGACAGTGTACATGTATACGTGTTTCTGTTAGTGATGTACCAAAATGTGCAGTATATGTACTTGTCAGGCCTGCCATTCCAAATTGTATAACTGAAGAAGTACGTGAAGCACTACCTTCGGCAGTATTCACAAGTAATCCATGTCGACTACAGTACTGCACGCAGGAAATAGTTGTATTTCGGGAGGACATCGTCATGAAAATGTGTCGTAACTGTGTTCGATATCCTGCCGACGGCAACATTCCGATGCATGTAATTTTACTTGCTTTTCTAAAGTGTCTTTGCTTGTGTTTTAGTTGTGGCACTGACACCATAGAAAATATGATAGTGTATAAATGCTGATGCACTATAGACGAGTTACTTAGTAGAACTACAACTGGATTGCTTCGAAAGTTAGTAGCATTTCTAGCCTAACATTACAAGCTGTTACTGTTTAAAGTGTGCACAGTATGCTGTGTGTGACAGTTTACGAAGACAATTATCTGCCAGTCTCATCTATGTCCACTGCCGCTGCATGTGGCACCTGTCTACTGGACATATGATTTCAGTCTGCGTATGTATCCATTACCGGATCTAATTGTCTGTGCCGACAAATATGATCCATTTACATCAACTCAGGTCGACTGCACAGTTGCTAACCCGGTATGAATATATTAGCTGCATCTTCACGTTTGAAAAACTGTACTGGACTGACCATTTCAGTTGTATGTGTCGTAATGCTTGTTGATGATACTGTAGTCTTTTGTTTTTTTGGCTCATTTCCACGGAGCAGTTATGCATTCAGTGTTTACTGGCCAGCATCACTAAATAATGAGTGAATAGATTAATCATGTCTCGACAGATTTTATAAGTGATCATGAGTTAACAAAGTAAATAAAGGACATTTGAAAAACTACCGGATTGACCGTTCCAGTGTTATCATTTTTAGTTTAGCATGTCGTAATGCTTGTTGATATTACTGACTGTGTTTTGGTTTTAGGGTTCATTTCCACGGAGCAATTATGCATTCAAAGTTTACTGGCCAGCATCAAAACAGATTGAAGACTGTCGTATTGATGACGGACAGTGATGTGACAGTTGTTATTGCGTCAATTGTGTAAATAAAAGATTTTTTACGTGTGCTAACACATTGAAGTCTGTTAAGCCTGTTTTGTGACAAGTGGCATGAACTTGTTAGTCCATTTCTGTGTTCTTGTGCTATGATTAGGTCATGTTTTGGTAATATCAATTTTTTCGGTGGTCTTTCTGCAACGTATGTGAAGGCTTCCACAAAACTGCGGCAGTTGGCAGTACTATGTCCACGAAACCTGTTTTCGACAGAATCACAAAGATAACATTATGTGGACATACATTTGTGTTTGACACTGCCACATACTGACTATTAATGACAAAATCATGATATTTTGCAGTGATGTAAACAAAACAAGCACTTCCGTTTAATTACTGGCAATAAATATTCTATGTTACATGTAATATAACGACATTAAGTCAAGTGTGGAAGCATGGAATGGACATAACATCTTTGCACATTTCTATAAAAATTTCAGATTTTGTCCAGAGATGGGAAAATGCTCGGGCTGTCACATGGTATGAAAATCTAAATTTTGTCAAAAAGTGGACATAGAACCTTTGTGCCTATCAGTGTCGTTAGCCTATTACGTTAAGTGAACTCGACTAGAATTAGCAACTTGTTACTGCAAAATGCCGTGCAGTTCTTGAGAATGCTTACTACTAAATTCCTTTAGATGACCATTGCATAAATATTTCTGAATAATGCCCAGCAGACAGTCCATTTTTCATCAACATGTAATTCTGCAGTAACTGAGTACCGGTAACTGTTTTTGTTGCGCTCAGGTATGCTAGAGCATGACTTAGCTTAGCTATGGTTGGTGTGTCTACCTATCTGTATGTCCATCTCACAAGCCAGTACTGAATGCATATCTTTTATGTGCTCATCAGATCATGTGGTTTGTACCATTGGGCAGCCATAGGTCCCAGAGGAAACACCCGTTTGGTAAAAACGGTGAAAAACATCAAGGGGTATACTTTGTTGAGACACAGTGTAGAAAGACAGGTGATTTGTCAATTGCTGATGTCATTTCAGCTGCTATGAACAGTTTCGATTGTCTGTATATCAGATTGCATCAGATATACAGTATATATAACGTACAAAGTCAATTACAACATCTGGACGTCATATGTCCGAAATTATTTCTTCTAGCATGACATGTTGGCAATAGCTTTTGCAACAGACATACAGTGAAGCACATCATTAATATTTCTATTAGGACCTTGTCCTGCACAGGGTGCACTGCTGTGGACCTAAGGCATTCATTGTGACATTAACAGCAATAATGAGATCACAGCAACACTTAAGTACACGCATCTTAACATTCACAATATACAATGTGTGCCAAAAAATGAGACTTGCATCATTTGTAATAACTTGTACAGTTGTAAATCTATTGCAATGAAATTTAGCATGTGATATCCTGATGACCTTAGCTATTAAATGCATACATAGTTTGCCACAACATCTTAGTTATGTGACACTTGGGGCCTGTATTCCTCGGTTCATCATCTACTAAGCTATTGACCAGTGGCAAACACAGCTGCATGCATGTGTAAAGGCATAGGGACGTCACTTCGAACACCTACTGTGACCTAGACACACAACAACCGGCTCATTTCAGAGCCACCTACACATCGAAACCGGTTCTCTTCAGAGCCACTCACACTACTGAGACAAAGACAACATCAGTTTTCAATTTTTATGTACTGTTGGGTAGTGTAGAAACATAACTAAGGTGAGGTGGCAAATTAGGTACGCATTTAATAGCTAAGGCCATCAGTATATCAAGTGCTAAATTTCATTGCAAACGAATTACAACTGTACAAGATATTCAAGATTATCCGAGTCTTATTTTTTTGGCACACAATGTAGTAATACATGTAAGTTTATTAAAATTAATTATTACAACATACATGACTATCAGCTAATGATCGCTGCCATGACACAACACATAATTACACACTCTTGAAAACCCAGTATACACATTAGCAGAATCTTACATTTATAAAAATAGATATTAACTCAATATCTGGCTTAAGCTGTTGCTGTGTGAAACTTTACCAGTTGTTCTGCTGTAACTGACTAGATTTACACATCGGCAGTTTGCATTAATTACAACTGACAACAAACTTCTGCACAGTGATGAAAACAGTGTCATCTGAGTTGTTCAGCTTTTGTAGCCTGTGATCTTGAGAACATCTGCTGCCAGACTTGACAATGCTACATCGGCATTTGAGCTGCACAAACATTAACTCACATGAAGAGGTTCACCACAGCCTTTGTTCACAGTAACACAATGTTGTCAGTATTGTCATTTGATCAGTAATGATACCAAGTAGAGCTACGGGCTAGCTTCCCCTTTTACCTGTGTTGGCTGGTAAAACTTTGGGGGAATGGAGGGGTATTTTGTACAGGCTGGATTAGCTTACTGACATTCTTTCTCTAAGCAAATTCTGGTACACTAGTAAAAAGCACATAAACTGCACGTAAATAACAGTACATGTAATTAAAATAATCATACCTTGCAGTATGGACAAGACCTCTGACAGTTTCTGCTAATCCATCACCATACTGTTTGACCAATTCAAAGTGTCCTTGGTCTGAACTAATCTGAAAACGGTGCACAATAAAGTACAAACAGTCTGTCGTCACTGAATAAATGCAGAACAGCACACCAAGCAGTTCATAACACTGAACTGCACGTCAGTAAATCACTGATTTTCTCGTTACATATATCTTTTAACCTTTTAGACTCCAAAGGCAATTGAATAATACGAAGTTGGTACACTGGCCATTGATGGGTGGGCTGTTACGTTTGGTACAGTGAGGAGGGGCCAGGGTGAGCTGCGACCCCACCCAGTCCCCTCCTCACTGTACCAAATGTAACAGTCCGTTGCTCTACGGTTTTAATGTGGCGATTAAAGAGTTAATACCCGGTCACAATTTCAACAGAACACTTACAATGCGTTTAAGAATCCGTAGAATAACTTTCTGTTTCTTGCCATCAGTATTCTTCAGCACAGTGCTATAACATTCCTAGTCAACAGACAACCACACAGTACAGAAATACAAATAAACTACATACTATGGTATGACTAACTCAAATGAAGAAGTCAAACACATTTTCTGCCTCACTGAGAATGATGCTGCCAGAAAATGACTGATGGTGAGAACCAGCTGGGTTCAACTCCTAGTCTGGTCAGATAGTTGGTGTCAGGATTAGTGCAAATGCTCGGACTGGCAAGAGGGTTAGATGTTGTCCATAATCTGTGACTGTTAGTGGCATTTAAATGCCATCATGGCTGGATCTCTAGTAAGATCAAGGACATTGTGTGGCCGGGAACCTTACGTAAGTCGCCTAGCCCAGGGTGGTTTGAAAATTGGCCTGGCCTGGGTGAGAATGTCTGGATACCTGCTTAACTCAACTAGGTTTACCATGCTCCAAGCAAGTATGGTTAATGCCTTGGTGCAGTTACAGTACTGACTTGGGACAGCCAGGAGTCCAAAGGCCCGCATAGGTGTACAAAAAAGCTGAGAAGCTGTACAGTGTCTCTGTGCTCCCAACACTCTGTAGCCACAATGATGGGAGCTGCTTCAGGGCCAGGGAGGGTTTTCTGTATTGGATAACGGGAGGGAAAGGGAAGAGGAAGGAGGGAATTGAATGATTCAGATGACACTGTTGGTATGCACAACATAGATATAATGGTAAAGACAAAAGTTACAACCAGTACTTTAAATGCTATCAAACTGTATTAATTACATTTTTCTGAGTGGACCTCAATCCATGATTCCTCAGTGGTTTTGTGACACCAACCAGCGGCAAGGAATGCTGCTGCATTTAAATCAGCAGTCCCATGCCACTACCAGTATTAATTAATTACAATTAATTACAGGATGATTTGGAAGTAACAAAATCATTGCAAATAATAACTGAAATCTTACAAGATGTGCCACTGTTAAACTTCCACTCGTTTCTGCTCCATAGAGTTGCACTAGTAATGACAGACACTTTAACGACATATCCGAGATGTCCGTATCTTCATGGACCAGCTTGACATCACAAAACAGCAACTAACACTTAGTGCAACAGAACACTCTCAGCTATTTTTATCAAGTTTCGGGCATAGCCGAACTTGTCCATATTTCAATTATATTTCTGCAACAATGCATTAATTAATGAGATTAACAGCAGTATCTGTAAGGGTACGGGTCATCAATACAACCTGTAAACACCGGAATGAAAGATGCCAACAAAATTTACCAGTATATTACTGTTCTGCAATGAAGTGAAAATACAACTTAAATAAAAACTTGTTTACAAGAAGCAATGACGCTGAAAGCCAACACGAGCATAGCTCAAGAATCAATTCTACATGTACTATACTAGTTGTCACATGTATAAGTAGAAATTATTTAAAAACCGAGACCATATCATGGCATATGTAATTATAAAGGAACAGTCACATGAGAAAATATTATCAAAAAAGTCATGCATAAACAATGTATCAAAATTTCTACAAAATATGAAACAGTTACAAGATGAGTAAGAGGACTGATGAACTGTGCAAAAGGTTTGTGTGACAACAGCAGTTCTTCAGCTTCTTCCGTCTCTTTGCTAACACCATCACCATGCCCAGCTTTTCTTGCCTGTCTCCACAGCACAATGTAGTACAAAGCGATACAAATACGAAACATGCACTCAACAAGAACTAATCACTAGATTGGATAACCGAATGCTACATGCCATCAACGTATTTGGCCTTTTAGACTTTAGTAAAAATACACAGAATGCTTATTAGCTGCTCGGACTGATCACACAATCTGACTGTACCCTTTTCCAAAATGTGTGTTCCATTATGTCAAACAAAACTTCATGTAAAATCACAAATACTGACCGTCACAAGTCAAAGTTATACTCATGTTTCAAATTACAGAGGTTAGCATAGATGCATGCCTTTGAAATATGCGTTACGGTCATTCAAGTTCTGTGAAAATGGCAGAATTTTATAGACCATATATGACTTCCTGTCATTCTGCAATTGTAAGTATAGCTCTATCTTGTACCATTTTCTAGTCATTTCAGCTGAAGAATCTCGAGGGGTCACTCAAATAATTATGTGTCCTTGAAATCTGAGTGAGGGGTATTGTTTGCGAGATAAAGCCAGGTATCAGTAAAAAAATTACGATTATTCATACCCTTGTAAATGACAACCCCCGCTGATCAAAAACAGTTGGGAATGTTTTTGCACCGTTTTCTTACTGAGCCCAATGGCTACGCTACAATATGGTGCAAAAAATCTGGAAAAATTCAACCCTCTGAGTAGAGTGCACCAATGTTACAGACAGACGACAGACAGAATTGCAATGACGGAATTATGATGCCAGTAGCCACAGTCACAGTTACCGTACCATAGTCACAGTCATCTAAAACTGACAGATGGCTATTTTAGTCTAATGTATGAGATCAAAACAGAAAACTAAACTAGAACAGAAACTGAAAATGATAAGCAATAAAAACAAGGTAATGCGCAGCATGACAGGCCTGCCACGCGACCATCGCAGCTGCAGACACCGTGCACCATGCAGACAGTCAGACACCGTGCACCGTTACGAACTTCAAAACATTACCTGCCACGCTTACTTCGTGCCGTGCAGGAAGTGGGCGTGGCAGGTAAAAACCAATACTAGAGATCGTTAAGGCAGTCTGATGGTTCGGATATGACCAACTACCTACAGCTTTCAAAATTGCATGTATAATCACAGATTACATGAAAAGTTGAGAACTATATTAACATATATGCAACGGCAAAAAGTGTGTAACTGGATGTGCACAGAGCACTTTTACAGCATCCAAAACAGGCTGCACTATATAATACTGGCAAACTGTGTTAACAGCCTGATGTTTAAATAACAAGCACCATTGAAAACAGTTTCATACCAATCAGCAATAAAGAAATTTTTAACTTCTGAAATCACATAGCAGCAACTGAACTAATTACATCAAGTGCACGACGAACAACTTCCGAGACCGATTTCAGAGCACCATGCGTCGTGTCGAGCAACATTGCAAGCACCAGCATTGCAGACTTCACGTCACCATTTTCCTCATTGATACACATTTGACTAACTTCAGTAAACAAGTAGCTTAAGTGATTTACAAACCCTGAACACATGCAAATAGACAGTGCTTAACAGCTACCAGACACTATGCTGCTAACAAACTGTACATTTAAATGTGAAATCATAAGCACAATTTGTCAAGCTTACAGTACAACAGGATCCCATTTAATTATCAATGCTAGATGGCTACAATATAATGTGTGAAATATAATATATAATATACCGGGTGGCACTAAAAAAACGCCCCGAACTTTGCGTAACTATAACGGCGCGTATACTTTATAGGGAGAAATTTCCTTTCGCACATTTGTAGATAAGTATGTACTGTTACTTACTTATAAATTTCAGTGACACCATTAATGACGTCACTGAACGCCGCTTAATGACGTAAGACGAGTAGATTAGATTGAAGATGTTTTCAAAAGACGATTTGGCGATTATTGTTACGTGTTTCACTGAAAAGGGATGGACTGGTACTTGGATTGCTAGATTACTCAGTTTGGGATATCTTGCAAGAACTTGTCTACGAAGGAAGGCGTGAACCGTTTGCAAACCTCGAAGGTCTTCAGAATGTTATCAGAGACAAATGGCATGATGTCGACGATCAGACAGTCAGAAAAGCTATATTGGAGCGGAAAAGGTGTTTAGCAGCAGTGGCAAAGCAGAATGGAGGAACTATTCAACACATTTTCTGCTGATCAGTTGACTGATGATTACTGTGACGTTCTGATGTAGCCTGCATACGAGCGACAACATAAATGATGAACCGCTTGTAAACATTGTTTTATGACGTGTAACACTATTTCGTTTGTATCACGGCTAATACGGAAGTGTTTTAGGCCAGAATTCCTAGACATATTCGAAGATGTTTGCTCATTACATACGTGCTTTTCTGCTGATTCATTTCGACTACTCTGTTGCATAACGCCATGCGAATGTTCCAGACGTTTTTTTTTTGTGCCACCCGGTAATATACACTGTGTCCAGAAAAAAGGTGCCACTGATTTTTTGCTGTAACTTTTACAAATATTGATGGATTTTCATAATTTTTCGTGCAAAACTTCGCAAGAGAATGCCAAAGTCACTGGCATTAAAAAAATTTTGCCACACGTTCGTTATGTTGCTACCATACCGTGTGAAGGTCTTAGACACAAAAGTAACACATTTCACATCAATATTAGCACTTTGCTGCTTTGCACATGTTTACATCGATCACATTTACAGAAACCAGTATCGATGAAACAAACAAAACACAGCAGAAAGTCAAGAGGCTCAAAATTTATGTTCACAATGTCCAACGCATTCACGCGAACACATGTATTCAAACGACTACGCCACTGTGCAATTGCTGATGGTTTCGGTGGCAGTGTCCAATCTTGGTGCTACGCAGCTACACTTCTTGGAACCAGGGGTGTCAATGATGACTTTTACCGCAATACAGTTCTGCTGAATATGCTTCTGCCGGATATCCGCTCTGTTTTTGGAGATTACTACCTTTTTCAGCAAGATGGGGCAATGGCACATCGTGCACGTGACACTGTCACCATGCTGCAGAGACGACGCCAGAGTTTATCCCTCCAAAGATGTGGCCACCTAATTTGCCAGGTTTCAATCTGGTGGACTACAGCATCTAGGGTATGCTTCTAGAGAGGGTCTACCACTCGCGGATCCATGATGTGAAGGAGTTGAAAGAACGTCTGCTGAGGGAGTGGAGGCTGCTGGACCACACCGTCATCGCGGCAGCGATTGCGCAGTCGTTTAAATGCATGTGTTTGCATGAATGGTGGACATTTTGAACATAAATTTTGAGCCTCTGACTTTCTGCTGTGTTTTGTTTGTTTCATCGATACTGGTTTCTGTAAATGTGATCGATATAAAATGGGCAAAGTGCTAATATTGGTGT
>Ga0209338_1000655_pt1 | contig 10692 bp, 13 predicted proteins | sample OlaalgELextract1_FD_187374 | JGI IMG/M metagenome (GOLD analysis project Ga0209338, IMG submission 187374) | Olavius algarvensis symbiont microbial communities from Tuscany, Italy - Type A ELBA extract 1 (SPAdes) (version 2) | ecosystem: Host-associated > Annelida > Digestive system >... | reverse complement strand
TAACCTGAAGCACAGCAGATTGCTGCTTTAACCAATTTTTCAAAGAACATTGACCAAATTTAAAATGTTGGACCTACAATTTTGTAATTTATTCTGATCAATTTTAAGTTTATGCGCAGGCTCTATAGTCCTGGCCCTCCTGGGTGTTAACCGGCAAAAACGCCAGGTCTTTGTTGGGGATATCCGAATGCCACTTGCGGTTTAACTCAAAGGCCTGTCCGTTATAAAACCTGGCGATCACATTCCCCAGGTGCCGGGATCCGGAATGGATCATCAGCCACACGCGGTTATCATCCCCGGCCTGAATTTCGATAAAATGATTGCCCCCGCCAAGGGTTCCAAGATTTCGGCAGGCAAGGTCGCGAACATGTTCGGAAAACCATTTCCTATCACGATAGGCGTCAATGGCTTCATCAAAATCGCCCGGGTGCTGCGCCTTCTTATGGGCCCTTCCTTCACCGCACGGAATCGTTTCCTTGACTTTTTTGACAACATCTCTGAGCTGGTCCCGGGTGGTATCGGAAACATCAATACTGGTTCGAACGGCGCCCATGCCGCATCCGATATCCACGCCCACGGCATTGGGAATAACGACGTTTTTACAGGCAATCACACCACCGATCGGCATTCCATAGCCCTGATGGCAATCCGGCATCAGGGCAACATGGCGAAATACGACCGGGTGCTTGGCGAGATTCGCCGCCTGGGCCATGGCCCCTTCTTCTATGTCTTGGCACCACGATTTTACCGGCACATTAAACTTATCTTCATCTTTTATCCATTCCATATTTCGATCTCCCATTTGTTCCGATCGTATTCATGCACTGCAATTTCAACATCAAGAAACTTTTGGATCACTTCAATATTGGTTGTAGTATGCCGGGTGGGTGAAAGCGTTCTGAATTTACCCCCGCCCGCCAATGCCATTGGCACCAGCAGCTGGTCTGCAAGGTAGCGGCCGACAGGAACATCGTAGGCCAGGTATTCCTGGACCGACTTTACCGCCCGCTTGGCCACTTTTTCGGCCGTAATGCCCTTTTCACCAAACCCGGTGAAAACTTCGCTAATATTTTCACTTTCAATCTCAACGATCAGGATGTTGCCGGGTCCCTGGGATTTTTCAACTTCAACGGCTTCGAGCCGATCGCGATCCCATTCAAGTTTTTCCATAACAACCTTCAGCTCCCTGTGTGCGATCTTGACCGGCAAATTGGCCACCGATGCGCGGGCATTTCGTCGAATAATATCCCCGCGCTCAAGAAGATCAAACCGGTTAAGGCCGGCCGGCATAATCGACACCCTGAATCGTCCTCCGCCCGCGGGATAAAAACCGGGCTTTTCCAGCACGGCTTCAACCCTGGGCCCCATCCGATTAATTAGGGGAAGAAAGGCCTTTTCAAGAAAGTCAAAAGGTGGGGCAAACGGATTGTGCGTGCCCCCTTCCAGCATAATTTCGGATGGCTCGCCGGCAATGATCAGTGCCGGCAGGATGGTCTGAAAAACCAGCGTGCAACTTCCAGCGGAACCGATTGCAAAATGGAAATTCCCCGGCCGGATCATTTTGGGTTCAAACGCAAAGGCCAGCGAGCCGATGCGGTTGCCTTCTATTCTTGCCCCGCCAACCTCGGCCGCTGCATTTACAGCCGTTAGATGCTGCCGCATGAGCCCCGGCTTTTTGCGCCCGGCCCGGATGCTGTGGATTGAAAAGGGTTTGCCCGTAACCAGGGAAAGCGCCAGCGACGTTCGCAGGATCTGACCGCCGCCTTCGCCATATGATCCGTCAATGGTAATCATTCTCATATCTCCTTATGATATCCATATTTTTCCAGTTTGAGGGTTGCCCCGCCCACTTAGCGGGGCAATTCCTCATCAGTTAAAGATTATAGTAAGTTTACCACTCGGTCAGCAAGTCCCTTTTCACCGAGCACGACGTTAAGCTTGGAATTACCAGCGATTTTCTCGAGAACGTCCAGCTCACGCAGGCGCATCAATGTCGGGTTGCTGTCCAGAAGTTTGGCGGTATTGGCCTGGCTGCGCATTGCAGCAGTCTCTTCCCGACGCATGATCAGGTTGGCATCTGCCGCTTTCCGGGCCTCGATGACTTTATTCATCATATCTTTCATATCACCGGGCAGGATAACATCCCGGATCCCGATGGATAAAACATCGATGCCGAATGCTGCGGCACGGTCTTTTATGGTGTCCTCAAGATCTTTTGCCACCCTCTCTTTGTCGCTCAGAAGCGTGTCCAGATCAAAAGTACCCACCACCGCTCGCAAGGCAAGCTGAGCCTCACGATAAACGGCCTGTTGGCTGTCATCCACAACCGACACGGACTTAAATGCATCGACAACCCGATAGGTGATGACGGAATTCAGGCGCAGGGTCACTTTATCAGAGGTCATGATCTCCTGACCGGAAACATCCACCACCGTCTCACGCATGTCGACATGGTAGAATTTCACTTTGCCCATGTTTTTCCAGAACATATACCGACCCGGGTCGAACGTCTCGACATAGGTGCCGTCTTGAAAATAAACACCGGCGCATCCCGGCTCCACGGTAGAAATATTCAGTTCACTGGCTACATTGGCGGACTTTGCAATCAGGTTGAAGTAGTCATGCTCGAAGTGAACCTGACGTGCGTCAACAATGTCGACCTGAACATCACGGACCTTGGTCCACAGGGCATATAATCCCGGTCCCAGGACTGTTTCAAATCTTCCATCAATCCAGACCAGTGCCCGTTGATTATTTTTGAGATCCACGACGGTTGCCTGCCCCTCGAGACCACCGGATTTGACCAAAACATCCAGATCTTCATGCATGATCCAGGGGGTGCGCTGAGAGACGACGTCCACTTTAACCTTAAACAGCGGGTCGACAAACCAGTGGCGCCCCGTCTCCAGGAGACCCTGGAATTCGCCATCCCGGAAGTACAGGCCTTTTTCATAGGAACGAATTTTTGCTGTTTTAATTAAGAACATTTTTCTCTCCTTTCCCCCAACCCGGACAAGCCGGAATTGAAAATTGAAGATTGAAGATTGAATATTTGTGGTTCGCCTTGACTCGACTGCCGTTCGACAAGCTCCGGCCCCGAGCAGGTCGAGGGGAGCTCGTCACAAGTCGGCGGATCTATTTTATTCTGCCGCCAACATCAAATTTGAGCAAAACTGATTTGGTAACTGTCCAAGGAATTATGTCCAATATAATCGATGGAGCGCAGCGGCTCCGCCAATCCGCAATCCGCAATCCGAAATCCGCAATACAGTATCCCTCAATCCCTAGATCCCTAATGCTGCCAGCGGATCATGGTTATATAAACGCCGGGTGAAATGCCGTCGGGAAGCAAGCCGACATCTTGCCACACTTAACACGCGGAGCGCTGTTTAAGCTTCGCCTGTCCTTCAGGCATTACTGCATTTGATCGAATCCGTTATAAATCCCGTTTTCTTCCGGGTTTTATAAACCGGATACATGTCATGCTGCCGGCCTGAATTCCAAAATAAAGCGGTATCCACGCGCTGCATGGCGCGTTGCAAGTGCTGTTTCACCCGAACATCCGCTTTTGACGGTGACCGATGCCATCCCTTTAAAAACCGGATTCGCATTCAGGCCAGCCGATTCCGGCTGAAGGCTCGGGTAAAACCGGTCGGATACCGGCTTGCTCCCCTCGGGCCTTTTGGGTGATCGTTACCGCGATCATCGGGGGTCTTAACCCTAAATGGAGCAGGAGTTGAACCTGCGGCCTACGGATTAGATTCCGTTGCTCTACCAACTGAGCTATCCTGGTCTGATACCTAACCTCGTTAGATTCCATGTTCGATACACACTACATTGACAGCAAGATCGTAAAAAATGTTCACTATCATTGACGAATGCAGTGCGTCGCTGGCCCGGCGGATATCAGCTTTTGAAAGAACAATTGCCGCCTGATAGAGCAACTGGCATGCCATTTATCCAATAAATATTGAATTTCAGATATATTCCTCTGAAATTATTCAACATAATATTTTATTGGCTTTATTTTTGCGGTTGACATAAAAAATTAAATTCATTATATTATTTATAATATTTTATAAATTAGTAGATAGTCATATATGAAAAAGTTAGTTGTCATAGGACTGCTCGGGCCGACCCTGGATATGGGGAAACGGTCAAAAAGATGGGAACGGTGGCGCCCAACGGTGGCGCTGTGCCAGCACGAGGATTTACTGGTAAACCGTTTCGAGCTGCTCTATCAGAAAAGGTTCAAATCGCTCCAGGATCGGGTTGTCAAAGACATACAACATATTTCTCCGGAAACTGAAGTCGTCTCACATGCGGTTGACTTTCGGGATCCGTGGGACCTTGAAGAAGTCTACGGAGCTTTGCATGATTTCGCAAAGGCCTATGCCTTTGACCCGGACAGCGAGGAGTATCTTGTTCACATAACAACGGGAACCCATGTTGCGCAGATATGTCTTTACCTGCTCACCGAATCAAATTACCTCCCGGCCAAGCTGATTCAAACAAGCCCTTCTCCAGGCAAAAGTAAAGATCATGATGTCAGCGGTGAATATCGAATCATCGATCTTGACCTGTCGAAGTACGACCGGATTGCCATGCGCTTCAGACAGGAACTGGATGATGATATTACCTTTTTAAAATCAGGTATCGAAACCCGCAACGAAGCGTTCAATGCTTTGATTGAACGGATTGAACAGGTTGCCGTAAATTCAACAGACCCGGTTCTGATCACCGGGCCAACGGGGGCCGGAAAATCAAATCTTGCCAGACGTATATATGAGCTGAAAAAGTCGAGACGACAGCTTAAAGGGGATTTTATTGAAATCAATTGCGCCACCCTGCGGGGCGATGCTGCCATGTCAGCCCTGTTCGGACATAAGAAAGGCGCGTTTACCGGGGCAGCCCGGGACCGCGACGGTCTTTTGCGGGCAGCCGACAAAGGAATGCTGTTTCTGGATGAGGTCGGCGAGCTCGGCCTTGATGAGCAATCAATGCTGCTGCGCGCGATTGAAGAAAAAAAATTTCTTCCTTTGGGCTCCGATGAAGAAACGCAGAGTGATTTTCAGCTCATCTGCGGCACGAATCGCGACCTTAGTGTCATTGTGGCCAACGGTTGTTTCCGTGATGATCTGCTGAGCCGAATAAATCTGTGGACTTTTCACATGCCGGGGCTTGCGCAAAGGCCGGAAGATATTGAACCGAACCTGAAATTTGAGCTGGACCGATTCGCGGAGAGAAACAATGTCCACGTTACCTTTAATAGGGAGGCCCGGAAACAATTTCTCGCGTTTGCGACTTCTTCCGATGCGTTGTGGTCGGCAAATTTCAGAGATCTAAACGGGGCAGTGACCCGTATGTCCACCCTTGCCCCGGGTGGCCGAATCACCAAGGAAGTTGTTCAGGAAGAAATAGCGAGATTAAACCTTATGTGGCGCGCTAAGACGGCCGACAACCAAAATAAGATCTTAGATGCAGTGATCGGCACAGACAGAGCCGGAGAGCTTGATCGTTTTGAGAAAGTTCAGCTGGCTGATGTTCTTAAAGTATGCAAAGATTCAAAAAGTATGTCGGAAGCCGGTCGAAAGGTTTTTGCAGTTTCCCGCACAAAAAAACGAATAACGAATGATGCAGATCGACTGCGCAAATACCTAGCGCGTTACAATATTCAATGGGGTGATTTATGAACCAGCCGGAATTATATATTTTAGGGGTGGAGTTTACCTTAGACTCCAAATGGAGTAATGGAATGTCGCAGATCCGCCTTTGGAGGACTGAAACAATGGAATATTGGCAATCGAAAGCGGATCACGGTCTGATTTTATAAACTGATCCATGCCATCCCTAAAAAATAGATCCCATTCCACCAAACCCAGTCCTCCTCCGGCGGATCTAAGATATTCCATCATTCCGCTCCCGCTTGCAGCAGATACACGGCATAGCCGATTGTCTCTGGCCCCCGAAGACGGGATCAACGACTGGCCCAGCTTCCGGCCCGTAGGGAAGGGCCTACAGCCCGGAGGGAGGACCAAGATTTCTGCGACAAATTAAAACTTAATTGTTCCGGCCGCTTTTGCGCGATTGCCCTACCCTGCTGTGATCTTTTAAATCATAGATATGTCTCTACTATTGTTCCTTTTTTTGAAAATTTTCTGATTTGACCTTGACCCGTACCAAGGTACAGGTCTTATAATATCTTTGGAGGCCATAATGGAAAAACTATCGATCGGTGGGCTTGCCCAAAAGGCCAATGTCAATATTGAAACGATTCGTTATTATGAGCGAAGGGGATTGCTCCCCGAGCCGCCTCGCAATAAAAGCGGACACAGACAATATCCATCGGAAGCTCTAAAACGAACGGACTTCATCAAGCGGTGCCAGGCACTCGGATTTTCTCTCAAAGAGATCACGGAGATCCTTGAGTTAAGGATCACACCTGAATCGACTTGTGCCGACATGAAGTTACGCGCGGGTGAAAAGCTGACCGATGTCGACAGGAAAATTCGCGAACTGACCCATATTCGTGATGCCCTCAGCGGTCTGTTGAATAAATGTACCGGCAAAGGTCCGATCGGCAGCTGCCCCATTTTGGAAGAGCTCTATCAGTAAATCGTTAAGGAGATTGGACCATGAATAAAAAGCGCAAAATTGAAATATTCAGTGCCGGATGCCCGGTTTGCAGGGAGTCAATCAGCAAGATTCAGGAAAATGCATGCTCATCGTGTGAACTGACCATCCTTGATATGAATGATCCTTCGGTCTCGAGCCGCGCCCAAAGTCTCGGCATCATGTCAGTTCCGGCGGTTGTAATCGATGGCAAACTTGCCGACTGCTGCGCAGGACGTGGTCCTGATGTTGAGGTTCTTAAAGCTGTCGGACTTGGTGTGCCCATATCCTAGCCGCGCCTAACTATGATTGCCTGGATAATCGGGAGATAACGAATGGATAAAAGCTCATCTCAGACTTCAAAAAAGGGTATGATTGCAGCATTGGCCGGCACTGTGCTGGTTGCATTGTGTTGTTTTACACCGATTCTGGTGATTTTGCTTGGAGCAGTCGGTTTGAGTGTGTTTACGCCATACCTGGATTTCGTGCTGTTACCGGCTTTGTGTATTATGATCGCATTATCCCTGGTTTCCTTTATGCGATGGCGCAAATCCGCTGCTATTAATAATACCTCATCTCGAGAGGATTGAGGTAATGCAAAGAAAACCCAACAAATATTTCACAATTTAAATAGAAGGCGTTCTCCAGAAAGGAAAGTTAGGCCTATGCCAGAACAACTATACGATCAATTTCGCGAATTGAGCCCAAAAGTAACCGGTGGGTTAATTAGAATGCGCTCAGATACCTTTAGAGATTCAGCGGTTCCGGCTAAATTTAAGATACTAACAGCTCTGGCAATAGTGGTTGCCACCAAATGTGAGCCATGCATCAACGGATACACGAAAATGGCTTTTGAGGCCGGAACCACAGAAGCCGAGCTAGTTGAATTTCTAAATGTGGCAATAACGGAGTCGGGATGCCCGGGAGAACAATGGGCGATGAAGTCGCTTCAAGTATTCAATGATTTAGAAAGTGGTAAGCACATTGAAGCAGATATTTGCTGTAAGGAGACAGTTTAAGTCTGGAAAAGAACTCTTTAAAGGACATCCTTTTTTCTGCGGATGTAAATTATTTTTCTGACTATCGCTACCAACTCGTTGTCTTCATCTTTAATTTCCAACTTCAATAATCTTGGTGTGATTTTCATATTTGGCTGCCCTCGCAAAAATCGGCTATCGATTAATCTGATCTCGGCAGCGGCCGTAGTTTCTCGTATGGCGCGTCAAGCTCGATCCCGAAATGGTTTTTCAAAGCATCGAGATACGCTTGTCCTTCTGCAAGTTCCTGGAGGTTTTCATTTCCGGCAATAATCGTTTTCAGGGTGTTGTTGAATAGAGTCACCACTCCCTTCTCCACAGGCAGCGCAGCGACGCGGGCCAGGACGAAGAGGGAATTGGGATGGGTAGAGGTATAGTGATTCCCATACTCAATGTCGGCTGGCAACACATGGCTCAGATCAAAACTGTAAAGATCGATCCATTTATCATCCTTTTCAATTTGCAACATAATACCGAAATGATCTGCGTCCACCAGGCGAACTTTCTGGTCGTCGTGGAGTGTCGGTTGATTTAATTCCAATGGAATCGGCTTGCGTGGGGTATCTCCCCCGAATCCAACGTCGGCAACCCATTGCTCCCCATCTGTGGTTATAAGTTCAATCTGGTGTCCTCGACCGCTGGGAGTACCCGTAACATGGACCCGGGCAAGCAAGGGACGGGCCTCAAAACCAAAAGCCCTCAGAGCCATTAGAAACAAACCGTTCAATTCAAAGCAATAGCCCCCGCGCCTGCGGTGCACCAGTTTTTCAAAGACTGCTCCTGGCGAAAGGTCGACACCGTGTCCCAATTGGATGTCGAAATTTTCAAATGGAATTTTATAAAGCTGCGCAATATGCAGCGCTTTCAGTGTCTCCCACGTCGCCGTTGTATCTCCAACATAGTTGATTCGTTGAAGGTAGGCTTTACGATCAAATTTAAATAACTTCATGGGTTTCCTGCTTTCAGTTTAGATCTCAATCCAACGAATTTAGTCATGTCAAGGATCATGTTCAAGTTCTAAAGCGCTCAAAATAAGAAAGTACGCGATTCGGCGAGCCATTCCTGATGAATATGAAAATTTGGGCCGAATGACGGTGAAGGCTTATGAGCAACTGCCTGGTATGCCGGGTACAGCTGAACAGCCTGAATATTACGCTATGTTATATGATGTGGAAAGCAGAGCCAGCAAGCCAACCATTGAAATATTCGTGGCGGTGACACCTGAGAATGAGCTTCTGGGAGGGGTTACGTTTAAGGGTGATGCTAAACATTACAATGCGGGAGGCACCGCCAGCACAAATGTTGACAGCTCAGGAATCAGATTATTAGCAGTCAAACCCGAAGCCCGAGGGTTGGGTGTAGGGAAGTCATTGACAAAAGCCTGCCTCCAAAGAGCTGTGGCTTCCAGGATTGCCGTTATTTTATTCGGCACTGTCGTCCTCAAATTGATTGAACAGTCCGCTATTAAAAGATGCACGCGCATCCGAGAAGCCACTGACAGAAATCTAATATTTCATGCCGCACATTCAAGGGGGGGGGGTAAACTATGTATCCTGCGGCCAAATAGACTGTATTTTGTCTGCTTTTAAGTTGACCGAATTCGTAAACTTCAGGCTATCCCGCAGATGGAAACAAGCCTTGCCCCCCCCCGATTCGAGCAAAATTCAGGATAGACATTTAAAGATACATTGGCGCCATCAGGAGATCCCCCCACGCTAAGTTCGCTAGTCGAGCCCCATTTTTTGATAGGTGTAATTTTGGTAATGCGGCAGCATGTCGAAAAAGTGGGCATCAAAAACCGGTTTGTTATCGGCTCCGAGGCTGACCTGGCCGCTTTGCCCCAAAGGCCATCGGCTATAACCGACCGCGCCTTCAGGCCGCAGTTCCACGATTTGAATATAGGTGCCGACATTGTTGTCCCACATCTCGGCCACAGGACCGAACATGTTGTGTTTAAATATGATTTTAGACCGCGGAGCCCGCCACGAAACAGGGTCTTCGTTTTCGAATTTCTCCTTAAGAACCCCGGCGGTCTCCAAAAGGGTCTTTAGGAATATGTCATCCACGGTTTCTATATCTGGTGTGTTCGTGTTGTCGAAATAGTTTCGAGAAACCGGCAGCGTTGAGATCGAGCCATCGATGCAGCGCAAAAAGAGATTAAATAAGCTGCTGCGAACCAGTTGGAAGTCTTCGATACCGGCAAATTCGTCTTCGAAGGTGGCCTTGACTGCCCTGGGCAGCCACTCGAGAAAAATGGTGTGACCCGCCTGAAAGCGATCATCCTTGACCACATCCACTACGGATCTGCCATCCCAGGCAGACAAAACCTGAAGCATCTTATTCAGCAGTGGCTTGTCCTGCGCACCAGCCGATTGGGCGGCGCTTGACAGGGCCGGCAGAAAATCCTTGCAGAGGATCCCATAGGCGTTGTGCTGCGGATAGTAAGTTCCGGCGCCGCCGGCATATTTCATGAGTTCCTGGTTGGCCTGCAGGTCCATGTTTTTGGCATCGCCAAGCGCCCGCAAAAGCCATAATGCCCTGTGATGCCGGCCGAACTGATAGTCGGGATTTTCACCATCCGGATTGCGGGTATCCGGCGACGCTTTGTTATTCCAACCGGTTACAAAACCCTTGGCTGGATTAATAACGCTGGCGTTCGGCAAATAGCGGCCGGTCCATTCCGCTTGACCCGTGCCTGGCAGTGGCAATCGCGGATCGTAGCCTTCAGCCCTTTCTGGATTCAGACCGGTGTGCCAGTAACCGATATTGCCGTGAATATCCGCATAGGAGGTATGAAGCGATGTCATTATTAGGGCCGCGCCTTCACCGAACTCCGCTGCGTTTTTGGCCGTCATCATCTTCAACCAGCCGTCGCTGGAAAGGGCTTCTATTTTCCAATGCGCTATCTTTTTTGAATATAGAGCCTGCGCATAAACTTAAAATTGATCAGAATAAATTACAAAATTGTAGGTCCAACATTTTAAATTTGGTCAATGTTCTTTGAAAAATTGGTTAAAGCAGCAATCTGCTGTGCTTCAGGTTA
>Ga0209338_1000654_pt1 | contig 10696 bp, 5 predicted proteins | sample OlaalgELextract1_FD_187374 | JGI IMG/M metagenome (GOLD analysis project Ga0209338, IMG submission 187374) | Olavius algarvensis symbiont microbial communities from Tuscany, Italy - Type A ELBA extract 1 (SPAdes) (version 2) | ecosystem: Host-associated > Annelida > Digestive system >... | reverse complement strand
TGTTACATTTGGTACAGCGAGGAGGGGACTGGGCGGGGCCCCAGTCCGCCCAGGCCCCTCCTCGCTGTACCAAATGTAACAGCCCACCCATCAACGGCCAGTGTACCAATCATCGTATTGCAGTATAATGGTCCGTTGTTGTGCGGTGTTAACATGGGCATTATAGGGTTAACACACTGTTGCATGGATCCGTCACAGAATTTCCTCAAAATGTCCACTATGAGCACTGATACAAGCAGAGATGGCAATGCCACTCACTGATTTTTGCAACAATTGAACTGTCCAGCTTTCTCTATTTGAGTAACAGTCTCTTTCAATTGTGCAAGAAGTCATTGTTACGTCCCAGGCTTTGGTGGAAATGCAACTGCATTTGTGTCCTGAGTGGAGTTAATTTCTTAAGTTGTCCAAATTTTATAATAAATTTTATTGGTCCGAAAATTATGCTAAAAATTATTGGGCTTTTGTTTTTTATGGACAGTGTCGAGTTCATGAGAAATCATGACTAATTAACTCGCCAGGCGACAGATGATCAGGTGTTACTTTTGGTCGCCTGTTATGTGTTTGTAACATTGATTGTTAGCAAGATTACGAATAAAAACTGATTTCGTCACAAAACTTTCAGAATTGATCAGCAAAATTAGGGGTGTGCAGAAAACCGAAAAGTCAGTTCAATTTGATTTGACATCCATTCAGACGGGTTTTCCAACAGAAACTGCGTCCAATCCACAATTCAAATCAAAAGTGACAAAAATAACTTTACTTGCATTCACTGTGCAAATTAAGAGCGTTTTAAAAACTACCAAAACAGAGTTTAGCATATAGATTTTAGAATGCAATTACATTAGTTGCTTGTTGTCATTGTTGTGAATGACATCAAAGTTATGCCTTCCATTGTACATAACTATCAGCTCTGAACCAAACCACTTTTTTTAAACCGAACTGAACGAAACTCATTCCAGACCGAATTCCAGTTTTTTTTTCATAAACTGAACCAAAATAAAAAACTATTCTGCACATCCCTAGGCACTGGTACTGGGATTATGCTATCAAGTTTTGGACGAAATATAGCGAAAAACACTTAGAAAAAAATGAACCCAGTTAATGTGGATAAACTAGCAATGCAGCACTGATAATGTGATGTTTGTTATGCATTGTGCTACATTTTGTTTTTATGGCAGTCATATGTGGTGATGGATAAAACGAGTCATTTTGCTGATGTCATAATGAACCCAGTGTGGTAGACTAAGCTGGCTCCGTGTCGTAGACTAAGCTGGCTCCGTGTGGTAGACTAAGCTGGCTCCGTGTCGTAGACTAAGCTGGCTACCCGTCAGCTTTTTACTGCACGTTAAATACCCACTATCGTATCGTATAATGACAGTTTATAATGGTTTGCAGGACATTGTGTGCATCTTGAAATTTTGCATTATGTACTAGAAAACAGATGAAATTTGCATAAGATATAAGTCGGAGCACAATTGCATAGGTTTTGGATCCTTGCGGTGCTGATAGAAGCTACTTTTAACAGCCTTTTCATAAATAATTTATAGTCATTCCCACTTCATTTAATTTTGTTAGCAGATCTATCTGCAATGTTTCAAGTTGTTCGTGCAGTCAACGCAGGTGGTACTGAAAGTGAGTTAGCAACGTTTGGTAGTTTATTGAGTTATTTAACTGCACATAACACAGAGATACTGGCAATTACTACACAAACTACCAACCTCATCCATCCACTTCTTTTCCCTTCTCGTAGATGTAATGGAGAATACCGTCAGACCTTGTATTCCTTCTGGTTAGTTAGCCTCTAGATTAACGCTCACCACTGCAAGTCCGAGACTTCCGTGTTCAGTGTTCCTTGAGACAAGACACTTGTGAAGAATATGTACCGCTGTTTTATGTTTCTCTGTGCACACTCGGTTTACACAAAATGTAAGTATATTTCTACCAATGACAGCAGATTTTGGCATACCCGACAGTGCATCACTTTACAAAGTCGACAACATACATGCACAGCGTTTAATAGTCATGTCAAAAATGTTCAGAACTACACACAACATCGAATAACAATAGTGTATAAACTAACGAGCATGATTAGCAGATTAACAAACCGGTTCACGTCACATCTGCATCGGCAACACATCCAAAAACACTACAACAAGCTAGTGAAGTGCAAATAACCAACTCTGTGTGACTCTGACTAACGGATAAAAAGTTGTAACAACCCACAGCAGCAATGTTGCACAATAAAAACTACCTAAAAGGCACAGAAGGGGTAGTCACGAAACAAAGCCTACACTGAAAAGAAGATATGAAGGCCCAGAAGATATGCCACGCCCTCGTGTAACGAAATGATTCCAGCCTACTTCACACAGCTTATAATGCTCTTGCTTACTAGATTAGCATGGATCAGAGACACAACAGTTCAGAGGGGCAGTAGTTATGTGCAGCGTGCAGTTAAACTCCATAGCAGCTGATGGCCTCTAATTATGCAGTCATTGCATGTTACCACGGTGGGCAGTTGAGCTTTCTGTGACAGTAGTCACAGTTGAATAACTTGCCTGCAGATGACGTGATATATGATATATGATGACGTGATATGATGTCTATAGGCAATGTTAGTGAATTTCTCATTCCCACGTATAAGATACATCAACATCAACATCAACTGTGTGGCCTTGGCCATTCAGTAGCTATAGCATTAGCACATTTTGTGCTTAAGCTTTATGAGCCGTCATGACCTCGATTTTCACCACTTGACCTAGAGTTGATACCTTGAAGTGCACATATCATAGGGGAAGTGTAGACACAATGTGAACTTTCTGCGATCTTTCATTGTTGAATATACAAGATACACATCTAGAAGCAATATGATGACGTTGTGACGACTGACTTACTGACCTCAAAATGACATCGTTGTATAAGCATGCTGCAGGGAACCAGTACGCAGGCTTTCAATGGCTGTCACCAAGTTTGAAGACCGCATGGCCATCCGTTTAATTCGTGAATCATTCTGTATCCGAGCTTCTTACGGCACGGTGACCTTGATCTTGCCTCTTGAACTTCTGAGCTCAAAATGGCAAGACTGTTTACACTTATCACTGGTATTGGGGTCTTTGTTGGGGGAACCTGTGCATCAAATTAGAACTTTCTGCAATTGTCTGTTCTTGAATTAGGGAGAGGTATGAAGCAACACAATGCCCCCCCCCTTATGGGGCGGGGCCACAATAAATAAATAATAAATATCACAGAATATTAAGCACTAAAAATAAATACTGGGTGGTGCAAAAAGTAAGCCGTATTATTATCAATAAATTGTATCAAAATGTGCCAACGAAGACAGTTTTCTTTCGTTAAAGTTGAGTGCCAAACAAGCATTATAATACTACAAGTTGTCACTAAATATTCTATTAACTAAATATTTTATGCATGCCGTCAAGCCGTGTGTTAAGCTGCAACACGGGTAAAATGAGTATATGATAAAATCATAATTGTAAACCTGAGGAAAGAGAAAAGATGGGACTCAAAGACACTGTTAAATGAATTTCCATTTGGTCTAGGAGTGGACTTGACAGCCTGCTAAGATGAACTGATGCAAGAGGGAGCACTGACCAGAAAGTTGCTTGGGGCTTATTTTTTTGGGCCACCCAGTAAACTGGTGAGTATTATGACTAGAAGAACTGACTGTTAAGATAAGTTGACGTCTAAATATATAATTAACAATAGAAACAAACATTTACTCAACATGCATGTTTAATAGTTTTTACAGTAACAAATAGTAATTGTAACAATATCAATTGTATTCTAAAATTAAATAGGCTTTCTAAAAATCAACGTCTGTCTATCCCATGAATGTTCCTTATATATTCTAATGCACTGCTAATGATGGCACATGAACACGACAATACTACTGCACAGAAATAAAGGTGGGGCCAGAAATTCATCATCAGTGTTTTCACTGTTGAATCAATCTACGATGTGAACTGGATCAGGTAACGAAGCGCGACCTGCTCTTCACGGTAAACGACATACTCATGGTGCGGCATCCAATCGTGGCGCTGAGCTTTGTTTGCATCTTTCTCTTTGCGCGAGACGGTCGACCCAAGCGGCAAAACAACGCCTGAATATCATCCAACATCATCAAAACTAGCAAATCCAAAGTACAGAATTGGAACTGGTGGAAGATAATTCTACCGTAATACGCATGACAAACTGTCAGTTTGATAATGTTGATAATGCAAACGCTGGACCACATTACTGTGTATGTTCACCATTCATCAACACCTTCTACCCCACATTTTCCTTGCCTGCATATGTTTTCTGGAATTTAACACTAATCTGGTACACCGTACACATGAATTAATATTCACAAAATTGTGCTACTTTTATTTTTACAATAACTGGCAAATGGAGAAACAATTTTAATAATTTTTAAATGCTGCATTCAACAATAAACTGCAGGAAGCTGGCATTAAACCTACTGTCTTGCCTCAAATCTTACATGTGGTAGACTAATGGCCGATTGCACCAATCGTACTTATCTTTAAGTACAGATTAACTCCGGCGTTAGTAACAGGTGTCAATCTCTACTTAAAGTTAAGTACGGTTGGTGCAATTGGGCAAGCGAGTTTTTGAGCATATGTTTAACATTTGCATACCATATACTACTACTTAGTACTCAGCGACCTCTGCGTACCCACTACTGCCATCTCAGGTCGTCAGCATCTGCGATCTGCAGCGACTGGTACTCTACTGGTTCCACGTGCCCGGACTGCAACTAGACAACAAAGTTTCACAGTCAGTGGACCAGCACTACAGTCACCGGACCTGTCGGACAGCGCCTTTAAGCGGGCACTGAAAACACACCTTTTCTCGACTCGACTGCCCGGCACCATTGAGACATTTCATGATTCTGGTGCATCCAGACTTAGTTACTTACTTACTAATAATACTACTGATACTATTACTACACATGTAAACTGACAGTGAATGAAAAGAAGCAGGTAATGAAACCTGACGGCAGTGTTAGGTCATACTGTGGATCAGGATAGCTCGCCGCTACAGCTCGGACACTGTCGTATCCAGCAGGTACTCCTTCCACATCCTGTCTCTCATAGACGTCCTTGAATTTGCCAAGTGCCACCTGCACAGTGGGTCATAACACAGGTTACTGTTAACCAATAACTCACTTAAAACCTTTATGTTTGTCCAATGTGCTAGTCAGTGAGTATAAAGTACGAAGCAGATCTAACAAGGTGTTTCCTAGCACAGAGTTGAGTTTTCGCAGATTAAAAACATTTTAGAGAAAATTACAGCAGTGGCATCATTGACTCATGTCTGGGTTATGGTCGACCATAAAGTTCCCACACAGCTGCAAAGATCACCAAAGTTAAATACCTCACACTGATTTTTCAATCAGTGTCTTTAACCCAGTAAGACTTCATCTTCTGTCAAAAAATATTCTGAGCAAGCATTTTTTTCATAATTTTTACCCAGTCACAACCATTTAAATAAGATGTTTATCTGCAACGGTAAATTGCATTACTGACATTCTCTTTAAATGCTGCTAGTATAGAATATTTAACCAAAGAAAAATATTTTGTTTGTTATTCGAAAATATTTAATGGACAGACAACAGCAACACAGCTAACTAAACCATTATATGCCATTACACATCAAGCACAAGAATATCAACACTGCGATAAGAAGCTGGCCTGCCTCCTGTTTGACTTTCACGTCATACCACTGGTGTTGTACGGACAACAGACGACGAGTGTTATCAACAGGTTCCGATGGTCACACTGTTGACAAACGTGCGGTGAGACGATCGCACTATGTTGACAACAGCTGTGGTCTGATGCCAAAGTCGAACAGGTGGCCATATTAATATTTACCCACCCTCGCTTACTACAGGTGGGCGGGTATTGTTTTTAGGCATGGACCTGTCTGTAAGTCTGTTGATCTTTGGATGCCTCAAAATAGTCCGATTTACTTCAGGTAAAGACCAAAATGTTCCACAGTGGCACCTCTACTGCCCCGTTACACGTTTGACATTGACAGGTCAAATTTCCAGGATGTGAAAGTTGCGGAAAACAAAAAATCGGCTTCTGGCTTTAACTTTGCTGCAAATATTCCGATTTACTTCAGGTACCAAACCAAATATTCCTCGATGGTCCCTCCATCACCCCACTGCATTTTAAAGGTTGAAAGATCAAGGATTCAAAAATGCCAAAATTGTTTTTTGACCCTAACTCCACTGCAAATAGTCAGTTTTACTTCACGAAAAAACCGAAATGTTCCTCATCAGTCCCACTACATATTAGTCAAGGCCACAGTCGGAGGTGAAGGTCAAGAAATCAGAAATGCGGAAGTCAGTTTTTCGTCGAAACTCCACACCGCCGAAGGTTCCACTATGGTACCTTTATTGCTCCGTTATACTTTGGAGGCTGAAAAGTTAAAGGTCAGAGTCAAGGTCGAGAATGCAAAAATGGAGAATTCCACCACAAACAGTTTGATTTACCTCAAGTAAAGAACAAAGTGTTGCTCAGCAGTCCTCAATCGCCCCAATGCATGTTGGAGGTTGAACAGTCAAAGTTCAAGTCAAAAACATGAAAATGCCAAAATCGAAATAACTCCTCGGCAACAGATAGATGGACAATGTCGACAAGCAACATATATCTGGCCCTTAAGGTGGGCCAGCGAAAAAGCAATGCATGGAACAAAAACAGTGACTAGTTACAGACCTGACAGACAAGCATGAACTTGATGGTCGAGTCTCTGCTGTAATTGTAGCAGTAGCGACAGCTCTTTGAAAACTGGTCTGAAGTGTAAATTCCCTGTCAACACAGTAATGCTTCCAGTATAGACTGCAACTTTCTCTATCGGATTAGATCCATGTATGTTACAGCATGTTACAGTACAGAAGTTTTGTTGTTCTGTGTCTGCATGTGTGGAACGGTTTGCAACGGTATCTATGAGAAGGTATCAGCTTCAGACAATAAAAGCGGCTATTGAAAACATTTCTACTTGAGAGTTAAGTTGATCATGCTGCATTGTGACTGTCTGCATACTTGTGCCTTAGAAATACTCTTCTTACTTACTTACTTATTTACTTACTTAGTAAAATATTAAGGGTTACACCAACAGTATAGTGGACTAGACAGCCAGATGCTAGGGAGGGATGTGTTTTTTGGAAGGTGCAGTTGATGTTGGATTGGATTTTCACGCATTATTCAACAGGTCTTAATAAAAATTCTATTTAGGACCCTCCAAAAACCACAAACAAAATTTTTACAAGTCAGTATATAAAATCACAGATCTCAGCTGTAAACCTATGACTTGCTGTTAAAATATGCGAAATTCTTGTGTCAAAAAAGCTGCTCAGATAAATCTTTATTGCAACACATACCTTGCCAAAGAGATAACCGGAGGCTGGAGCTTCTGGTGGCGCAATGAGTAATCCGCGACTGAGAATACTGATGAGGTTGCTGCTGCTGCTCCCATGAAACAGCAGTCTGTGATTCAAGTCGACACCGCAACTCAGCAGTCGGTCGCTCTCACCTTCACGGCACAAACGGAAGATGGCTTCAATCTTCCCTGCGACACCAGACACAGCAAAACTGGGGTAACATTTTCATCACTTTAGAGAAAGAGAGTCAAAGCTGAGACGTCGCTGAAGAAACGTGCAATGCTCCACACAACTGTGTTGTTATGCACACAAAATTCAAAAAAGACTTGCCAAACTCTTACTTTACAAATCTATGCCTACATGTCATTATTAAATCGACTCCTTCTTTCAGATTTTAACCTTGAATGACTCTGAATACACACTAAAAGTATTAATGCCAATTTTATAACCACTCAACTGATCCTACGTCACTCAAGATCATCACCAGTGGTGCCAGCAAATGCAACTTCCTGTCACTGGCCTGTAGTAAAAACGTCTCTTCTTGCACCGGTTCAGGCATGGATCACACAGGTTTACCCGCAAACAACACCATGCCTGCCTCTACCTCGTAAGCGTCACCAGAAGGCGCTAACACTGATTGTGGTCATTGCAGCTTACTACTCATTTATCGACCCCGAAAGGATGAAAGGCTGAGTTGGCCTGGTTGGCTGACCTACAGCGGATGGTTCACCCATGTAAGTCATCACCCGTTAGCTTTAGGTCAAGCACAGGACAGGAAAGGTTTGCCAGTCTACCAACACTCTACCGCTTTACCATGAAACCAATAAATTTACTGACCACTATGTGTTGCTGAGATGTATCTCAGAAGATGCTGCGCCTCTGATGACATTTCATCCATCAGTTCAATCTTACAGTTCAAACACCGGTAGACGTAGTCCAGTGGATTGATTTCTAGAAAGCAATTGTTCCACACTGGTTACATGGCAGCTGGTGCAGACAAAGCTTATACCTCTGTCAGTCGCTATTATTATTTGTGCATTCTATGTAGTTCAGGTCAAAGGTCGTAGACATATATGCATACACATTATGTAAAAGTACAAAAAGCTATTACAGTGTGCAGCCACGCCCATGCCCATTCGTGCCCTTGTAATGGTTCGGCGCCATGTTACAGCGTCGCGGGCACACACGCGGGTACGTACGTACCACGATTAATATTAGGATTATCATTATCATGATTTTTTAATCTGGAAAAACAAATTATTCTACACAGTGAGGTAGAATTACCGGACCCCTAGCTTTAATACATAACTTAGTAAATGTGCAGTTTATTTGAACAAAAATTTCAGACAATATAGTTGAGTAAATGCTGAATCTGCGTGTTTGAAAATAATTCGTCTTTGTATTAAATGTTCTTTGCTAGCAGCAGCCTAAAGAGGACACCAGTAAAACTGCTGTTACAGCAGTGTGATTTACCGTTAAGATAAACATTTAATTAAGTGCTAGTCAGTGAGTATAAAGTACGAAGCAGATCTAACAAGGTGTTTCCTAGCACAGAGTTGAGTTTTTGCAGATTAAAAACATTTTAGAGAAGATCCCCACACAGCTGCAAAGATCACCGAAGTTAAAGACCTCACACTGATTTTTCAATCAGTGTCTTTAACCCAATAAGACTTCATCTTCTGTCAAAAAATATTCTGAGCAAGCATTTTTTCATAATTTTTTACCCAGTCACAACCATTTAATAAGATGTTTATCTGCAACGGTAAATTGCATTACTGACATTCTCTTTAAATGCTGCTAGTATAGAATATTTAATCAAATGAAAAATATTTTCAGGCTTGCAATTCAGCAATCACTCAGCCATGTTGTCTGAAATTTTTATGCAAATAAACCGTATAGTGACTAAGTTACGCCAGTTAAAACTAGGGGGTCCAGTACTTATGTGTGACCATGTAGCTACATCATAAATGTGAAATGTATTAAACATCACATTAAGAATGACAACGACAGAAAAGAATGTGACCTAACTGGTGGTGAGGCCCGGAACAAACAGGCCGCTTGAAACAAAGCTAAGAGTAAGCCACTGTGTGTCCACAGATACAGTATTACGATCATTCTTTAGTGCAGACTGACCTTTAATTCGGTAGAGTGCTCCAGCCATTATCTTCGAGGCAATCTCCAACTCGAGTAGAGTTTCAACATTCTTCCACTCCTTCTGCACCTCATCTGATGTGTCCAGAATTGGAATGCGCTCAAACGCGAAACCGGACCTCGGCATCAGGTGATAAAACTCGTTACTCAGTTGAGCAATCTGTATTACACGTCACCTCATTATCAGTTGGCAGCTATCAGATATGCCACACTATTTACCTTAATGAATGTGGCAACCATATCTGGTACGATTCATCAGCTCAGCTATTCAAACAAGCCAGACACTTGATATATGCCACCAGCTCCCTACCCTGCCACGGTGAAACATATCAAGCAGCTCCTCCCCTGACTTCCAATAATCGTACAAATCTGAGTTTTTATTCAGGAACTGGCACAAATACCTTGTGTGAACACTAATGCCATAAGTCGATCACCTGTAAACTACAATAAGTGGGTCACCTGTAAGCTACCATAAGTGGGTCACCTGTAAACTACAATAAGTGGGTCACCTGTAAGCTACAGACTTGCACGTGAAGTTTGTGAACGATGACAAAGTGACTACCAGTAACTGCAAGTCACTGACCTAACTACCAATGTACAATGGGTCGCCACTTAATGGTTGGTATGAGTTTTCAATAAGATGCCTTTTAATGTTATGGACTTGGACAAGGTGAGATATTACCTGTAGCAATTGAGCAATTTGGCTGATGCCCATGATGACACCAATTACTCACATATGAAATGAAACTAAGGGCCGGTTGCACCAACACTACTTAAATCGCCACTTAGTTAATCTCCGATTAACTTTAAACGGAGATTAAATCGTCACTTATCTCGCGTTCATTGCACCGATGCAATTTAATGCTTGATTAGCTAAAGGGGAATTCAACCTTGAAAAATATATGGCTTAAAATGAAGATTTATGTTTAATAAAATCATATATTTTGCATGACAGTGACAATTAAGCTAAAACAAGGAAGATGTATGACAATAAAATTATGAGAGTGACTGGATTATTCGCACTCCACACTCCAGAGTGCGGCCGCACACCAGCGAGATCTCGCGAGAACTATGTCACCACAGAAAACGGGCTAAAAAATGGCGTCCACTGCAGCCTATAATCTCACAGATAACCACCGCTAT
>Ga0209338_1000652_pt1 | contig 10707 bp, 7 predicted proteins | sample OlaalgELextract1_FD_187374 | JGI IMG/M metagenome (GOLD analysis project Ga0209338, IMG submission 187374) | Olavius algarvensis symbiont microbial communities from Tuscany, Italy - Type A ELBA extract 1 (SPAdes) (version 2) | ecosystem: Host-associated > Annelida > Digestive system >... | reverse complement strand
TGGATGTTAGGAATTTTTTTTCACATGTAGGATTATAGACATATGGAATAGTTTACCAATATCTTTAATTAATTGTGATACAATAGCAACTTTTAAGAAACATATTGACTGTTTACTAAAGAATCGGGGATATATATAAGCTTTTTAGCTTCTTTCCTCTAGTTAATCCACTCTTCTTTTGGGGTGGTTAGTTGAGTTGAGTTGAGTTGTACCTCTCTAATTAAAAGACTTTATTTTCGATGCCGACTTAACTAGTCTTTGCTTATTTTGGTATTTTGGTAATAAAATCTCAATTGTACGTATTTCTTGGAGTGCTGAGAGTGTAGTTAATGACATTAATAAAGAGTAACATAGTTTAACTGATCACAGTACTCTATCGGTGTTAGTCGCTGTTAAAACAAACATTTTCGTCAGATACATGTCTTGCATGCAGTGATGCAATAATATAATAAGTTCGGTTCTGCACAAAAAACCGACTCAGTCTTTCTATTTCGGGACTAAGGCGTCGCAAAAGCTATACACAGACACTGAAGCGTAGACACTGAAATGACAGGCGATGATTAATTAATACGGACAAGTTCACAGAAGTTACAGCGGGTCCGACGAAACACCACACTAGCTCAGCGATACAACTGCGCAGTTGTGCCATTGTGCGCTGTAGCACATGTTCTCTGCGGACCTGTACTGAATTACTGATGCACAGTGCAGTACACTTCTTGTGCCCTAATATGTCACTGTTTTAGTCAAAGAAATCTGTATATATTAACGTACTACAAATGGTTCTTCTTGTACAAATGATTTTTACTGTGTGGTGCTATGCATAGTGTCGTAAGATGTCTGTCCATCTGTCTGTTTGTCACACGCTGGTATTCTATTGAAATGACTAAACATATCATCCCACTTATTTCACCGTCGGGTAGCCACACCATTCTAGTTTTTCCGTACGAAATGGTATGGCAATACTCTGACGGGGACCCCATAATAATTAACAGGGGCATCGAATGCAGGGGGTATGAAAAAATACAATTTTCAGCCAGTCTCGCTTTATCTCGGAAATGATACAAGACAAAGCCATAGTTACTACGGAATGTGAATAGGAAACTATACCAAAGGTTTCGAATGGCATCATCTTTGATGACCTTGAATGACCCCTAATCCAGATTTTAAGGTCAAGCCAGTATTTGATGCTGAATATCTCAGAAATGATACAAGCTTTATAGTTACAATGGAATACTAATAGGGACTTACACATAGGGTTTGCAAATCCGGATATCTGTTATCCGGATATACGGATTTATCCGCTAATTTTATGGCGCTGAAAATCCGGATATTTTGAAGTGAAAATCCAGATTTTTTGGATGTATGAAAATAGTGAAAACCATGCTTGTGATTTTGTGATGGTCCGTCATATTTGAATTCCACAGTCCACTGCTCACGGCAGTGTCCCTGCACCTACACATGTGATGTCCATGTATAGACTGTATCAAGGAACGCTTATACTTCAGTTTCTATCTGGACGAGAGTGAGGAATGACGTCATGTATTATGGAGCGCTGTGCAATTGCACTTGCAGAAGATATTCTATAGGCCTAAACCTCATTTTGAACTTCTAACTGGTAAATTTAACGTTGTACCTTGACTCATATATGCATGGAAAATTTGAGTTAACTCTTATGCTGACGTGTCTGATTAATGTCAAATATTACGATTAAAAAATTATGCATGGTACAAGGTGCACCATCCATACGTATGCACTATGTGCGTCCAGCCTGTATAGTCTGTAGACCTAGTCAATTCCCCATGCACTACAAATTGCACTAATTCGCAGTAGGCTAAGCCTTACAAGTTACGGCAAATAATTGCTAGAGGTCAATTCAGAAGATACCGAATGTCAGACATAAGGCACAGCTAGATGTCAGCCAACAAGCACAACCCTGTGGATGCATACAGCATGTAAAAACAGTATTAATATCTGGATAAAATATCCGGATTTGACTTTTAAAATATCCGAAAATCTGGATATGCGAAAGTGGATCGGATTTGCAAACCCTACTTACATATGCCCTACTCAGAGTGTCATTTTGAATGACCCTGAGTGACTTAGCAAAATATTCAATAACACAAACATCGTGCGGTCTCTCTATGACAGCTGAGTTCTTGTTCAAGTTGTTTTAGCACTAGGGCATCGATCGCATACGAGAATATCGTACGATTCGTTGCAGGATTGCTTGCGATCGATTCTCGCAGGGCATTTTCAATCTCGCGAGAATGAAAAAAATTCGCAGCTTGCTGCTTGTTACTCATATTCATGTAAATCAATTTGTAAGACAATACAACATGGCACCAATATACAAATGGTATATCTAATTGCCGAAACGTAACATCCACATCGGATTACGGGTGCAGGTTGATAGTAACTGTGCCGTCGTCATTACGCTTCCAAGTCTACTCAGTGTGCATGGTGACCCGATAATTGTTAGGTCTACGTATAACGGCATATTGATTTTGTGATTAAATTGTCATTTGCGCGATGCGTGCTTTTCAATATCGTTACGTTACTTACTTACTTAATTCTGACAAACTACTCCGTGGTCGCCATTAAAGAAGTAACAACGTAAATAGTGTGTTTGAAACGTGCGTAAGTCACTCTATTTTCACTAGAAAACATAAACACAGTCATTCACAACAATTTTAATGATGTCTTATTTGCAACAACATTGCAGTTAATTACGTTAAATCTTGCGAGATCTCGTGATAATGTCGTGAAAATAATTCCGAGAATCGATCGCCGGTTTAGAGGTACGAGCGATGCCTTATTTAGCACTCATTTTTGTTGCATTCATGCATCCAAATCCGTACATCTGTCTGTTACATACTAGTAGTGTCTCAAAAATAATGATAAAGTAGTTTTCACCATCGGATAGCCGAGGTTCTCCAGGTTTTTGATACCAACTTTCATTCCCTACGTCCCAGGAGAACCATTCTTGCGATGGGTTCAACGAGACTCGGGTGTGACTGAGTAAATTCAGCGAAAAAATGGATTTTCTGCCAGTAAATCGTTATATCTTGGATCTGATTGCAGATAAGCATATAGGTGCAATGGAAGACTGATCGGAAATCCTATTATGGGCTTTCTATTGGTACCAATTTCGATGAGCTTGAATGACCACAACCATCACTCACTGTCATCTTATATAGAGTTTTCCAAAGCTTGCTGTGTAGAAGTGAATAAAGATAGCCTAGATAGGACCATAGTCCCTGGCTAGTAGATTTCAGTGATGTACCTATCATGCATAAACAGGGTTTATTTTAGCACGCATAGTACACGTAAAAAATGAAAACGGTCGGAAATTTACACGTAAAAAATAATGGTGCTGGGTAGGCCTACGGCTACGCGTTTTAAATGGCAACACGGGGGTAGCGTTACTTATGCATTCTACATTACTACATATGCATAGTTAATTAGTAGTTTTGGGTGAATAATGGTTTCTTTTTGCGATAAATTGCTAACAGTTACTACATATGCATAGTTAATTAGTAGTTTTGGGTGAATAATGGTTTCTTTTTGCGATAAATTGCTAACAATGGACACATTATGCCACACTAAATTCGCCAATCACAAAAAACTGAAGTGGACGCACAGGACAGGTCTAGATGGAATCAATGAAGATGTAAACCTGCCATATGGCAGAATACTGCAGAGAGAGAGTGACCCTAACCTAGTCGTGATAGTCTTTGAAGTAAAATATCTGGAAAATGGTACAGGATAGAGCTACGCTTACAACGGCGGATTGTAATGATGTCATTTACAGTGACCTTGAATGGCTCTTAACCCAGATTTCATTGGCGTATCACTATTCTATGTTGAATATCTCAGAAATGATACAAGATAAGACACGTTGTTACTGCAGACCACTAATAGAAAGTGATATGTGTCCTGTGGACATTGTAACTTTAAGTATGAATATGGCAGTTATATGATACGGTACTTTAGTCTCTGCTTTTTAAACAGCATGTGGAAGTTATTGTGCATGTTTATTTCAAATATCCATTGTATTGAATTATGACATTACCAATGACCTTGATTCACATTATAAGGGCATTTCGGTGATTTTGTCTGAATATAAGTGTTGTGTACCGGTACTGTTTCAGTCTCTGATAGAAAAGTTAATAATAATAATAATAATAAAGTTGAGGTGATGTAAGGAAGGATGACACTGTCGATGACGTTGAGTGATGTTTGAAGGTCATTTCAGATACTGCAAATGTCTGTATCTCAGAAATACATCATATGTAATGTACAAACTACGAAGTCAATCACAATGGTCCGATGTCATAATGTTGGCAGTTATTTCTACTGTCGTATTCGGCTGGAAGGACTTTTCACTTTTGTGTGACGCTGAGCACGACCTGTTAGTTTCTGTTTAGCTGACTAGCACTGACCGTCATTGTCTTCGTTGAGCAGCAGGTGGAGATCTAATGTTTTGCAGTTTCCGAACCACGTGTCTGGAATGATCTGCCACCGACTTTGCATTCATCATCCACCACAGTAGAACAGTTCCAGAACAGACTAAAGACAACTTAGACAACACTATTTCGCATGCCCTACCGGATGTGACTTGGTACTTTTGTGACTGTTTAGGCCGTTACAATTAGCACCTTACAAGTGTTTTAATTTAAACTTACTTACTTAACGTTAATTGACACCTCACATGCTGGCATTAAATTTTATTGATGTCATATAATTTGCAGATCTAATCAGCTAAAAATGGTATTTTTCTACATTTTCTGTGCATATGCTGACTGGATTTTGCAGACAGATTGTGGACATCATATCTGAAGCAGACTGTGTCGAGATGCCTCCAAAACGAACTGCTGCTACGAAAGGCAGCGCATCTGTGCAGCATAGTGCCGTGAAACGACCAATGGAGGATGATGTGGAGAGCGATAACGAGTACCGAGAACGACGCGAACGTAACAACATCGCAGTTAAGAAGAGTCGAGCGAAGAGTCGTGCTAGGGCGGAGATGACCACAACCCGAGTTGAAGAGCTGCGGCGTGCGAACAGTGAACTGGAAGGCAAGATTAACATACTGTCAAAGGAGTTGGATCTGCTGAAGGACCTTCTCGTGCTGCGTGCTGGAAAGAAATGTGACACTGAGGGCAGCGATGATGCCGTGACTTGCCAGTCATCCACAACTGCCGCCAGCTGTAGTGCTGCAGCTGATCCATACGTGATTCATCAGGATCATGGCTACGTGTCAGAAATTAAGAGGACACGCAAATCTCACTGATTTTTATGAGGTTTTTTTGTAGTTTGCTTGGATTTCAATTTTGTATATTTTGTGCTTGCATTTTTACTTTGTAATGTATATAAGTATGAAAGTGGCAATTTAGTCGCTGTTTATTAAAGTTCAGCATGTGTGAGTTATGGCGTTATGCGATAGTTTGTTCTGTCATTCTGTCTGTCTGTCTGTATGTGAGCAGGTTAACTCACGGATACGTAAATGGACGTCAACCAAACATGGTAGGGGTGACCCTCTAGAAGCGGTTAAATTTTGATGTTGATCCAGATGTGGATCTACAGTCAGTTTCTCACCTTCCTTAACACTGGCAGATATGTATTTTTACCACGGGTTTTCTACTAGGGAACACATGGTAGGTTCATTAACGGACATACAGACAGTAACTATGGTCTTTAATAGAAGGCTTTCTTTCTTTCTCCTTTGGGGTGGCACACGCTGCTTTTGCATGCCAGCGCTGAGGCCTGGCCCAGTGCGCAAGCCCAGGAAAGGGACTAGTGTAGTGTTGCGCGACACCATCAGCCTAACCTGATGGTGCGTGTAGTGTGTAGTTGTTGCGCAACCTCTCCTTATAGAGAGGTGTGTAGGACTAAGGGAGGGATCGGGAGTGGAGAGACCTTGTGCCATGTGTCACTCGCCAGGGGACGACACTGCAGCGGCCTTATCAGATAGGCATTTGATATAATACATATTGAGTCACCACAGGATGACAGTGCAACGGCCTTGGCGGAGTTTGCACTCTCCGAGTGCTCTTGTTGTGCACGTTTATTTTAAACATCCAGTATATTGTACTGGATGAAATGTTCAGTGACACGAAGCATCACATGGCCTCTCTGCGACAGCTGAGCTTCTTGTTGTATCATAATTCATAACCAAACCAAAGTAGTGCAAGGTCACTGGCCGAGATGAGCAGCTCAACCACACCACGTACACTACACAGGCTGACGTAGCAAGTCTGGGGTGAGTTTAGTGAAGGAGCGCTCTTGGATCGATCCTGATTTTCGGAAATAATCCTTAACTAAACAATTTGTTCCCGCGAGAGCAATGTTCTTTTTTGGGATCAAAGTTTCTTTAGTAGCTTTAGTCACGTGACCCAAGATTTCGTTTGTAAACAGTGATTTTGTTTGACTGTAAAATTAACACGTTTACAAACACGTTGATATGTTAAAGAATTAATCGCAATTAAAAAATATTAATGCCATTATATATTTCGAACGAAAACACGACAAAAAGACAGCAATTGTTCATTTCTTTAATTTTTAAAACTTGATGTAACTTATCAAATGATATCAACAAATTAATTTAATCAATAAATTCAATATTATTCAATCGCACAGTCGTCATCACTCAAAAGACTTCGTGATGGTCAGTTGTCAATAAGTTCAGTGACCTGCACTAATCGGTCAATGTAATCAGTCGTCAGTACTAGGACTAGGAGTAGACTAGCATTCCACAAAATGGGCCGACGACATCTACCTGCAGATGGAACACAAATAAATTGAAAGATGTAAAAAACAAAATATGCGTTAAAACCGCGATTAACGCAAGATTAAAAAAATCGCATGATTAACGCGATTAAAAAAATAAATTAATCACTTGACAGCTCTAGTTTGGTGTTTTGTTCATTTTAAAGTGTTCTTTGTTGTTGACATTTGTTCGCTGCCAGTATATAAACAAAATTTGTGTCACTGCCGTCAGAAATATCCCTCAAAACTGCTGCCAGAAGAGATATATGTTCATTTAACTACGTAGCCAATTCATCTGTTACGAGAGCACTCTTGGAGCAATTGGGTAAGAGAACGACCGAGAGCGCTCTTGGAGATGACGAAAGCGGTCAAGAGCATTCCTGCAAGAGCGCTCCGTAACTAAACTTGCCCTTGTTGCTACGAGCCGGGCAGCCACCAGTTACACAGCACATCGCCGCAATGGACGGGGTATAGAGCATAGCATCATCGTAAAGGAAAGCTGCTAGTGGGTGGCAATAGCTCAGAAACACGAGACAGATAACTATTGGGAAATATACATCGTATTGATTGGCACCATTGTTGGTAGCTTCTGTATTTATTATAGTCTTAGTTTCACGGTAATCATTAACCAACCCTGGTTAGTACTGGCGTACTGTGGTTCTGTTCATCTGGCAAATGGTCCGTTTAATTCAAACACCAACACGTTCCTTGACAGTCCCTCATTCAAACACCAACACGTTCCTTGACAGTCCCTCATTCAAACACCAACACGTTCCTTGACAGTCCCTCATTCAAACACCAACACGTTCCTGGACAGTCCCTCTGTCGCCCCACTACATTTTGACCTTGAAAGGTCAAAGGTGAAAAAATTGCGAAAACACCAAAATTGTTGGCGCGACCAGTCACTTGTGTCGGTCTCACGGTCAAGGGCAAGTATGCTGAAAATGGTATAAAAAAAATTTTGACTGCAATTCTGCTGCAGATAGTCCCATTTACCTCATGTACAGACCAAGATGTTCGTCGATGGTCCTCTGTCACCCCGCTGCGTGTTGAAGGTTGAACGGTCAGAGTTGAAGTCCAGAATCCAAAAATGCCCAAATCATTTTCCAGCTGTAATAAACGCGGCCGCATGTGGTCCGATTTACAGGCACAGTATTCCAGTTCCGGGTACGGGTATGCTTGCTTTTACTCACACTGCAGATTTTCTTGTCTAACATTTGTAGTAATGCTGTATATGCCACGTTTTTCTTGCATGTGATTGTGATCTGATTGTATATATTGGCTGACTTGAAAAAGTAGATCAGATTTAGTTCTTAGACCAAACAGATTATCTCATTGGCAGCTTATCAGACCGAAGCTCAGATTAGAACACGATCAGACCAGACTCTAGAACCTAATTAATATTCATGATCAGCACATCATTTTTGCTTACAATCTTTGGCAGATGATCGCACTTATTTATGACAAAACGTCATCAGTGACACAAAATTGATGAGTGGTGCAAATGTCTTCACGCTGTATTTGTGCCACAGCTTGATATTTTGAACATTTGCGCCTAAAGCAAATGTTTGTTAACGTTTTTGCAATCAGAAAAAAATCAATTGGTGTCTTCTAAGAGAATAGTCTGATCTCCTAGAGATAGCAGGAAAGGTCTGTATTTTTACATTATGCAGTTGCCGATTAGATCGAAGTGTTCAGGTTATATTTGGTCTTAGACCGGATATTTGGTCTGATCTTGGAGATCAGACCGAATTCTGGATAAGACCAAACGCCTGTCATCGCTTGAAAAATTTATGCACGTTAGGTCTCAGACTGGAGTTTAGTCTAAGAACTAATCCGATCGACACTGTGTTCCAAAAAAATCGTGACCACGTCTTCGACGATAAGTTGAACTAGAATTGTCCGTTTACAACAATATTTGGTATTAGCGCATTAGGGGTGTCTCACGTAATGCGCTCTATAAATGTACGATACTTACTTACTTACTTACTCTTGGTACACTTATTACCAAGCATATAGGCCATCGACAGGTGTTTTTACTTTCCCACCTCACCTATTTTGTGCACCTACTTTACCTTGGGAAACTGCTGTCAAGATCTAAATATCAGTAAAAATTAAACAAAATCGTGGAAATTTTATAGGAAGATGGGATTGTGATTAAAAATCTATCTGTCAAAGCAGTATGGTGCACAAAGACTGTTGAGAGCGAGTTTCCTGACAAGGGTCAGAAACTTGTAAGCATCGACAGTCTGCGGAAGAGAATCCGCAAGAAGGGTACAATAATTGTCCAGCAACCAGGCAGCGGCAGACCGTGTTCAGCGCATAGCGCTGGAGGACCTTGTGCTCAGTCAGGATGACAAGCCAAAAAGGCACCGATCAGCTCGTGAGATTTCGCATGAAACTGCCATTCTCTGTTCAAATGTACACAGGATCACCGTGATCTCCAGCTCAAATGCTTAAAACGATCTTGTGTTCATCTGTTGTCTGAAGCCAATCGCATCTCTTTTTCTCACTCGCTGATAAACTACCTTATCGTCTGCAATAAACCTCGTTATTATTCTATTCTAAACTGTAACTTGAATAATAAGTAAGTAAAATAATATGGTAACAGTTTTGCAGTTAATATCCTAGTATTGTAGCATTGGGAAAATCAATTTAAAGCTAAATTCATGATATTTAGGTCTCAACAGTTTCCCAAGCTGCACTAAGTAGGCGAGGTGAGAAACTAAAAACACCTGTCGATGGCCTATACTCTTAGTAATACGTGTGCCAAAAATCTTTGTAAACGGACAGTTCTAATTCAACTTATCATCAAAAACGTGGTCACGTTTTTTTGGAACACGGTGTATTTTATCAAGTCATCCGTTGTATTATCACTGATTATTATCATGATTGTATGTTACTCTTTTGCACACTTCTTTGGTAGTTTGCTTGACAGGTGATTGTTCTGGTCTCAGGTTAATGATTACCGGGTTCCACATATGATTTATCTTACGATTATATTATCTGCTTTTTCATTACAGATGGCAAGTATCAAAATAGTCACTAGAGACGGTCTGTCAATTGCCAAGGTCTACATATTCTCCCAACTTTCAGAGATTTCCAACAAGTCGTTGGAAATCTATGAAAGTTGGGAGAATACGTAGATCATGTTTCATTTCACGTGTGGTAACGAAAGACATTTAAGAGTTGTTTGCTGGATGTTCCTACTGGCAGCACCAGTCACTTGTTTCGGACTCTGTCTGAATCAAACGAGAGTCGTCTACGCGAGATTTAACTTTTGAGCCACATGGAAAGCACTTTACAGATTGTGATCACACAGTTAGATGTATCGTGTCTTGTTGCTCGCACACAAGGTGCCTTAAGAAAAAAAAACGGAATTGTTACCACATGGAACAGTATATACAAAAGTTACAAAAATTATGGTACCGTTCCTGTAATACCTGTGTCCCAAAAACTGTAACTGTGTCTTCCAGACGATAAATTGAACTAGGAGTGTCCATTTACAACAATTTTTGGCCTATTTAGTTACTAAGACTATAAGCCATTGACAGATGTTTTTGTTTTCCCACATCATCTATTTAGTGTAGCTACTTTATCTTGGGAAACTACCGAGACCTAAGTATCATGAATTTAGCCTTAAATTGCTTATTTTCCCAATGCTACAATGCTAAGATATTAAATGCAAAACTGTCACTATATTATTACTTTACTTACTTATCATTCTGACTCAAACTTTGATTGAAAGAACTTAACTGTAAATAGTTTTGTTTAAATTTGTTCACTTTTCTTAAAACAAGATGCAGCTTAGAGCTAAATTTGTGAATTCGAGAATTCGTGTTCTGTGATTTCCAAGATAGTGGTGACTTACTAACATAGGTGAAATTGGAAAATAAAAACACTTGTCGATGGCATATAGTCTTAGTAATAAGTGTGCAC
>Ga0209338_1000651_pt1 | contig 10717 bp, 8 predicted proteins | sample OlaalgELextract1_FD_187374 | JGI IMG/M metagenome (GOLD analysis project Ga0209338, IMG submission 187374) | Olavius algarvensis symbiont microbial communities from Tuscany, Italy - Type A ELBA extract 1 (SPAdes) (version 2) | ecosystem: Host-associated > Annelida > Digestive system >... | reverse complement strand
CTTATTAGTGATAATTCTGGTCAATGTGCAGAATTACGACTGCAATAATGGGACTGGGTAATCTGCTATTACACGAATGTTGTTCATCATATTCAGTTCTGAAGAGGTGGATTCTGTTAACAGTTGCTTGTATTTTAATTTTCACGTTATTGTTTTAGGGTGCTTGTGGTCTTGTTATGAATGATGACGATGCCAATTGTAATCTGGATGATGAAGCTGTCAATATGATGGACCATTTCGAGCATATGGATGATGCATCGGTAAGTATCAGTCGTGACAAGTTCATTTATTGTACCGGAGCTCATGTAATGGTTCATGAAAAGACCTTATTTAAGTGCCACATGTATTGGAGACTATTTGAATACAGGAATGGTACGAGTGGTCCAAGGAATGAATGGTCCATGCATTTTTCCAGGGTACGAATTGTCCAGGGAACAAATGGTCCAGTGTACGAAAGGTTCAGGCTATAAAAAAGTCCATCATGGGTACGAATGGTCTTGAGTTACTAATGTGCATAAATGCAAAAAGTCCTGATACAGACTATTTGATTTGCATGTCGTTTGAAATTCAGTCTTTGTGGCATGCACAGCATATGTATGCTCATATGTTCAGGAGCATCTATGAGTTACTGTACACCCTTGCAGTATATGTTGTGTATTAAGGGGTGCAGTAGAAATTGTTTATTACTTAATATGGTAGTTACAAAGATAAATGTATGAGATAATTACTTGTCCAATGTTGTCTGTCATCTGTCCAGTTTGTGTGATAAAATGGTGTTAGATGTAGACAGTAGACATATGCTGTTTCCAGCATTTTATACTATGTTACAGCGGAATTAGTTGTCCACTGTCGTAGTCACGTTTGTACATATTGACATTCGTGATCAAAACTTAAGCTAAAATTGGCGAATTATAAACTATGGTATCTCAACAGCCGCATGCAGCTAATCTGGAATCTGATATCAGTATTGGTTTATGGCTTCTGGTTTGCTCGTAATGGATTTGCTACATTGTGCGCTAGCTGCGGTGCAGTGTTTTGTAATCGGTCCTGTATGTGGGTTTGTATGTGGGTCCATGATAATTCAAAACTGTGTGCATCGATCTTCACCTAACTGGGTTTGTAGGTTAAGGTAGTGACCATCTCCTGGGCACCAATCTGGCCCTGGTGACCCCTAATTGGGCGTGTCCTGGGTCACATGACCAAATTTCGAAATTTTGGGACCACCTAATAACTTTTGAATGGAAAGAGCTATCTGCTTCACATTTGCTACATACATAGAGGACGGAGCCTTCATGCATAGGAACCATAATACGATCCATAAATGGGCATGGCCAGGGTCACGTGACGTGATTTTGGGACCCTTAATAACTTTTGAACGGATTGATCAATCCGCTTCAGATTTGGTACAGATATGGAGGACGGACCCCCTCCTGCATAGGGAATATAAAACGACCCCTAAGTGGGCGTGGCCTGGGTGACGTGACCCGGTTTCGCAATTTTTTGACCCCTCTAATAACTTTTGAATGAATATAGAGCTATCTGCTTCAAATTCGGTACAGAGATGGAGGATGAACCCCCACAACCACAATGTTCATTGTCCAAATTTGTTGAAAAGCGAAGAAATGGAATGTTTGTATGTGTCAGCAACTGCTGAGTTTGAGTTGTTACATACTTTTATTGTATTGTTTTTGTTTGTTTTCATAACAGGCATCTAACTGCAATGTGGAGAGTGACACTGAGCATATCACAGATGAAGAGTTGTTGGATAGTGACAACAATGAGCATGACATTTCAGGTGCTGGTAACCAAGCTGCTCATGACAGCGGCAGTTCACATGAAGATGCATGTTACCACTTTCCACTGTACGATGGTTGCCCGGTTTCTGTTGGAGCTGCTGTTGTCTTAATTATGACTTTGTCTCTCAGGCATAATTTGTCCTGGGTGGCAGTTGAAGACATATTAACACTGATGAACTTTTTATTGCCTATATCATCCTTAATGCCAAAGTCACGTTATTTATTTGAGAAGTTGTTTATGGCTAGACGAAATCTCATTGATGTACATTATTACTGTCCGTTTTGCTTTGCTTATATCAGTGATAGTCACACAGGCAGTTGTGCTCGTTGTCTGAAAACTATTGTCACTGACCTCTATAAGTCTGGACACTTTTTTCTTCATTTGCCACTGGAACATCAACTGCGGGACATGTTTCAAAATAGTAACTTGGCTAGTCTGCTCACATACCGATTTGATAGACAAAAAGTAGCTAGTGACCATATTGAAGATATATACGATGGCATTGTGTACAAGAAAGTCATGGGTGACAAGGATTCTAGCCACATATCTCTAACCTGGAACACAGATGGTGTCCCTGTATTTGAGTCCTCAAAATACAACATGTGGCCCATTCAGTGCATCATAAATGAACTGCCAATTCGTCTACGAAAAAAACATATTCTACTGGCTGGCCTTTGGTTTGGTACATCTAAACCAAACATCAATTGCTTTCTCCAACCTTTTGTTTCTGAGCTTACACAGTTGTCCACCGTCGGTTTCCAGTGGCTTTCGCAGTCGAAGGAAACTTGTACTGCTTTTGTTCATGGTGTAGTATGTTCTGCAGATGCTGTTGCAAGATGCATGCTGCAGGGCATTAAGCAGTTCAATGGGCAGTATGGGTGCTCCTGGTGTTTACACCCAGGTGAACAAGTTGAGAAAGGTGATGGTACAGTGCGTGTCTATACACCAAATAGTTACCCTGGTTATGCTTTGCGGAATCATGCAACCTTTGTAGAACATGCAAAAGAAATTGCCACATCTGGGAATTCTTTTGGAGTAGTTAATGCCTCGCGATTGCTGTTGCTGCCAGACTTTGACATTGTTCAGGGATTTGCTGTCGATTACATGCATTGTGTCCTACTTGGTGTCACAAGAAGTTTGTGCTCTTTGTGGTTTGATTCTGAACATCACAATGAACCGTATTACTTGGGAAGAAAAATATCGAATATCGACGACATACTGCTGTCTATCAGGCCACCATCTACCATTAGCAGAGCCCCCCGCTCAATTACCCTGCGTTGCTACTGGAAAGCTTCCGAGTGGAGAAACTGGCTTCTCATGTATGCTGTTTTATGTCTGAATGGGGTCTTACAAAATACATATTTTCATCATTTCATTTTATTAGTATGTGCAATTGACATTCTAAATGGTACATCAATAAGCATTTCGGATTTACAATTTGCTGAAAATTTGTTGCATTGTTTCATTCAAGATTTTGGGAAGTTGTATGGGAAATGTAATTTGTCTTACAATGTTCATCAATTGACTCACTTACCTAATACTGTCAGATGTTGGGGACCTTTGTGGACTACGTCGGCCTTCCCATTTGAGTCCGGTAATGGCATGTTGATGAAGCTATTCAATGGTACACAGGGCTTGCCGGCACAAGTTTCTAGGCGATTCTCGATATTCCGATGTCTGCCAGTAATGGCATTCAAGTACATTAAATGTGAAAAAATTCATAATTTTTTTAATAATATTTTATCAATTTATGCTCCTCTGACCAAGATTTTGCATGCGGAAGAAAATGTAAGCCTACTTGGGAGACCATGTCATCGGCATTTAACTGCTATAGAAAGACTTGCCTTAGATGATGTTTGTCCATTTACATTGCCACAGTTTGCTCTATACTATTGCAAAGCTATTGTAAAGGGTTACATCTTGGCTGTGAACAAACGCAATGGTCGTTGGAACAATAGTTGCATTATGAGCAGTGGTGGTATTTGTGGTCTCTTACAGAGCATAGTTAAAATTGGTGATAGCACTTACTTGCTGTGCAACCAGATGCATTTAGCCCGAGAATTTATTGCTGTAACTCAGCATATAAGAGCCGCAACTGGAAGCATTAAAATTGTCAGCAGTTTATCGGATACACTCACTGCTATTAACGTAGATGATTTTGAACACCTGTGTATTTATGTAGACAGTTTGCATTCACCTGTGGTGTGTCTTGTCCGGAGCAGATTTGATGGTGATTAGAATTACTATGTGTATGCCGTTCTCAAAATAATGCTGAATGTTATGCGTTCAGGTTTTGTTCCTGCATTGTTTGACTGGAGGATATACTATAATTTGTGCTATATGTCTTGTTTCACACATTGAGTTTATCATGTATTATATGATTTCAGATACATACATTTTAATGCTTTTAATTATGGCATGGGTTTGCAATTACATTAAGATTCAGTTATAGTTAACAATTAATTTAGATGGACCAAATTCATTAAAATGATGAAATGGAAAGATCCCATGGTTCAGATAGTGCATAGCATCACTCGTGTAAATGACATACCAACAAAACATCACAATTCATGTCAATTACGCTTGTTAACATGCCATCCTCTGTTTCACGTTGCATTTTGTATGAATCCCCATGATATTCGCCAAGGGGTGGAATGGGGTAATAAATTGAGTTATGGGACACCATGGTACAGTATCATGCTCATAGTTAGAGAATTTGTGACTTTCAGTTTTAAAATTCGTGAATTTTAACAAATTTTTAAAATTCGTTAGGCTACTTTGGGGCTATGTTTACATCGACAATGTCGTTTTTCAAAAAGACGTATTAGCAACAACAACAAAATGTGATGCTGAGAGGAACTGGTCCACATATGACTTCATCCATAGCAAGAAGAGAAATCGACTGAGGGAGTCTAAATTTGGTTTATGTAAATTCTAACCTGCGACTTCTGAATAAGACTTCTAGCGTTGATTACACAGAAACCACCATCGAGTGGAAACAATGGGCTGTGGCTGACTAATTAAGAGTCGGAGGACGACAAATGATGCAGTTTAGCGTTATTGGCGAACATTTGAGTAAAGATCGCACGCGAAGTTTCCTTAGTTTAGAGTTCTCATTATTGACAAATTAGTGACTGAATTGTGAGATTGTTGCAAATTGCAAGTTGATATGTTTAAAAGTTTTTAAAAAGTTAAAAAGTACAAAAATAATAAAATTCATTGGCTGTTTAAAATTCGTGAATTTGTACAATTTATAAAATTCGAATTCTCGAACTATGATCATGGTCATGGTGTGCATGCAGGATCCTGTGGTTTTCGTGTTAAAATTACAACTGAGATTACCTCCACGAGTTTCACTGTATGTAGAATGGGACATCATGGTGTCCCGTGGGATATGTCATGTAAAGATAAAGGTGCATACACTTGATATAGTGCCTCTTCGTACTGAATCACCACCCCAGAAGCACTCACATATTGCACGTGTTCTCAAGAGATTACACAGTAAACCATGGGAAGCCATGGGGTATCTAATTAATTCATGGTGCACCATGGTGACTAATATCATGGCCATGATATGCACATGAGATCCCATGATTTCGATGGTGTTCACATGGTGAAGCACAATACCCCATGGGTTTCACTGTGTTAACAATAGGATACCATGGTGTCCTATGGGATACCATGGTCTCCCGTGGGTAACCCATGGGACATTTCTGTAAGGGAGTGGGGGGGGTCATATGTATCAAACTAGGGTGAATATACGTGAATCCACCCTAACTCTGAACACACAAAAGCACTGATAAATATAATGGGGCTAGTATTATCTTTACTGTGATGTAAAAGTGTCCCTATAATGGAAATGTACGCAGTATACCTCAGTTAAGTCACACAGATAGAAAGAGGAGACATGGAGCATGTATCTCGTTGGCAAACTGTGTTTGGGGGGGCACAGGGGCAGACTTTTGAATGGGGGGCCGTGCCCCCCCCCTCCAGTCCCCCCTTAGAGCCGCCCCTGCTCAAACTGTAATGATGGAAATACAGAAATGAAGTAGAAGATTTATTCTCATTTACTTTAACCTTTGTTGTGTGATTCAACTGGAAACAAAACAAGCACGCACGTACAGAAGACAAGCAAAGACAGAAGAAAGAACACATTTCAGTTGGGAAAAGGTCTACTAAAGCCATCAGCATTCAACAACATTATTACAGGGAACAGCTAATATACAAAACTTTAGATTTGTTCTAATCAGTAGGTCAAATGCAGACAAGATGCCCAGGTTGATTCAGTTTACAGAAATTGTTTGCACTGTCGCCAAACCATGCACTACGTCTCATAGATTAGACTTTGACTGCCCAGCAGCACACATCAGAAACAGAAACTGATCCTACTATCATCTGTGACTTATTTTGTCCAGTTTACGATTTTTCTTTGTGACAGCCTTGTTCTTCCGCAAAATCTCCATATCTTTCAATTCTCTGTTCCTAATCTTGACAAAATGAAAGATACGTAGGCGCAGGTACAAATTTGTCACATAAATCAGCTGCTGTTTCTGATGGGCACTGCAGACTGACTCCAATTCGAAAGTCTGCAAGTCAACAGCTTGCAGGACAATGTCCAGAAGTTTTGCGGCGACACTGTAACGGCCACTAACCACAGCTTCGATGTTCATTTGGACAATTTTTTCCACGGAGCTACATAGACTATACAACGAAAACGACGGTTTCTGAAGACCATGTTTAGCCCAGTTGAAGTTTCTGAAGTGTCCATATACCTCGTGGCTGCCAAACTCAGTTTCTTCCAAGTATGAACGGTGTTGCCTGTAGTTATCATACAAAGACTGACATTTACTGCAGTCAGTTCGTGCATTTACTTTCATGCACAGGTAACCACAAATGTATGCAACTACATTTGAGTCAACCTCACTGAGCTCAAACAGATCAGGCCAGTCTGTAATCGTCGAAGGTTCGTGGCATGCAATCTGCGATGCTGCGACGACAGTCACATCAGCAACATTGTGCAGATCAGATGGCAGACCAGTTGCTGGAATGCTGCCATCAGTATCATCAGCATTTCTCCTAATACTTTTCATGTGCTCCATAACTGTTAGAAATGTATCGGCATCATCTTCACAATTAGTCTTGCCTTCAGGATGCTGAAGCAACCAGTTCACAGCCAAGTGCTTCACAGACTGCTCATATTCAGTACAAGTGCGAGTGTCATTGTTCCTGCCTTTTGCTCTAATGCAGGCAAAGAAGTTTTCTATTGCATCCTGGTTGAAGCGCGCTGTCAGAACGTAACTAAACTCAAACTTCGTCAGTAAATCCCATGTTGCAAGCAGCACTCCATTCACGGTCTGCTGAAGTCCGCTGTGAAATGGTAACTTCTTTTCCTTACCACTGGCAAGATTGATGAATGTCCATCGTCCAATCCAGTCAATTGAGTCACGCAGGAAGTCAAAATGCTCAACTTCTCTCAGACGTAGTGGCTTTTTCCATTTCCGTTCTGCCTTTGCAGTCATCGAATTAAGAATGTCAAATAGCTGGTCAATTTTTTCAACAAAATCAGCTGTATCAAGAGCTTGCACATCAATGCGACCAAAATGAACATATGTTCGCATAGCAGCAGCAGTGCTGTGACTTAATAATTGAGTCGCTAGTCGCACATTCATCTTCTTGAATGGGAGAAGTTCAAAGTGGTACTTAGTGAGTTTTGTCGCCAGTCGGAGATTTGACTTCTGGTCCTCGTCAAACATCTGCCGGATGTACTTGAAAGAAACAACTTTTCCATCAATAACGAAATTATATGTCAGCAGATTGTTCCGAATGTTTTTGAAGATGTGAGGAACGTCGTACAGCATGTAGACCCTTTCACCTAAGACACCAAAGAACACTGTTAGTTACCTGACAACAGCAGCATAACTTCAAATTTTGGGTCCCCTGCAGAAAAAAATCATGGGCCCCGGCGGGCGACGATAGTCACGTGACCGTAGATGCTAATGTAATCAGTAAGCAAAGTTCCGCCTTTTTTGTCACTCATCGGGTACAAATGCTCAGTGGGCTAGCCAGAAAGTTAAAATGCAGTGATAAATTTTTGGCCTGTTTCTAATGTGAAAACACCAAATTTCAAGCAAGGGGTCAAGGTCACCAGTCCGATTACTGCTTTGCCTACCTTAAGAGAGTCGTAGTTTTGGCACATTATTGCGCTATATCTCAGAAACGGGCCGAGATAGAGCCATACTTACTACAGAACGTAAATAGGAAGTCACATACGCTCTATCAACTGGTACCATTTTCGATGACCTTGAGTGACCACAAACCCCAGTTTCAAGGTCATGGTAGTTTTTAAAGGCAAATATCTCGAAAACGGTGCGTTTTAGGGACAAAGTTACTACAGAACGCTAATAGCAAATCATAGGAGACCTATCGTATGGCACCCTCTTCAGTGACCTTGAGTGACCCCTGACCCGGATTTCAAGGTCATCATATTCTTCGAAGTCAAATATCTCAGAAACGGCACGAGATAGAGCCATAGTTGCTACAGAACGTCTATAGAATCGCATAAGCTGTATCGACTGGTACCATTTTCGATGACCTTGAGTGACCCCAAACCAAATATGACAGCGGTAGTTCTTGTATCACGGTCACGTGACAATGAGCAGCCGGATGGGTCCCAATTTTATAACTACTATGCGCTGGATATCCCCTGTTTAACTCGATTCATTGAAATTGAACGATATTGAAGATGGCTGAGTGACTTTTTGTTGAAGATGATGTTTGCTATCAGAACGGATTATTAGCCGCATTTTGATACTATGCATCTCCATGAAGAAGATTGTGTAACAGTTTTCATTTTGTGTGTGTGTGTGTTTCAAGATCAAGCAGTAGCCCACAGCTCATTTGCAAAATGCTGCAATGTGAAAGTAATCTACTTTCAACTTTTGCAGTAACTAAGTAACGAACTGATTGACAAACACACACTACACAAAGACCAAATGAGGCTGCCACCCACACTTTGCTCCTTGGCAGAAGGAAAGTTTTACACTGCCGTTAGTTACAAATAGTTTAGCACCTTTATTATAACGTCATGAGAAGAATTCATAATCATGTAACAATTTATTTTGAGATCAATTAAAACACAAAATAAATACTGCCAGAGGAGTTACTTGAGCCGCATTTAACAGACGTAACTCATTTACAATGCAACTAGTGAATCATTAACTCAATTAAAACGTCCCAATATACAGTTACCTTGTTCACAGGTTATCCACGGATGTTGAATCGTAACGCCCATCTGGCTAAGACAAGATCTGTGTCCACTTTCTTGGTCACAAACAACTGCAAGCGGTACCAGCTGCATGGAATGCAGGAGGTCAATAACACTACGAATCATTTGCTGTAGACTGGCAGCAGGCACAGCATGTCCTGCAAAGAAATGTCCTACTGGGTGTTTCCATTTCGTTGATATTCCTCGCACCATGAACTGAACAGCAGTATGGGCGACATCTGTTGCTGGTGAAGCAAAATCACACAGGTCAACAAAGCCATCAACTTTATCAGCAGTGTTGATGTATTTCAAAGAGCTCCGCAAAGCCATGCCATCGAACAAAATAACAACGTATCGTTCTTTCTGGGATAACGACTGTGCTCTCAATCTAAGAGCCTCTGTCAAGTCTGACTTGAAACCTGTACTTACTGTCATGCTGCTAATAAATGAACGCAGTGTTTCATAACTAGGCAGACAGAATTGCCTCTGAAGAAAGCGATAAGCTGCAGGACTCTTGTAATAGATGCCTAATGCCAACAATTTATTTTGGTCACTGTATCGCATGCCCTGCCTTCTAGTATTGACTGCCTCCAGCTGCATCTCAAAGAAAGACTGTTGTGCTTTTGGTAGCAGCTGAAACTTTTTGCACTTTTGGCAGGCAACATGCCGGTAAGTTACTATGGGCGTATGCTCCCTTCGATGTAACGTAACACGTGCTTGTGATAACTTCTTCTTCACAACATGCAGTTTATGACGAAGGATGACTTTTGTTGGCGACTGCTGAAACTGATGTGAAGCAGAGGAAGTGGAGGGAGCTTGACTTGCATACGTATGGAAATTTGGCAGGCAACACTGGTTGTTACTGTTAGTTACGCTGTTGCCTGTATGTCGAACTAGTTTACGACGACTACTATGCAGTGGTCTGGGAGGATTTGGCACGTTGAATATAGTCGGTATCGCACACCAAATCAAACTGGAACACGAAATATTCATGAACTGTGACTGTTCAAAGTGCAGAGAACATAAACGAAAGTGTTTGTTAAGTTCTTCAGCACTTTTTTTTCCAGTGATTTTGTACGGCAATTTGTAACCCACTGTTTGCACCTGCACAAAAACACATGCCTACAGATGTAGTTTGCAAAACAAAGTCCATCCAGTTACACCGAGCATATATGCAATAGACAATAAAGAAATCATTGGTTGCTGCAATAAAAATATACACTGCAATTTCTGAAATCAAGCGTTTGGCAAACCTATAACACTGGCCAATGTTCAGTACACTCATTGCACTGGGCTACTCAGTGTGGGCCGGACTGATATTAGGTTTGTTAATTATAGTGGTAAATTGGGGATTTACGTATAACCAATGAAAACGTGATAGCGGTAATCCAGCTATTTCATTTGTAGAACTCTGTGTTGGTCAGATTATGAACGTTCTTTAGCATGACCCCGTCGTTTGGCTATGCACACAACATCGCAGGCCCATCAGTAAAGGCATATCGTGAGCAACATTCGGAAATTATCGGGTCTTCAGAACCCCCTGACACCCCCCCTGCCTACGGGCCTGCATCGTTCTTCTGGTTATTTCGGAGTTACTTCGCGGTATACATGTATTGTCGTACCGTGAAAATGCACGGCAAGTATATTACCGTTTTT
>Ga0209338_1000647_pt1 | contig 10737 bp, 9 predicted proteins | sample OlaalgELextract1_FD_187374 | JGI IMG/M metagenome (GOLD analysis project Ga0209338, IMG submission 187374) | Olavius algarvensis symbiont microbial communities from Tuscany, Italy - Type A ELBA extract 1 (SPAdes) (version 2) | ecosystem: Host-associated > Annelida > Digestive system >... | reverse complement strand
CAATTTCAAATCTGTCGTGGCGTTTTGTAGAAATACGCGCCCGCGCAATCGTCCCGATTTCGTTATAAATGGGGGCCATGTTCGGGGGGCTGTTGCCCAGTTACCGAGCAAGGTAGCCCCGGCAAATGACACACTTTAGCTTCAGCATACCCTGTCCTACGAAACGCGGCATAAAAGTGATTTCTATCTTATTCGGTTTTACAACAGTAGAGCGCCAAACAATTGAACGGAAAACGTTAAAAATTTGGGTGAAGTTTGGGGTGGCTGCTCCCCGCCCCTGGGGGCAACATCAAAATTTCAACCCCCGTGAGAGGTGTCCGGGCCACTCTAGTAACCGAAACTGCAAGCAGAAATTTTCTAGCTCTTACACGTTTCCCAATCTCGTTCGCCCCGTTTTTGCCCTAACATTTTGGCAAAATTTCGTTGAAAAATTCCCCCGCCCCTCCCCTTCACCGGGGGTACACCATGTTTGGAACTTAAGCAGGCCCCATCAGGCCCTACCACCAAAAAAATTTCGGGCGCCCCCGGACCCCCCACGGGGGAGATATGGGGGGTCAAAATTTCAACTTCCCCCCCTTCCCCCTCAAATTCCCTTCGTCAGATATCGGATATCTTCCGTCCACGGGCCGAGCTTCTTCCCGGCTACAATCCCCGAGATTTTGGTAAATCTGCGGGCAACGCAGCCGGAGATATTTTCACTTTCGAATTGGCCCCCGGCCCCAGCCTATGTATAGCGGCAGAAACCTATAAAACGGAGTCTTTTATTCTGTTGGATACTCCTCCACATCTAGCTTCAGTCAACCGTCGTCGAAGAAGTGAAGGAGAGCGAAACAGAGGGAAAGAGAAGACGCGCCTCATTAGCTCGAAAATCGTTCGCGGTATTGCTAGGTCTGTATGGCTATAGTTATGACAGAAGACGCTGATAGGAACTTGCGTGTGCACTACTCAATGGTGTAAATTCGAATGACCTTGAACGATTGAGTGACAGCAAAAGTTTCAATGACACGGCGCGCATCGCGCGGCCTGTCTCTATGCGGCAGCTTCATTCATTCATTCATTCATTCATTAACCGATTACGATCGAGTAACAAATACCCAGTAGTTCGTGCACGGACAGATCGTTGTAAGAGGTCATTTATTATGCACTCTCTGGCTAATTTCCAGGACCGCTAGATGTGACATTGTACTATTTGTTTCTTTTACCTTTTTAAATGTATGCATGTATGTATGTTTAATTGTGCTTAATCCAGCCTTTATTGCTGCCACATGCTTAATAAAGATTTGGAGATTTGGAGATTTCATTCATTCATTCATTCATTCACTCACTCATTCATTCATTCATTCATTCATTCATTGATTCATTCATTGATTCATTCATTGATTCATTCATTGATTCATTCATTCATTCATTCATTCACTCATTCATTCATTCATTCATTCACATTGATTCATTCATTGATTCATTGATTGATTGATTGATTGATTGATTCATTCATTCATTCATTCATTCATTCATTCATTTATTCATTCATTCATTGATTCATTCATTCATTGATTCATTCATTCATTCATTCATTCATTGATTCATTCATTCATTCATTGATTCATTGATTCATTCATTGATTCATTCATTCATTCATTCATTCATTCATTCATTCATTCATTCATTCATTCACTCATTCATTTATTCATTCATTCATTCATTCATTCATTCATTCATTCATTCATTCATTCATTCATTCATTCATTGATTGATTCATTCATTCATTCATTGATTGATTCATTCATTCATTCATTCATTCATTCATTCATTCATTTATAGCAGTTTGTAGAGCGCACTATGTCGAGAATGTCGACTCAGAGCCTGGCGCTTAATTCTTGTTCAACTAACAATAGCTGTCACTTCACTTTGGCTTCCGGTTCCCTGAATTTTTGCATAAAAAATTATCATTCGTTAGGCCCATCACACACCATCCAGAAACCGGTATCAAAAACCGGTACCAGAAAAACCGTACCGGTTTCCTTCACGCAGTAGAGCAATGCTCTAACCCTTATCAGAGTTCGGTACCAGAAAAAAATCGGTATCGAACTGCATGACACATCTGCAGGAAACCGGTACAGGTTTTCTGGTACCGATTTTTGGTACTGGTTTCTGGATAGTGTGTCGTGGGCCTTAGACGTTATTTATCAAATCTGCTTTTAAAGCAGTATAGCGTGTTAACCGACCGACATAACTAGGTACAGAATTTCACGTTTTGGCAACTCTATTAGTGAAACAAAAATTTGCAAGAGTCATTAGCATTACGGTTATGGTTAGCTTACAGCTGTCACTCATCGTAACGCGTGCTGTCATAGCAATAGCTGAGCTGCTTGTGTACGTCTGGCAGTGGCAGGATAACAGCCAGGGTGGACAGATTTCTGCCAGGTTGACCTTAAGCTGGCGCCGCCACGTTGCGTTTGCTGTCTCCATCGCCTCGCTTTAATAGCGTGGACTACTATGTCACGTGAATAGGCTATCCCAGTAAATGGGATGTTCACATGTCTTACGTAAACTTTATTTCAGCAGCAGATTTGTCGATAGGTTCATATATTGAATCTTCACAGGGTGCAACTAAAAACGCACCCGACAAAATTACACCTGCATAGTTTCTCAGAATCGAAAGAGGCTACCGTAACCCAGATCTCTTGGCTAACTTGTAGTACAAGTCTCTCTATCATTTACGGTGTTATTTCGTGCCCATCCCCGCACACCGCAGTGTAATTTACGGGTTTCCGGTTGTCAACCTCCACATTCAGTATTCGTCCTCGCATGTTATGTTGCTATGCTTCGATGGCTGCAGTAATAAAGCTACACGGCCCGAGCTTGCCAGCTCGTGCGTCAAGGTATTGGCATGTTTTTATCGTCAGTCAGATCTCACAGTCATGGTGAACCTACTGGTCTTAAGCTTCGCTCTGCTCGCATATTGGATAGGTAAGCAGTAAATTGGATTCACTAATAGAGTTGTCAGTACATTCATATCTTGAACTGGTATTGGTGATTTTTTGGAAAACGTTACTAGGTTACGTTCGCCTAAAGGTATAAACCGTCCGTCTGTCGTCTGTCTGTCTGTGACGTTCGTGCGCCATAATCAGAGGGTTGAACTTTGCGCCAATAGTAACTGTGCATCGTCTAATAGCTTAGGAACTCTGGCAGTTTAATTTGTTTTAGAAAAACTTAATGGAATTCTAGATGATCGTGCCAGTTAAATCGAAGCGGGTGTGAAGTTTTTCTACTGTGCCCCTAAAATCTGGAATGACATACCACTTTCGGTCAGACAGTCCCCTTCACTCGACACCTTTAAGCGCAACTTAAAAACTCACTAGGGGGCCTACTTCGCCAATAACCGACCACCTGGCGACTGCCTCCAGCGCCTCTGATTCGACATTGTCGACATAGTGCGCTCTACAAATTGCTACGAATGAATGAATTGGCGTTATTTCATCCATCCATCCATCCATTTATTTGTTCATAAAACACATAATGAAAAATGTAAAAAGATGACAGTAGAACAGGACTCACAAGGCACGTGTAGCGTGCGCTAATAGTGGCCCATCAGTAGCTGGGTACAGTTAAAGTACAATTTAAACATCAACATACACAAGTTAATAAAGAAACATGTCGCTTTATTTCGAAAACGGTACAAGACACAATGGAAGAGGAATACAAACTCGTAGGCGATCTATCGAACTGTCCCATTTCCAAGACCTCCAGTGACCGGTAACGTAGATTTCGAGGTCATGAGTGACTGACTAACATTTTGAAGTATGTCAGACGACGTCTCGAATCAACAGCTGAACGTTATTCAGTTGAACAGTGTTGCATCATGGTGATTTTTTTTCACCATGATTATTCGCACCGTCTTCGTTCTTTCTAGGCTATACTTTGTATGTTGTACACATAAAAAAAATTAAGTGAAGTCATTAGTGCAATATTTTAGTGGCAGGTTACATAAGATCTCGCATTAATTTTTTGTTAAACATATTAATTGTCACGTTCAACATGAAAATTTCGTAAAAATTTTGGATTTTCGACTTTCACAAGGTAGTGTAGCAACATGTTGCAAGTGAAGTGGAAATCTTTGTGATATGTAGGCCTACTTAGATAATTTTCTTACAAATCACGTGGTGAAAGAATTTTGAAAATCGGTCCACCTTTGCCGAAGTAATATCAAACATCAAGGGCTTACTTTTTTGAAACACGGTGTACTGTTTCTGGTAAACATGCTCCTTCGTGTCGGTTTCAGTCGGCGTCTCCAGGCGCTGGTGCACTGGTCTGGTTTTCATGCTGCCAGAGGTGACAGTGAATGGTGCATATTACTGTGACGTGTTGCTGCTCAAACATTTGATGCCGAACATCTTTTCAGCTGTTGGCGACTTTTACTGTCCAGCACTCCACGCGTGCACAAGAGCAGTGAGCTGGTGTGACACTTAATACTCCGGACTTCGCAGCAGCCAGTGGCCTCCCAACCAGTGATGTTAGACTGTTAGTCCTTGGCCTTGTGCTCAAGTCCTTGGCCTTGGGCTTGTGCTCAAGTCTTTGGCCTTGGCCTTGGCCTTGTGCTCACGTTCTTGGCCTTGGCCTTGTGCTCAAGTCCTTGGCCTTGGCCTTGTGCTCAAGTCTTTGGCCTTGGCCTTGGCCTTGTTCTTAAGTCCTTGGCCTTGGCCTTGGCCTTACGCTCAAGTTCTTGGCCTTGTGCTCAAGTCTTTGGCCTTGGCCTTGTTCTTAAGTCCTTGGCCTTGGCCTTAAGCTCAAGTTCTTGGCCTTGGCCTTGTGCTCAAGTCTTTGGCCTTGGCCTTGTGCTCAAGTCTTTGGCCTTGGCCTTGGCCTTGTGCTCGCGTTCTTGGCCTTGGCCTTGTGCTCAATTCCTTGGCCTTGGCCTTGTCCTCAAGTCTTTGGCCTTGGCCTTGGCCTTGTTCTTAAGTCCTTGGCCTTGGCCTTGGCCTTAAGCTCAAGTTCTCGGCCTTGGCCTTGTTGCTCAAGTCCTTGGCCTTCGCCTTGGCTTTGTTCTCAAGTCATTGGCCTGCGCCTTGGCCTTGATGGTGGTCCTTGGCCTTGGCCTTGAGGCCCTTAAATGCTAGCATCAGCCGGTGTATTATTACTGATGCCCATGATAGTAATTCTCACGTTGGCAATGTCAACAAAATTCCGCACGTTAAGTCCATTTTTGTTACTCTTGCCAGCTCGGCTCGGCTCGAGTTCTTTTTCTAAGTGTGGGTTAATAGTCCGCCCACAGCGTGCTAAAATATCGGACATATTCTTAAAGTCATTGGCTTTTGCCACGCGTTCATTGGGAAATGCCATTTAAACTGTTCACATACTCAAAATTCAGTAGATGGGACACGTATTAAGTAAAGTGATATGTCTGAGACTTGACATATTCTTTATATTCTTCATCGTGTCGTGTAGTAGGCCTGTTTGTATAGTAGGCCTACGGCCTATGTTTGTTTAGCTGTGAAATACATTAAAAATTTGTGATCATTGTCATCTTTTACCTTCAAATATTGACGTTGCACACTGGCCTTATGTGATCTTGAGTCCTTGGCCTTGGCCTTGGTCTTGACACCTTAAGTCATTGGCTTTGTGGCATTTGTCCTTGGTCTTGGTCTTGGGTCCCAAGTGCTTGTTAACATCACTGCTCCCAACAAACCAGACCTAAATCCTGTACAGTACAGGATACTGACAGTCATTCAGGAATGCGTTTATCAGAAACAGCAAGGGACGTTAAACATCGTCGATCATTGAGCTGTGGTTATTAACAGAATGACATAGACCCTATTATATTCCACAAGCCACGTAGCATAGAAACACCATCAGGAGAGGTTGGCTATGCATGGACAGACTATAAATTTACCTGTGTGTGTCTGTATGTCTGTCTGTGTGTCCGTCACACTTTCTGTCAACTCGCCTACAGGTCAGACCCGTCAACGGATTTTCACAGCTGATAGCTTAAACGACGCGGATTTACGCAAGGATGTGTCTTTTGGGGGTCGCGATGATGAATATTCACATTTAGGGGCCCAAAGTCCCCCAAAACCACAATTTGGGGGCCTGAATAGGCATTTCAAGCCAAATATGCGAAAATTTCAAATAGCTATATCTTCAGATCTGTGCGTCAGAATGACATGAAATTTGACAGGCAGCTGCGGCCAGCAACATAGACTTCGTGGGTGGTCTCGTATGGTGGTAAAACCTGCAGAGCCATAGATTAGAAACCTGCAACTACTGACCAGGGTGTCCGCTGTGTTTCATCGACTTTCCATCACTTTCCATGACCAAAAATTACGCAAACATATAAAATCTGAGGGTATTATTAATTTCTGACATTTTTAATAGGTGCTACCGAAATTATCATACAGAATATAATTAACAAAATAATTGTGGAGTACTGCAATCAAAACTAAGGTAAGACTGTTACGGAAAAAGTAGCAGTAGCAATGCCGGCGGGGGGCTCTGTAGCAGTAGCAATGAAGGTAGTAACCCCCCCCCCCGGCATCTAGTGCAGACCGGTCTGACCGGCGTTTATTCGAGACCCGGCATTTATTAGAACATGCCTCAGAACAGCCCGCGTCCATTAGATGCCGGTGTTTATTTGAGAATTAAGACTTGGGGTTTATTACAAGTTTTACGGTAATCACTAAACTATTTAGTATACTTTCCCCTGATTTTGCCAAAATCTATCATGTCTGTTTTTAAACGTCTTTAGTGTTAGCTAGTAACAGACCTTGCCTCAAGTTCTTGGGGGCGGAATTCGAAGTTTGGGTGGGGAAATCCCCCCCCAAAAAATGTGCCTGGATAAAACACTGGCAAACAACTAAGGGTTGGCTGCAGTTTTAGACATTTCATTAGCAGTCATTTTGGTCTATGGGGCGGAGGATCAGAAATCGGCATATGCCGACTTTAAACAGCTACGGAAAACTGGCATTAACCCATTCTCGTAACCCTCTACCTCTGTAGTCTTACTGGACTAAACATGGCGACCACGATTGTCAAGTGATCGGATTAGACCAGTCAGCAACTGGAACATATAATTGGCCCAGTTGGCACAACTCTTTCTAATCTATGGCTCTGGGTAAAAAAATTCCAAGATAGCGGACGGCAGCCATTTTAAAATTGATATATCGCCATCTCTCAGTGAAAAATCATCCGATTTTCATGAAATTTTGTACACAGCAGCAAATTTTGAACTGGATAAATGTGACGTCGTCAAAAATGAAAAAAAGTTGCATTGGACAGACTCTGAGTTCGACAGAACGTATTTCTTGTTTATTTTAGAACTTATCACAGAAGCGACCACCACTTCTACTACTCGCGCTAGAATCCGAGTGTTCATAAATCCGAAGCGTTGAAGTGTCTTTTACATGTAAATGTGTTGTGTAATGTGTTGTGTAATGTATTGTAGCAAGGTGTTTTTGTTACAGGTTCAATAGCAACAACAACTGCTGCTACTGTCACTGAAACCTCAACGGAGATTATTGAAAGGACGGCAGGTGATTAGAGTAATATTTTTGACTTTTGCCATACTTAAGAATTAATCAAAAATTAATAAAAATATATTCAAAAAATATTGCAACCGTTGACCTACTTTATATCAGACCTACTAAGAGATGTCTGAGCTAAGTGTGATCTTGAGTCCTTGGTCTTGGCCTTGGAACCTAGTTTTTGGCCTTGGAATTGGTCTTGACACCTTAAGTCTTTGGCCTTGTGGCATCTGTCCTTGGCCTTGGTCTTGGGTCCCAAGTCCTTCACTGCTCCCAACAAACCAGACCTCAATCCTGTACAGTACAGGATATTGACAGTCATTCAGGAATGCGTTTATCAGAAACAGCAAGGGACGTTAAACATCGTCGATCATTGAGCTGTGGTTATTAACAGAATGCCATAGACCCTATTATATTCCACAAGCCACGTAGCATAGAAACAACATCGGGAGAGGTGGGCAATTTTGTTGCAGTTTTGTTGCAAAATACGTCAGTATGTGTGTGCCAAAAATTGTCAATACACAACGCGGTTTGACAGATTTATTGCAAAAGTAAAAAGGGTGCATTTTTGCCTCACACTGTAGTAGCGCCACCTATCGAATATCAACAATGAAAGCGAGGCGAGATTTATCGTGGTCTGCACAGCACTGCTTCTTTCTTATTTTATAACTTATCACAGATGCGACCACCAATTCTACTACTCGCGCTAGTAATCCGAGTGTTCATAAATCCGAAGCGTTGAAGTGTCTTTTATATGTAAATGTGTTGTGTACTGTGTTGTGTAATGTAGGCCTATTGTAACAAGGTGTTTTTGTTACAGGTTCAATAGCAGCAACACCTGCTGCTACTGTCACTGAAACCTCAACGGAGATTATTGAAACAACAGCAGGTGATTAGAATAATATTTTTGACTTTTGCCCTACTTAAGAATTAATCAAAAATTAATAAGAAAATATTGAACAATATTGCAACCGTTACGTAAATGAGTTGACCTACTTTATATCAGACATACTAAGAGATGTCTGAGCTAAGTGTGTAAAATCACACGAAATGCATCTAAAGATGTAAAAAGATGTATAAGTCAAAGGTCGAAAACAGTAGACATTAATATATTTTAATTAAATCGTAAAAAATAGGTGCTAGCATACACAATTAAAGTCACTAAATGACTAAGTAAGTAAGTAAGAGTGCAAGTAAGGTGCTAGTAATCAGTCAGAGTGCGTCGTGTTCGACAAACTCAAACAGAAATGTTTTCAAAAGTCACGTAAATTGTCTGCAGCTGATGTCCTGTCGGAAGTACGATGGAACAGCTTTAACGCAGCAGCGGTGATTTCGGCGCCAAAACTGTTTTGTGTTCGGGGAACGATGTATATCTTGTCAGAAGCCCATAAGAGCAGATGGAGACCACTGTGAGTGATCAGATTGATGTCGAGCTAAATTTGATAAAAATCCACCCACATGGGACTTTTCACAAATGGATGGAAAACAACGTCAGTGCTGCTGCTCGCCAGTGGCCAAATATTTTGTCTCAATGAACAAAATTTGATACAATTCTTCTTCACTGATACCTCTGGTTCGCGTTTTACAACTGCACATCAAATGTAACACTAATCATAAATCCGAAGCTATGGAGTGTTTTTGTTGTGTAGTGTGTTGTAAGAAGGTGTTTTGCTACAGGTTCAATAGCAACTAATGCTACTACTGTCACTGAATCGTCAACAACGATTAACGAAACAAGGACAGGTGATTAGAGTGATATATTTACTTTTGATATTCATGTGGTTGCACATTCGCGCTTAATAGAAACCTTATAATTGTGCTGTTTGCTATGTAGGGCATGCGGCGGTGTAGCCTCCAAGAGCGTCTCCGTATTGCCAAATACGTTGCATCTTGGGGCAATTTTTCGTGCATTCTTATTTTCCACAATTTCATACCCCCTTCACTCCTTTTTCTCTTTTTCTACCATCCCTTTCCCCTTGCACCACACTCTTCTTCCTCAAGGCGGTGAACAAGAAACTTAGCTATCGCAGACGGAACGCGCTCACCATCACAAAAAACACACGAACACCTTCACAGCAAACATACTATTTTTATGCGTACGCCAGAGCCGGAAACGTAATGTTATCGATTTGTCTGTTCGTACATTGCATTTTGAAAACGAATTCAATGAACCGATTTCAGTGCAAAGTTGCTTAAGTGGTCTACGGGGTTAGGGCATGAACGGCTGACCTCGAGGGTCAGGAAGTCATGGTCACAGTTACAGGAGGCCGAAGGTATGTCTGGAAGCCTGGCGGAGACATCGTTCTCGACCCGTTGAGTCGTGGCATACAAAGAGCGAGGGAAACGCTGTCATTGAAAGAGGGGCGGGTGCGTTTCACGTAGTATTAACTGCCCCCTCCGCATGGCGGATATAGGCAAAAACTAAAACGCAGCCGCAAATTCATTTAGGTTAGGGACAGGCGCAATGCTTCTGTATCGGTTAGGGTCAGTAGGGTCAGCGAAAGGGATTAGAAGTCACGGCGTTTTATAGACCGCAGATACAGCTGTACGGGTCTTGCTGACGCACTTGTTATAGCCTATACGCGCTATGTATGCGTGTTGCGAAGGTAATGTGGAGCTTGTGCAGAAAGAGTGAGTAACTTCATGCGGTTTGTTGAGGGCTCGTAATGATACCTGTTTTATCTCAGACGTCACAGCGTGGCCTACTTTCCGTGATATGGTCAAGTTCAAATAACACCGCATCAGCAAAATGGCAGCACTGAAGCTGGCCATTTTGCCATTGGTTGCAGGACTAGTGTAGCGACTTAATTCGTCTCAGCGAAATGTCTTAACCAATAAGGTGAATAAAGTTGTATATAATACCGTCGTTATTTAGTAAGACGACTGCGCGAGAAAATCGAAGCATTCGTGTTGAAACCGCGTCTATCTGCGGGTCGGGTCCGGTCGCAAAATTTGGACCTGCGTGCAACTCTGGGAGCACGGACGTTTCTGGCCTGTGCAAGCTTTCGCCCTCGCGTTGTTGCCCTTGACTTAATCACAGGCCCAGCCTTTGATAACACTTAATCGCTATTAATTTTAAGTGCCACCGACGGCCACAAATTTACAGTAGAGGACACTGTCGAGCCACCTTGCCAATCCGAGATATTAATCTCAAAGCATACGCTGCTAATAATCCTGACACATCCTGGGACCGTGACGCTACCATTAGCTCCACCGGGAA
>Ga0209338_1000645_pt1 | contig 10762 bp, 5 predicted proteins | sample OlaalgELextract1_FD_187374 | JGI IMG/M metagenome (GOLD analysis project Ga0209338, IMG submission 187374) | Olavius algarvensis symbiont microbial communities from Tuscany, Italy - Type A ELBA extract 1 (SPAdes) (version 2) | ecosystem: Host-associated > Annelida > Digestive system >... | reverse complement strand
ACAAACGATTTGGTGCATATCTGGGCCAAAAGGAGCAGCTCTGGTGGTAACAGTTTTATGGATTTTCATGGGAATAAATTTAATTTTCTGGTGCATTTACAGCTAAAAATCTGTCTAAACTTGCAAAACTCAGTAGTGCCTACTCCTATTATGGCATTACCGGACCAAAAACTAGTAGTGCCACGGCATTACCGGCACATAGGGCTCCGCCGCCCTTGTGTACACTTACAAGTCGAATATATCAAAACGGTGCATTTTAGGGATAAAGTTACTAAAGAATACCAATAGGAAACCATACACACTCTACCAAATGGTACCACTTTCAATGACCTTGAGTGACTTCTGACCCCGATTTCAAGGTTACAACATTTTTCGACGTTGAATATCTCAGAAACAACACGAGATAGAGCCACAGTTACTACAGAAACGTCAATAGGAAGTCTTATGCGCTGTATCGCATGGTGACATTTCCAATGACCTTGACGGACCCCTAACCCGGTTTTCAAGGTCACACAGTTTATTGAAGTCGAATATCTCAAAAATGGTGCCTTCTAGGGACAGTGTTAGTAAAGAACTCTTATAGGAACCCCTACACAATCTATCGAATGGTGGCACTTTCAATGACCTTGAGTGACCTTTGACCCCGATTTCAAGGTCACGACATTTTTGACATTGAATATCTCAGAAACGACATGAAATTGAGCCGTAGTTACTATAGAATGTCAATAGGAAGTCATATGCGCTCTATCGAATGGTGACATTTCCAATGACCTTGACGGATCCCTAACCCAGTTTTTAAGGTCATGGCATTCTGGAAGTCAAATATCCCAAATATGGTGCATTTTAGGGACAAAGTTACTAAAGAACACTAATAGGAAACTATACACAATCTATCACATGGTACCACTTTCAATGACCTGGAGTGACCCTGACCCCAATATCAAGGTCGTGACATTTTTCGACATTGAATTATCTCAGAAACAACACGAGATAGAGCCACAGTTACTACAGAACGTCAATAGGAAGTCGTATGCGCTCTATCGCATGGTGACATTTCCAATGACCTTGATGGACCCCTAACCCGGTTTTCAAGGTCATGGCTTTTTTGAAGTCGAATATCTCAGAAACAGTGCCTTCTAGGGACAATGTTAGTAAAGAACACTAATAGGAAACCATACACAATCTATGGAATGGTGGCACTTTCAATGACCTTGAGTGACCCCCTGACCCCGATTTCAAGGTCACAACAAAACAATTTTTGAGGTGTAGTAAAAAAACTACTTTCTGTTGTTTAATTGGCCTATTTTTCCGGAATTCACTCCAGGTTAGGTCAGGTCCCCTGAAGGTTTATCAAAGAACCTTTGTGGGTTGCTGGTGCAAGATTTTTTACAGGGCAGATTTCATTCACTGTCATCCTACCAACAGTTTCAAGGTACTGCAGCAATAGTGCTATATATGTTGTTATATGTATACCCATAAATTAAACAGTTGCACACAAATTTCCAGCAAATTTGGCACGCAGCTTTAAGGAAAATAACAAAAATGCTCACTAGCATGGTTCTAAACTATCCTGTCACCAGACATATATAAGCATATTACCTTGTGGACAGTTGTGAAATTACGATTGACCTCTGTATATGTCACAATTTTGCCTCTTGCAACATTATGAGGCAGTGTGCATACATCCAACATGTGAAGTTTAAAACCATATTGAGAGAGAGAGAGAGAACAACTTCTGAAGTTATAGTAAAACAAATGGCTTACTGTTTTTGACTACTGTGCATGTAGACAAAGGTGTGCTACATATACAGTTAGTGCTAAGTGATGATGACCAGAATAAGCTGACCACTTAGTGGCCTCATTGCCTGTCATCGTCATCTCAAAAGTTCACACTCCGTTTTATATACACTCCACTTTAACGGCCATTTTTCCAGGTGAACCTGGGTTAGCCGGTTGCCCCATTAATTCTCCTCTATTTATGCCTGGACTGCGCATCCTTTCAGGACAGGCCTGAACTTTCCACGTCATTCATAACACAATTATGAATGCAGACATTTTCCCACCAGGTCTTTTTTGGCTGTTCTCTCTGTCTAATTCCTTCAACCTTCCACGTTATACAACATTTGACCCAGTCATTGTCATCTTTTCATTCAACATATCCAAACCATCTCAACCTGCCATCTCAGAAGTTCAAAAGCTAATTATTATGTTCGGCTTTTGTTTAACTGCCATGGCATCAGATTACTCCAGAGTACACTAGTTGGGGACTGCTGTTGCCAGATTTAAGCAAGCTGACTGCTCTCTGCTGTTACCCAACTGACAGTGTCAAAGCACTGAAGGCAAAGTTTAAACAGTGTACATAAGTATGTCGATGATTGTACAATATACTCGTTCTTAAGTTTAGGCTGTGTCCACTGGCACTATTTGTAAGATGTGGATGAATGAAGAATGTGACAAAATAATTTCAGTATTACATTTATTCTACTCATTACAATTCAATGTAATCCATGCTGCATATGTTTGGCAGGGTGCGAGTGAACAAGAAACTGACACTGACAGTAACTCCTTTCACCTCTCACCAAAGAGATGCAAGGCATGAACTTGATACACAAGTTTTATTCTCTGTTGCTTTGTTGTTAAAACCGGACTGCTCATTTGTTACACTCCACTCAATTTAGTAATTAATTATATTTAATAAATATATCGCACTGATTTAAACAATGACTGTAAATGTTCCTCAGACTTCAATTGCTGTTTTCAGGCTACCAGCTCATCTTAGAATATATATTTAAAATTGCACTGTTTAAGTAATCTCAGTATGTTTTGCAGGTTGACTACAAAGGCGCTCGACGCTCTGTTGACTCTGCTACGCAGACGGACAGCAACACATCTGAGGCAGCAGTGCAGACGGTCCCAGTCCTGAGTAGTACAGACCAGACCGTTCACATCATCTCCGAGTCGTCACAGCCATCACAGTCCATATCAGTCACCGCTACCACTAACTGTTCCATCAGCATGGTTGATGACTCGCAGGACATCTCGTATCAACCCAGTACAGAGTCAGTTACAACTTCTCAGTCTCAGTCGCAATCCACTACAACTGTGTCTCTCATCGATGATCGAAAATTCCTTGTGTTTGAGAGTCAACTCGACCGACTGTTTAATATGCTGATTTGTCCGAAGTGTCAGAGTCCATATTGTGCAGATGACATGATCAAGAAGTGTATTGACGGTACACAGTTACATGTCATTGCCTTCGGTGTTTGTGGTCATGTGATTGTTGACTGGGTCTCGCAGCCTGTTCTTGGAAGAATGCCTGCTGGTAATCTGCTCCTCTCTGCTGCGACAGTCTTCAGTGGACAGACTTATCAGCATGTGCAAAACATTGCACAGTTTCTGAACTTAAACTTTATGTCTTCAGTCACGTTCTATGAAGCCCAGCGCACCAATCTTGTCCCTGTCATTTTGACAGCATGGGAGAATTATCAGCAGTGCTTGTTTGACGAGTTGCGACGTGCAGGAAAGCCTCTGAGACTGTGCGGTGATGGTCGGATGGACTCACCAGGCTTCTCAGCAAAGTATTGTACGTACTCGCTTATGGACATGACCAGCAACAAGGTACTGTCGTTTGCTGTAGTCACAGTCACTGAGGCTGGAGGTAGTTCGACTAACATGGAAGTTCTGGCATTTGAACGCTGTCTTGATGAACTACACCAGCATGGCTTTACTGTTGAAGTCATTGCGACTGACCGTCATGTTCAAGTCCGCAGCCTGATGAAACGCAAGTTTCCATCTATCAGACACCAGTTTGATGTGTGGCATGTTGCCAAGTCTTTTCGCAAGAAATTGCATGCGATCTCACAGAAGAAGATCAATAGCGACTTGTCACCCTGGTCTCAATCCATAAGCAACCATTTGTGGTGGTGTGCTGCAAACTGTGGAGGTGATGCTAACAAGCTGACAGAAATGTGGATTTCCATTATTCACCATGTTGTTAATGTCCACCATTTCTCTGGCGAATATTTTCAGCATTGTGCTCATCCCTGTTTGTCTGACAACGAACAACGTCGCAAGAAGTGGCTTGAGCCACTGTCACCAGCACACAATGCTCTGAAAGAGATTGTAATGAAGAAGACCCTGCTGACAGACATTCGCCACTTAAGTGAATTCTGTCACACTGGCCAGCTTGAGGTCTATCACAGTCTGATTACGAAATATTGTCCTAAGCGCCAGGAATTTGACTTGACACCGATGACTGCTCGCACGGCCTTGGCTGTTCTTGATCACAATAACAATGTTGATCGTCAGCAGCAAGTGACGAGTGATGGTGTACCACGGGTCAAGACCGTGTACTCTAAAGTGTCAAGAAAGTGGGTCGTTAAACCGATATATGAGTGCAAGACATACGACTACATCTCTGACTTGTTGAACTCTGTAGTTGACCAGCAAGAAACTCATTCGCTGGAGCCAGTCTCAACATCTAGTCACTGCCAGAATATTGCACCAATTCCAGCGCCGTCTAAGTCTGAACTGCTGTCTAGGCATTGTTCTAGATTCAGTTAAAATATGATTCAAGATAGATGGGTATACCATGCGAGGCAGTTTGCAAGCATTGAATGCTATTTCCAACCGTGTGACATTTACCGCGGTTGTCCCAGGGGTATCATCATGGGAGGCCAGTGATGGGCAAATCTCAAATCAAATCTCACTCTAAAATCTCAAATCTTCTTCACTGGAGATTCAAATCTTCAAGCCAAATCTCCAATCTTGAATCAAATCTCACACCAAAATCTTGAATCCTCAAACTCCAAATCTCAAATCCCGAAACGACAAAAAGGCTTTAGCAAACATTTCAATTTTATTGCTTATTAGCCTAATATTATCAACATACTGACGTAAGTTTGTTAATGTTAGCTCTTAAGCTGTTATAAAACATGAAACTGTCATTTATGTTATTTATGCATTAAATTTGCATAGAGTTCAGTGAAAGTAATTTTTCGTACAACTGTACCGTCCCGTTCTCCAGCACGTAGGCATAAGCATCGTAAAAAAATTATACCCATTTAATGTTTTAATGCAAGAAATTAAAATTAACAATTATTAAATCAATTAGTGGAATTATGTATTAATTAGTTTTAATATGGAACATTACTGCAGTTAGCCATGTTCAAACATAGACCGCTCCGGCCAATGGTAACCATTGGAATTTCCATTTTCAGAGCAGCACTTTTACGTTCATTGATCTCGCGAATTATTGCGGGCATACATCAGTGATGGGTAAAACCAAACATTTGAAGATAAGATCTGACTGAGTAGCGAGTATTGAGAATCAGTATTCAATTTCAACCATGACTTTGAGATTTCTGTTCAAATCGCGTGTCTCTTGAATCGAATCGTTAAAATTTGAATCGAATCAGTATCAAATCGCATGGTACTTGAATCGAGTCGCGCAATGTTTGAATCGAATCTTCGTTGCGATTCAAATCGCGATTGAATCGAATCGCGATTTGATTTCGCCCATCACTGTGGGAGGCCAAAATGTGTCAGAATTTTTAGCTAAAATTGCGAAATTTTAACTTTCAGGTTGAATAACTGCGAAACGCTACAAGATAGATGTGTACATGCTGCTATGCATTTGAAAAGCATTGAATTCTCTTTTCGTTTATGTGACATTTACCACGATTATCCCATGGGCGATAGCCATCTTTCTTGTTGTAAACTACATGATATCTCAAAGGTTAGCCTTTTAAGTTAGGATACGATTGCAAGAATTTTTGACAGTATATAGCCAATTCTGTGCAAATACGTTGCATTGCTGACAAATCTTATAACACAAAATACTAATAACATTTGATATGCGTGACTGACTGGATAAACATTATAACAAATGTGTACCCTTAATAGAATAATCAATGTTCGATAAATTTTATCGTATATTTCACATGCAGACTGAACATCCTGTGGCAGTGGCACTTGTGGCCTATAAGCTAAAGTAATTTTTCAGTAATTAGTACATTATATTGTTCATATGTCGTATAGTAGAGTTTTCAGGTGTGTGTTATTTAATGATTGTAAATTTCAAGAATGTTGATGGGGCTATAATAGAGCAAAACTGATTTACTAAGACTAATTATTAATAAATCTTAATAACTATTGTAACTGGATTAATCTGCACGAATGTATCGCAAATACATTGTTGTTACAGTATATTGGCCTCGCACTAGTAGGCCTCAGAGCTTGTGAATAGTCTACATTTATAAAACTGGGTATTCAACAATAAGTACTTGGTTTGTAGCATTACATGTATAATTTTATTTGTGTAAGCTTAATTTAATGTTGTGCATAAAAATTAACAATTTACACATAAAACCAGTATTGAAAATATGTTATGTGATGTGATCAATGTTTGGTCTTGAACTTTCCAAGTGGCTTATAGTCTTTAGTTTCTACTAGCCATGACTCTATATATCTATGGCTACTGTTTATTGCAACCATTACATGAATATGGTTCCATCTCATGACATTCTGAATTACTGCAAGCACTTGTATATATTGTGAGGTCAACATTATCATTCATCATATTTAATATAACTCATAAGGTTGTCCAGTGCGATTTGAAATCACTGTTAAACTACAGACAAAGTATAGCCTATATAAATACACCGTGAACCGTAAAAAGGTGCCACTTTGTTTTCGACTATAACTCCGGCATTTTTTGGTCGATTTTTTTATACTTTTTGCACCAGTGGAAACAGGTAGGAATACTCTACAAACACGTTGATAAAATTTACCACTTCACACTAAATGTGTCTCCACACTACCTGGTAAAACTAGACTGTTTCTTCCACTTTTGTAATGGTACAAAAATAGGCCTACATGTCATGTATATATGTAACTTTGTATCGAGTATCTGCTGGCAAATTCGTTTTTGTGAAAACTTGCAGTTTGGTGCATCGCTGCATCATCTGCCTGAAATATTGACTGTTTTGTTTACTTTGTACCAAAGTAGATGTTTGGTAACTTTTTATATCGGATGAAAAAGTAAATGGCAAGTGACATCGAAAGTAATCTGCGAAGTATGTTGCATAACTGTTATTATAATGAATCACTAGCACTTGTTAGTCTGATAATGTAACTACCAGACTCGCAATAATAACAATAATTTTATTTTTAAGGTATTAATTATTTTACAACATAAGAAATGCATTTTGTTACTGAATTCACCACGTTTTTGTGTGATCTTACAAATTTTTCGCAACCAATTACTGAAATCGCCAAGGTCGCAAAATTCACGAAATAAAGTACACGCGAATAATACAGGTTTTACAGAATGTGGGTTGGGTTGGGTCGTGGGTTATGATTGTAGTTATTTTGTGGGTTGGCAGTTTGGTTGGGTCTGTATGTCTGTGGGTTGGGTTGGGCGTGAATTATAAAAATGGACCCATGGACAACTCTGATTTAACTAACGTAAGGATGAAAAGAAAAAGTACAGCTGATTGAAGCTGAAGGAGTACTGTTTATTGCTTGCAAAAACCAGATGCTGTATTTCCACAAATCAAATCCAATTATACACAAAAAATAAGCTACTTAGGAAACAAAAAGCTTTCAGCTTCTGCAGAACCCCTGACCAGGGGCTCTGCCCCTGCACCACGCTGCACGATCCCAAACATCCCCTCCACTGTCTGCTAACCCCTCCAAACCAAGGGGGACTGGAAAAAAGCCTGACATAAAACATAATTTTATTATCACAAAAACTACAGTATCGTGATCGTGCATGTTTTAGCAAACAGCTTGTGCTTTCTCCTGCAAGAAGGAGGGGCCCTGAAAAGGGCCAGCTGTTGAGTTCAGACAAAATTGGATGAATGTTCGAAGCCAGTGTACTGTCCGTCAGGTGATGGAAAACGATTGCGAATGCAGCTGACGACGCATGCCGGAATGACGACACGAACGCCCTTGCCAAGACGTTTGCCTTGCATCATCCAACTGACGAATGCACGATAAGCCATCAGTCGGTTTTGTCTAAAAAATAAATTAAGCAAGTTTGTAAACTTAAAAAACACATTTTTTAAAAATTGAAACCAGAATCAGAATGTAAATGTTTAACGTGCAATCAAAAACCGATGTGAACTGGGTTTAGTCTACTGCACGGAACAAACTAAGAGGTTAATGGAAAAAACTAAAAAGAAAACCATTGAGCAGTCCGGTGTCCGTAAAGGCAGTCCGATGGAAGGGGTGATGGTGGGAAGGATTTAAGGAAAAGGTGAGTTTAGAATGAAAAAGAGTAGAAGCGATGGAAAGTGACAGTGGTGATGATGAGACAGACGAGCCAAGAGAATTGGGTTGAGAAAAGTGAGTAAAAGAATGATCAGGATTAGGTTGACGGAATGAGGCAGGAAGTTCATTAATATAATAAAGGCAAACCTGGAAACGGCGGTCCCAAATTAAAAATTTGTTAAAGTGGAATTCCTCAAGGCAGCATTCTGGGACCGTTACTGTTTCTAATATATATAAATGATTTACCAAATGTAACACAGAATACAGATACAAGAATTTATCTATATGGAGATGATGCAAAAATTTACAGAAGTATAACATGTGTGGAAGACTCACAGTGTTTGCAAAGAGTTATAGACAAAGTTAAACAATGGTGCGACGAATGGTTACTACCATTAAATGTCAGTAAATGCAACGTTATGTCATTCACTTCTAAGGTTAATCTGGATACATCATATTGCATTAGAAATAAAGATAGCAGGCACATTATACAAAAGGTGGACTCAATTAAAGACCTCGGAATATTGTTTGATACACGTTTAAATTTCAAGGACCATATTCAAGAAAAAATTAACAAAGCATATAATATGATAGGTTTGCTCAAAAGGAATTTTATTCATGTAGATTGTTATACTTTCATTTTACTATATAAAGCACTGGTCCGTCCTCATCTTGAATATGCAAACTCGGTATGGTCTCCTTATAAAAAATGTGACATTGAACAAGTTGAAAAAATACAAAGGAGAGCTACCAAACTTGTTATTTCATTACGAAAATTCCCATACAAGGAACGTCTACTCCGTCTAAATTTATACACATTAAAGTACAGAAGACTACGTGGTGATATGATTGAGGTCTTTAAATTAGTAAATAACGTGTATGATAACAGAGTTGCACCATCATTATCTTATGATATGTATGTTACCAGAGGTAACAAGTTCAAGTTGCAAAATCAGAGTTTTAATCATAATTATAGAAAATTTTTCTTTTCTGCAAGAATAGTAAATATGTGGAACAGTTTACCAAATTATGTAGTTGATGTGCAGTCTATTGATGTATTTAGAGTGCACCTAGATCAGTTGTGGGCACAACAAGAAGTTATGTTTGATTGGACTGCAGACTTGACGGGAACCGGAGACAGATCAGAGTACACAGTTGAAAGTAATTAGATTATAGTAGTTATAATTAGTAGCGTGATACGGATATAGAGGCACTAAGTGCCTGCATCTGTTCATCTGCATTGCTGATTGCTGATTAGCTTCTTCTGTATCGGTTAGGGTCAGGAAAGCGCCTTCTGTATCGGTTAAGGTCAGGGTTAGGGTTAGGGCCAGTCTTAGTTTTAGTAGTTGTGCTTTGCTTTGAAATTTTGAAATTTAATTTGGGACTGCCGTTTCCAGGTTTGCTATAATAAATATATATTATTATTATATTATTAATATAATATCAATATTTAATTCTCATAAACTTTCTGACTAATTTGCTATGTAGCGCATTAGAAATACTCTTTATAATAATAATAATAAACACAATCGTATTAAATATGTAGCTGTAAACAGCCGAGATCTTGTTTACATCACACTTACTTGTCATCGAGCATGTCGGGAGCTCGGCCATGCTTGCCAGTGTCTCTTATCATCTGGACGTACATCACTAACAGTACATCTTCGTTCAAAACTACAGTCTGCATTCGCCGATTTTCCGTGATGCACTGGAGACCGCTCAAACTGCCGACAGTAACATCAGAACTCCGGCAACAGACGCACTCTCCTGGCGTTGGCATTTGACGACAGCACGAACACTGACACCAGTCCGAAAAGTTAGGCAATTCAGCGGTGGCAGCCTGGACACTGTTTCGCAACTCCAACTCCTCATCAGTATATTCAGGCTCATAATTATATCCATGAAGCATTTCAGCCATTATTTTAATTTTTAATTATCTTTTACGAAATAACTACACTTGGCATATTCCTACACTTCTCAAAAACGGAACGCCCACATAGAGTTATTGATAAAATACATGAATATTTAGGTTAAAATTTAAGTAAGTAAAACTTTGAAGTTCAACGCCAATTTTCTAAGTTATGCTGTTTAGAATTAAATCATTTTGTTGAAATTTGACATGTATAACATAATAATAACTGTATAAACCCAGACCCAACTTAACCTTTAATTTCCCTTTAAGATTAAATTCTCGGACGGTGTCCTCTTCAAACTGTGACCGTTGGTAATAGGCTTACTGCTACTGGGTTTAGAGGCGCTCAATCAATCAATCAATCAATCAGTTTAATAGCAGACTTGCGGCCCGAGGGCCGAATAGCAAATGAAATGCAAGTGAAATAGTACATAAAAAAATAAAATCAAAACAAACAATATACATAACATAGGTGCAGTGGAAGGGATGTGCAGAGTGCAATGGTTGGGAGTTACTTTTTTGGTTGGTAATGGTGAAGGCCAAAGTTAATAAATGAACAGTACTTTTTGGTTCGTA
>Ga0209338_1000644_pt1 | contig 10763 bp, 8 predicted proteins | sample OlaalgELextract1_FD_187374 | JGI IMG/M metagenome (GOLD analysis project Ga0209338, IMG submission 187374) | Olavius algarvensis symbiont microbial communities from Tuscany, Italy - Type A ELBA extract 1 (SPAdes) (version 2) | ecosystem: Host-associated > Annelida > Digestive system >... | reverse complement strand
GACGGAGGTGAGAGAATCTTGTGCACTTACTGTTGCACCCAAGATTCTGTCCCGTATCAGTGATGATGATGTGTAAGCTTTCTTCATTTTTTTAGACATTGAGTCCAGCAGTTTTGCTGAGCTTCCTCCATGTGTCTGCATTATGTACCATGTACACCTGCATCATTTGACTGTTTCGTCAGAACAATGCAGTGTATGTGCTGCTGGTGGCAAATCGTTCTGATGCCAAGCCATTCATTTGCTAGCTGCGTGGGCTGCTAGTGCATCAGTGCATCCTGTAAGACGGCAGTGCTTACTCCGCCGTCTTACGGGATGCATTGACGCACTGGCAGCTGAATGCTCGTATGACTGGTGTTCTGACGTACCTGAAAGAGCACCTTGTTCAACACGCTGCCACTCATCTCACATGCCCTACTGCATTAGCACTTCAACATGCTGCCACTCATCCCACATGACCTACCGCATTAGCACTACTCACCGTCACGAGACTAAACACCGATTCACTAGACGCTCATTCTCGTATGCTGCACCTGTCATCTGCAACAGTTTGCCTGCAGACATTTTAATGTCCAGCTGTAAATCTGGTTTTAAGAGATGCCTAGATACATTTCTTTAAAAACTGTTTTCATCCTTCTCTTTCTGCAGCTCCTCTGTAGCTTTGTGTATAGTGCTCTGCAAACATGCACTCTGATTTTAAAGTTTGCAGTCATCCATCATCATAGTCATGACTGTTTTGACAAGTCTCAGTTAATGTCTTCTGAAAGTGTCACTACTGTTTATCCAACGGGATTTCCAGACCATCAGACCACACACAGTGACGGCATGATGTAGTAGCTACTGATGTATGGCAGATTGAAGATGTTGGAACACATACCTGTAAAACCAGCATAAGCTTTAGTTATACTGCAGTAGATTGGACATACATTCTAAAGTACCAGTAGCTAGTGCATATTGCCAGTAAGTAAATTTTTAAAAAGTTCATGCGATGTCATAATTAGAAGCACTTGGGTCATTTTGGTGGTACATGGCAGCCATTGATCTGATACGGCTCTTTTTTCCAAAATTCACAGTAGTGCTGAAATAGCACCGTACAATATGTTGATGGTATGCTGTGAGTGTTCTTAACAGTTGTGCTTGATTTATTAACTGTGTGCAGTTAATTGGTGACACATAATATGTTTACCGTTTACTATCTGTAGTTGTTTGACTGTTGCTGTGTACGATGTGGACATGCAGAGCGGCACGATGCTGTGTTTGTTGTGGGATCGCTTGACGAGACAATTGTGCTCCGTGGAATGCGTTATCACCCAACTGACATTGAAAACACAGTTGTACGCTGCCATCCAAAAATCTGCGAATGGTTAGCATTATTAATAGTACTAATAGTTGCTCGTGGTAATTTGAAATTGTGGTTACATTTTTACAAACATCTTTTATAACATACTGCCAGTACAAAATATTTATTGTTGGAATATTAGACAGTTTAAATTTATTTAGTTAATTTTTGCATTGGATTATTGTAGGGGTATTTTGCAGTTATTAGTGGATTTGCTTTGTTATTTATATGTTAGAAATCGTTGACTTTGACTGTACTGTTTCGTCAGCAACGTAAAGCCATGTCTGTGAGATTTGCTATAAACATTACATATTATAGTAAAAGTTAAGCTATTGCGGCTCATTAACCGTCATTTTACTGCTTTTGATTGATGTTTGCAGCACTAGGTGCTTCATAAACTTTTGTGATTAGATTAGATTGGATTATTATTTTTTGTTCTCCTGGATAAGGATTACAGTTGTCCAACAGCTAACCTGTCTAACATAGTCATACCAATGGCCCGGCCTATTCGAGCAGTCGGCTGTTGAACATGCCCCAGATGACACATTGGGTAATTTCACTTATTCGGCTTCATTTTTTTTGCTGAGACCAAAGCTTAATCTGAGGGCCCAACGTCGGTCTTAGTCCGAAGCTGAGATTAACCAGTTTTGCTGAGTGCAAATTGATATAACAGGCCAAGGAGACAATAAATATCAATATTTAACAATAGTAATCTGGTAAGTTATTTGTGTCTAATTGATGTGCGTCATTTTCTGTAAAACTCTTAAAGCTTGTATACAGTGTGTACATGTGAGATGTTGCTGTATCAGTGCGGTATTCACGTGGAGCAACTTGCTGGTGGCTGTCGTTGAGTTTGAGTTGACTGAGAACGAGGCTGCCGATGTCATCCCGCTGGTGACAAGTGCCGTCGTTGAGGAGCAGTACCAGATCGTCGGCGTCGTTGTCATCGTTGACCCGGGTGTCGTGCCAATTAACTCTCGTGGCGAGAAGCAGCGTATGCATCTTCGCGACGGTTTCCTCAATGATCAGCTGGATCCCGTCTTCGTTGCATACAACATGTGATTGCTATGTTGTTGCATTTTTGCAAAGTGGAATCTGAATCCATTCCGTGTTTAAGAACAAGTGCAGACTTGATTTCTTTCACTTACTATAGTTTTGCATGTAGCATAAATCTCTTTGTCATGTAAAAGTTACATTAACATTTCAGACACGTGAATTAAGTGTTTAGATAGTTGGTGAGCTGATGCAAGTTTACATCCGGTTTGAATGTATGTTTAACATCCAATGTGATTATGCACTTGCTATATACACTGTGTCTCAGAAAATCAACTACATCTTTGACTATAACTTGAACTTCCTATTTAGTGCAGCTCTCTTACCTTAAGAAACTTAAACACCTGAAAATTGTGAATTTAGCCTCAAATTGTGGATTTTACCCAAGAACAGTAAACAAGATTTATTGCAGATGATAAATTTGTTCATATATCAGTAAAATCATGAAATTTCACTGGAAGATGCAATTTTGTTAAAAGTTTCTGTATGTCAAAGGTGTACGATACACAGCGGTTGTGGAACGAATTTTCCGACGGGTTAGAAACGGGGAAATATTGACACTTTGTTGAAGAAAATCTTATTATTGTTCTTTTCTAAACCGAAAGTTGAATAATAAGTAAGCTAAATAATTTAGTTACAGTTTTCACATAACATCCTAAAACTGAAATTTGTAACATTGGGAAAATCAGCAATTTGAGGCTAAATTCATGATTTTCCATCTTTGAAAGTTTCTCAAGGTAAGACAATTTCACGAAATAGGTGAGGTGGGAAAAATGAAGCCACCTTTCAAAGATCTATAGAGTGTATCAAAAATTATTGAAATTGGACAATTCTTGTTCAAGTTGTTATCAAATATGTAATGGCATGTTTTTGAGACACAGTGTTTGTGCATCATTTGTGGCATAATACATTTCTAGTGGAATCAGGCATCTGTATTTACTATAATAACTAGTTGTGTTTACACCGATGTTGTCGCCATTTCTGTTGTATTTAGACACGATTCTGACTGCTTTGAGTGTTAAGACAATTTGTGGTCTCTGTGGAGCATTGGTGTTGAAGGACGAAAAATTGGAGGGGGGGGGGTGAGCATATCATGGGGGTCTGAGAGTCCAAAGGCAGAGCTCTAATGGAGTTCTGGGCTTTATTCCCCACAGGCTGAACAATATACACTGTGCTCAGAAATAATGAATTATATGAATTATGAATAACAATGCTAGCACAAGATGTTTGATGATGGAGGATGGAGTCTGATCTAGAGTCGCTGATGAGGGTAATTGACAATAATTGTAAGCTTTTGCTTGCATAAATATATATGTGCTGTATTTATATTATTGGCTCATTTGTATTTCATTACTTTTTGTAGCACTCGTGTTTATTTGCACTGTTGAAGGTTTGATTGATTCTGTTGGTATGAGTCGATCTTTATTAATTTCAATTGCCGATCATTCTTATCAAGAGCGCAAGACAGCCCTGGCTGACTGTGCTTGTTCATAGACAGTGCTGAAAATTTAAGGTTCTAATTAATGGTTATGGGTAAGCTATTAAGACACTGCAATGTTAAAGTACAGTACAGCATTGACTGACGTCCAGTAGTCGTTGGCCATGCAACTGCAACATTGATGAGTTAACGATCTCACTATCATTTTCTTTATCAGGTTCTTTTATCCCATCAGAAATTATCTTCTGTTAGGAAATACCTTCAGCAAGCATTTAAACCCATGCTTTTTACTCACTACCATTTTGTGAAGTGTTATTTTCAGCGGTAAATGCTGTTGCTGCAGCAACACTACTGACATTTTATTATGTTGCTGTTAGCTAACAGTATTTAACATATAGACAAAGTAGTGAGTCCAAAAATATGAAATTACGAACCATGACAGTTTATCCCTCAGCTTCTTCTATCATGTACATATAAACTTATGCTGAAATTTTGTTAAAAGTGGGTATAAAATACAGTACAGTGGCTAAAAAGGTTAGGGGGGGGGTATACTGAGGGAAATTTTCTCCGACTCAGAAGTGAGAGTGGATCAGTCCCATGATCGCCCAGCTAGTCCGGTGTAATAATATTACTGTGAAAGTCGTTGAATTTTAATGCGGACGATGTTTATCTTCCAAGTTTGTACACGTTCCGCTGTGTTCCCTCTATGTGTTCTGTACAATTACTAGAAGTTGTTGTATGGGTGTCTCGAAAATTACCAGCAGAAATCTTCTGCACTGACTATTGCAGCCAAGCTTCTGCCACTGTGACATTTTATATATCTGCAGAGCTGATCGACTGTTTGCAGCCATACGGAAGATGATGCCACTGATTCAGTGGCTGGACAATATTTCCAGTGTTTTAGCAGCTGTTCACCATTTCACACGTGGACAACTCTGTGTGGTATTACATGAGAAACAGAACCACAGCTTTTTTTGTAATCTTGCAGCTTCGCTCAATTTTTGGAGTTTGCACTGTATGAATTTACTTAGTCGGCCTCAACATTTGTGAATAGCTCTTGCTTACGTGAATATATGTGCTGTATTTATATTATTGGCTCATTTGTATTTTGTCACTTTTTGTAGCACTCGTGTTTATTTGAACTGTTGAAGCTTTGAGTGATTCTGTTGGTATGAGTCGATCATTATTAATTTCAATTGCCGATCATTCTTATCAAGAGCCACAATGTGTAAGCACAAGACAGCTCTGCCTGACAGTGCTTGTTCACAGGCTGTGCTGAAAATTGATGTTTATGAGTAAGCTATTAAGAAACTGCAGCGTTAAAGTAGAGTTCTTCATTGAAGTGTGCTCACATTGCAGTGCTGTGAATTGTGCAGACTTTATAAAGGTAAAATGTAAGAGATAAGGGGATTTATATAGCGCCTTTATTGTAGTACATCACACTCAAGGCACTCAGGCATGTTGTGTTGCTAATGTTCGTGAAAACTCGGAGCACGTACACATAGAGCAATAACACAATCAAGACCATGGTTCCAAAACAAAGGTCAGACAGAAAACCATCATAAGATAAGACACAAGTGAGGAAAGACACTGTCTTGAGACTTGACATGACTTCTCTTGGTCTTTGTAGAGCACGTCTTCTGTAACCAGTCGGAACTGATTTGAAACACACACTAACAAGACCACCCTATATTGTGTGCGACTGTAGTGACACGGATACAGCAGTTACTCAATATGATAAAACTTGCAGCTGTGAATATGCAAATGTGTATATTGCTATGAAATGTTGGCTGATGCATGTTGTGATCTGTTTTCGTCATTATCATATATAACTTAACAGTTACTGAAATGTTATCACTATAGTCAATGCTGTCGGGTGTTGCAGTGATTCTTTTAGGCTTGTTTTCAGTGCACATTGTGTCGTGTGCACGTTGTTGTTGTCGTCTGTATGGTAATTAGTGTAATTGCTTGCAGCGTTTTTGTACATTTTTTGTAAATATCAATGAATATAGCGTAATTACAGTGTTTTTGTTACACGTTTTTATAATTATGTAGAGCATAGTTAATAATTAAAGCAGGTTGTCGAGGGTTGTGTTGTGTGTTGTGTTATTTCACATCTGGTAGTCTGTCAGTTACTGTATATTATGATGTATAAGTCCAAAAATTTTGAGCAATTTTTGCCGTAAAAATCGAGCAGTTGATGTAGGTGTGATGTGCATTTGCCTCGGCATTCACAGTTAAGACGCTGTATGCATGTGTACAGCTGAGCTGGTGTACAAACTGCATTAGTCTGCATGACTGGATCACTCCTCTTTATCAGTTGTCTTATAGGTGGGTCTCCAATTTTGGCTGTTTTTTTTCAGCCTCCGAGATACGGGATCGATTTGTGTGCAGATTGCCCTATACATGGGAATATATGGGGCACTTAATGCTCTCTGCAGCTCATGACGTATGCTGTGTTCCTTTGTGTTCGTGAACCTGTAATCGCCGTGTTTGCGAGTATGAAAAATGACTCATGAAAGTGTGAAGTTGTGAACCGGAGAAAAATTTAGTGCTCCCAGTAGTCACGAATATGCATGTTGCTGTGTACTACATGGCAACAAACTTTGACGGCCACAGATATGAAGTGATGTGTAGTGCTGGGGGCCGATTAACAAAGCATCTTAAGATTTATCATAAGAATGTCATAAGATTATCATAAAATGGTCGTAAGTTGGGAACTTAAGATCTCTTAAGATTATCTTAACCTAATTACGGAATGAAATCTTAGATGATCTTAACTTTCTCCTTAGTTACGATGAAAAGCTAAAAATAGTTTGTTGTTGCTTACATTTGTGTTATGTGTTTCATTGTTAATAGGCAAATTTGTGTATATAATCTGCAGTTAGTTATAATTATTTATTAGAAATAATATATTAAGCTAAAATCAACATGGACAGAAAACGCAGACCAAACTTTACTGGAACTAGTTAGCTGATACATTTCTTTGTCGGACAAATCCATTATTTTCACCGGATTTCTACTTATTTTCTCTCGTCGATGGATTAACGATAATAAATATGCCATGTTTATGTTTACAAAGTTCGACAACAGTACTACAATAGTTCTTAAGACGTCAAATGTGTGATCTTAGGATTTCGTCATAAGATTATCGTAACTTTATCGTAAGATTTTTTGTTAATTTGACTTTGTCCTAAGATTATCGTAAGTTTGCTGATTGTCGTAAGATGATCATAAGATGTTTTGTTAATCGGGCCCCTGAATAATGCTGACACAACTGTCACAATGTAGTCGCAGTGTCTGCAAATCTATAGGCCCTACATTGAAAATATGCTAACGTTTAGCGTCTATATAATAATAATAATGATATTTATAAGCAGCACAGCCTTGAGTGAAATCAGACGCACTGCAGGCACATGTCATTCAGTGCTGATGAAGAGATGCGCTTTCAGGAGTCGTGCAAAGGTGGCCATGGACAGTGTCAACAGACGCAGTTCAGCTGGTAAACTGTTCCAAGTCTCTGGACCGGAAACAGCAAAGTTCCTGCGACCAATGGCTGTGGCTGTCCGTTGCACATCGTTATAATGTGTGATGAAATGTTCCTGTCTTTTGTTTGCAGTGTTTCTACAAAATAACAAAATAGTGCCACCTTGGACGTCTACAAATACAAGCAAATAACAATTATTCTAATAACTAAAAAGCTCGTAATTAGTTTTTTAGACATGGTTATCACAAATTTGCAAGTCCAAATCTATACGGTGAAACTATTCGTACAAATGATGACGGCATTAATGTCTGCCGTGCCACAGAATCTCTGCTTATGTTTGCCTACACATCTTAACTGTCTGATACAGTGTACTTCTGTCCGGTGTTGTTCACAGGGCATCGTCAGTTGTGCTGCAGTTAGCTATTAATGCACGTGTCGTGTTAGTGCCTCTACCAAGTACATAGCAATGAAACTGGTCACTTTGCTTAATTTGTGCTAAAATATGTACGAGCTTCTGCATATGATGTAGAACTGGACTGTATTGCCTGTCGTTGTAATCAGCCATTGTTCTCACATATCGTTACATTATCGCCTAAAATCTGTCATTCTGCCATGGTTTAATGAAAGTACAAATCTTCAGTCGTATGTGTAACGTGATGGTTTTACGTCGAGTACTGACAAGCTGTTGTGTTAACAGTGAGTCAGCTTTTGTAAACAACAGCTTATTTCTTGTGTCTGCATATTTGTGTGAGCAGACCTCCACACTTGTGTATAGTTCTCTCTTACATGTGCTGTATTTGTATCTTGGCTGGTTTATATTTCATCACGTTCTGTAGCACTGATCTTGTTTATATATATATATATATATATATATATATGTTCCTCTAATCTTGGTGATGCGTAGTACACTAGCAGTAAACAGTCCTTGTTCGATAATGTATGTAACTACTTGCTATGTATGAGTTATCGTTAGTAACGTTGGTTAATGCACCGCTGTTGGTTAATGCACTGCCATGTTAGGCTACTACTTGGTAGAGGTTGAGTAACATGCAGCTGCTTGAATTGCAATCCTAGTGATTTTTCAACAAGTTTTATCTGTTTTTTGCAATGGTATACGAGGCTGTGACTAATACATTAGTTGCAAAACACTTGCAGTGTTTACTATTTTATATTATTTAATTTTTTTGTATTTCTGCTGTAATTATCGCTTGTAGCTCTGTTGTTACCAGCCCCTGCATATTTTTTTGTATTTAATGAAATGTGACGACGAATCTGTGTAATACTGGCTACATTTAGCACAACTTATAGTTTTGTTTTTCAGACAGAATCTGTACTGAAGTTACGTTTTATGCTTTCTGTTCATTCTGTTGTCCTTTCTGCCAGTTTTTTCGTGCACTTTTAATACACACTGTGTCTCAAAAAAACACGCCAACTTTGGCAAGCTGTAGTTTCGACAATCACGTAATAATTTTGATAATTCTGGGTAAACGCATCAGCACACTTTCAAAAATGATATACTTATTCAACTTTCATTGTCCCTTCACTTTTACTGAGCCGGTTTTGGTTTAGCAGATGTTCCAAGTGATGTCCTTTTGCTTTCACGCATGCATGTAACCACTTTCTCCACCGACCAACAGCTTCGTCGATGACGTTTTGTAATATGCTTGCCCATATGTCAATGAGGCACTGCTTCAAGTTGCTGGTATCACGTTATTTCCGTCGCAGCTATCAAATAAATTAAGTAAAAGTGAAGGGCAAGGAAAGTTGAATAGTCCGATCATTTTTGAAAGTGTGCTGATGCTGTTTACCCAAAATTATCAAAACTACAGCTTGCTAAAGATGGCGCGTTTTTGAGACTCCGTGTATAATTGTCTACATAGAATGTCAGCACATAGTTGTGCGATAGTCTGCATAAACTAAGAGAGCAAAATATTTGATATTACAGAACTTTTAGCAAAACAAAACCGTGTCGCAAAAAACTGATGATGTTCTATCCGAGAACGTTCCACAAAGACGGACACGAGTGGGCATTGTGAGCTTCGACATGGAACTGTTACTAAGTCCGAGTCGAGTGAAGAACTAAGTGCATTGCTGGGGTCACAGCAGTCTGTCTAAGTTAAGTAAGCCTACAATACTGCACAGCGGTTATTGCTGAGTAACTGTCTGTGAGCTGCATAAAAGCCAATTAATTGGATTGCGAGACGTTGTTTGTCGTATACGCTTTACTCGTGTTATTGATCAAGTGAGTGTTGTTTGGTGTGGTTGTAGGCCTCGCCTATATTTCGATGATAACTACGCGATAGCATGGACAATCACACTGACAGTCACATTAGTATATAGGTTAAACGTGTTTTTAGCCGAGCGTTACTACGTTACGTTCGGCTTATTTCGCGTCGTCACATATTTAAGTCCCTGCGAAAACTGCTTGACTGTGTCTACTGCCGTTGTTGCTGCAGAGCCCCCAAACGACTTCAGCGAATCATAATCATGAAAACGAAGTTGTAGTACGCCGTTTACAATATACTACAGACCAACGGTGCATTACAATGTATGCATTAAAGAAGGAAGAGTAGGCCTAATGATAGATAAAATGTGGTGAGATTAAAATTATGAAAATGCAATATTAAAAGAGTAAGTTTTCAGCTGTCAATGAAATTGTGGTTATCTATGAATCTCGGTGATGAACTGATGATGTGCCGCACGGCAACGGAGAAGGCTCATCTTCGAAGGTTCGTGCGTGTATATACGAACTGAAACTGCCGCCCTTGCCGCTGTGGAATGTAGGCATCTGACGTGAAACTGACCAGGTCGAAGAGGTACTGAGGGCTATGACGATGGTAGACCTGATGTACGACTAGCACGAGTGTGGCGATTTTAAATTATTGTAGTCTGTGGAGAACTGGGAACTAGTATTATTGTTTATCGCCAAGCCACAAGACTACCTCCTTCATAGACCAAACCAGAGCCATAGATTAGAAAGAGTTGTGCCAACCCATGTTCCAGCTGGCGCTAGGTCACGTGCTGTATGGCTGCCATGTTTTGTCCAAGTGGGTGTGGCGCTGTTGTTCACAGCCACTCCTTAACACAATAATAGTGGCATTTTTTATTACTTTCTATTATTAGTTCCGACATAGTATTTGAAGTTGAAGCATACAAATACAAGGCTGTCGCACAACTAATAAAAAATTCACAGTTTTATGATCGCTCGGCGAATGTCGCAACCTGCAGCCACTGACCAGGGTGTCCGCTCTGTTTCATCGACTTTCCATGACCAAAAATTACGCAAACATATAAAATCTGATGGGGCAGATGGGAGATGTGGGTCTACCAAGGAACCAAGCCTTGATTAGTTTCGCTAATTGCTTCCAAGTCAAGTCAAGTTATAAGCTTTCGCGACGGATTCCCTCGCGACTACAGTGACGATGCTGTGTTAAAATTAGCAAACAACT
>Ga0209338_1000642_pt1 | contig 10779 bp, 6 predicted proteins | sample OlaalgELextract1_FD_187374 | JGI IMG/M metagenome (GOLD analysis project Ga0209338, IMG submission 187374) | Olavius algarvensis symbiont microbial communities from Tuscany, Italy - Type A ELBA extract 1 (SPAdes) (version 2) | ecosystem: Host-associated > Annelida > Digestive system >... | reverse complement strand
AAACGGTCAAGTGTTGTAGGAAACGACGACGAGCGCTCAAGCAGTAGCATCAACAACTTGCGACGGTCGCACTTTGTTGATAACGAGCATCGATGATGTGACGAAAAAGCCGGAAATATGAAGGCCTAGCTACTTTAGGCCTACTTGACAGGAATGAAACTTTTCCTCAGATTGCTAAATTTGCTATTATATAGGTTATCGGTATGCGTGTGAAAACAAGGAGCAGCTGCAAAAACAATCATTTTAATTCCTTAAACGTTTGTTCCTATGCGAAATGGCATAGGGTGTTTGCATGACAGTAAGAATGGTAACAGCAATATTGAGTTTGAATAGAAATGTACATTGAACAATATGAACACATGAAGCCATTGAAGCGTGGCTTTAACTGGTAGATTTGTACTTGTACTCAAAGGTATTATGTCCACTAAACCTGTTTTCGAGAAAATCGCAAAGATACAAAGGACGTATGTCCAGTTGTGTGGACATACGACATTTGTGCTTTTGACACCGGCACGTTACGATACGATAGTGTGTATTTAACGTGCAGTAAAAAGCTGACGGGTAGCCAGCTTAGTCCACCACACGGAAAATTACTATGACTATTATTGACAAAAATGATCACAATATTTTGCAATGATGTAATCAAAACAAGCACTTTCGTCGAATTACTGGCAATAGACGTTCTACATTACATGTCAAAAACAACGTAGGCCTAGGAATTAAGCTGGACTTGAACCTTCGTGGAAGACTGGAATGGACATAACGCATTTGCGCATCCACTCAAGTTTGATGAACTGCTTCAATAAAGTCATTTTCTTCGTTTCTATAACTTTCACATTTTGTCCAGAGATGGGAAACTGCTCGGGTTATCACGCATTCACTCGGTATCAAAATCTCAATTTCATCAAGAAGTGGACATGGCACCTTTGTGCTGTCATTCATCATTGTCTGTCAAGTGTCAACAGTCGACTTGCTCCTTCAGTACTGTCACCAAGCTTTGGACTGAGCTGTGGCGACGGGAAGAGAGGACAGTGAGTGCGAGTGAGAATGAGAGTCAACACCATTTGTTTCCAGCAGTTTCTCCATTTTGTTCTATTAGCCCGAACGTACGACGTGTCCGAAACAACGTTTACGTTTACCACAACATCACCGTAATATCGTAACCTCACTGCATTCTCTCGCGGCGTCCGCCGGCGCTCTCCTACTAGAGAGGCGCGGCACAAATCTCACTCGATACTCTAGATAGAAGCCGAATCGGACTCAAGAATTCCTAACAGCTACACCACGCACACTTATATACAGTTACCGACGGCGTGTCAGCGCAGAAACATTCTTATCTCCAAAATAGGTGTCGAATCAGACCCACTGAGGCCTCACCGTTAGTAGCTTTCCTTTTCGGGACCGGCCGTGTGGTGTTTGACGTCACTCGGACAGACGAAGCTCGTCAGCCCGGCGACTGAATTCCACTCTCTATATGGTCACGAAACCGTCGAGTGCTGAGCCCGCCGCCTATAGTCTGATCAGGACTCGGGCAATCGCTACCCTCTCAATATGGTCTTAGAGGGCGTGGCATGCCCGTTTGACGTCACCCGCGAAGGCCTGGGCACTAAGCTTCGGCCGCCAGCCAAGCGACTATTCACCGCTCCAATATGGTCATAGGAGGCGTGGCCTGTTCGACGTCACACGATGTGGGAGGTGGCCTGGGCCCGACTTCGCCCGTCCGCCCAGCGATCCATCGTATGTCCCAACTTGGTCACCAACGCCGACTGTCTGGTATCTCTGCCGTCATTACTCAAGGCCACTCCCCAGATGTGAGACCAAAAAACAACCCAAGATTAATAGTTCTATTTACCACCAGCTCACCTCCACCAGCAGTGCTAGTCCATTTATCAACGTCAACATCTCTCCGGACTAACACCTCTAGGTGTGTGTAATGGCTTTTCTCCTCATCACTGCGACACGTCCATCCTATTAGACAAAACGTCCTCGTTTGTCACCGTAATCTGGGACCATCAGACTCAGTACCGTCAATACAGTACAGTCAAGCTGCGATAAACTATTTAAACAATGGCAAAACTAAAAAATTACACATGTAAAGTCTAAGACACACAAACTGAACAGTCAAAACGCAGAGAAAAGCGTTATCAATGTAACGTACAATGACCATATATGCAATACTCTATACTACAGAACAACATAATAAGCCACAATATAATAAAACATGTACTACGATACAGCATAACTGTATAGTAATTAGCCGAATCGAAAAATAACCCTGCGAAAGCAAGTGTATGCACTATCGGCGTGCAAGCGATGGCCGTGAAGACGCCAGCAATCCACAGTCATAAACCCGTCTCAGCCGGCGCAGCTGCAAGAGCTACTCAACCCCCGCCAGGTGATAAGTGCACCAACGGAAACCGGATGTGGTCTGTGGAGTTGTTGAGAATGCCACACGTTGTAACTGCAAAGTTCCTCACAGGCATTTTCGCCGCGCAGTTACTTCGGCGCTGTTATTTCCTCGCAGCAATAATTCGCGCAGCCGCGAGCACATCGCATCGGCAGACCCACCCAGCAGCAGTTTATCTCAGCCAGCAGCAGCAACGAGGCCGCCCTGCCAAGAGCGTTCCGGCCAAGTCGTAAATCACAACAGAAAAACGCTAGTCAGCTGTGAGTCGCGGAGTACTATACGACCAACGTGGATTAGCCGATTGCTAAAGCAAAAAAAGGTAAGTCGTTTTTGATGTTGTAAATTTACGCGCTAACACAAACACATGTAGCCACATAAGTCTACTGCCCGCTAGCCTACAGGTTGTCAGCATCAACAGCTGTAACAGTATAAAACTGTGTGTACTGCGCACTCTCGTACTGTGCTGTAGTTTAACAGAAACGAATTATCAAGCCCGAGGGAAACATGCCAAATCTAACAGAACTAAAAATCTATCTGACCCCTTATAATTTAATCCTGACAGACAATCGGGGGTTTCGAGTTGAGTGTAACGTTCCTACCTTGGGTAACTTTGTGGCGATTACCGTAGGTGATCAAACATTTTACTTTGAGAACTACCCGCCAATACCACCCATGTCTTCTTCGGCCGGTTCTCCCGTGTCAGACACCTCGTCTGATCAGTATTCCGCAGCCCCCGGTGGGAACGGGGGGCCCCAAGACCCCATTCACATTTAAGTAAACAGCACAGTAGTGTATTAGAGCACAGTAGTGTATTAGTAGCAATAGCGTGTACATATATATATATATCGCTTCGCCGTCGACCAACGATTCTGCCAGGTCAGTGAAAATACTTGATACCGTCATATTTCGTACCGTACAATGGTTGTGTAATTGATTTACATACGTTAAAACCGACTAGTAACAATTGCCAATGAAATGCATCACTGTATTATTGCACTCGTTAATCTAAAATAAGTATACTAGAAACGCAAACCGCTGCCAGATTACGATATTTGAACCCAATACATTTGTCTAATACACAAACAACCGGTAGTTGAGGCGGCCTAGATGGCTAAGGCCTTATTTGCACCTAGGCATGTAGCACCTCTCTGAAACCGGGCTAGCAAACGCTAGCTAATGGTGCTAGTCACGTGACGGTAAAGTCGCGTGTAAGGAAGTAACAACTTGGAAATTTGGCGACCTTAACCGATCCTCGTGGGAGGGTAAATTTGGGTTAGGGGGAGTTGGAACAACGCCAGGACAAAAAAGATTCTTGTTTTGGGAAATGGTGGATTTTAAGTGCCGTTTTCGAGATGTCGAAAATCGGACCACGCCCACTTTTGGACTCACTAATCCGTCTTGACGACGGTTGCTATGTTTTATATATAGAAATATACAAATTTAGATAGACACCAATTACTGCTGCGGCCGTGTAGCAGTATCGGCCAGCTATGGATAGCTGTATAGTTGGTACGCGGTTGTATAGGACTTGCGCGCTTACGGCGCCGGACTCTAGTGATCCAGGAGAGTATAGATGGTTGGCGCATAGGAAATTTTAACCGTTATACGTATGCTAAACGTTGACCGTAAGTATCGCAAGTGCGAAAGTAAGTATGAAAGCGTTATTATATAAATTTGGTGCTATGAAAATGCTGACGGCAACTTGGCCGTAGCTTATGCTAGCAAGCGTTATGATGTGTAACGATGGTATTCGTAAGTATAATAGCAAAATAAGTGATTTGGGCCCTCTTACACTATGAGCAAACAATTTTCTATCAACTTCAAAAGGTAACTCATCAAAATTATACAGTTTGCTAGTTAACCTCCATTTACATACTTTGCGAAATGAAGCATCAATGCGATCTTTCTGAGTCTGACTGACGTAACCGCCCCAACCAGATAAGGCATACAACACTTTGCCTAAAACAAGGGCACCATACACAATACCAGAACACTTATCAGCTAAGCCCTGTTTCCTCAGCTGACTTAACAGATACAGTCTTTGATTACATACAGACAGTAAACGATCAACTTGTTCTGAAAAAGATAATTTAGAATCAACATAAATGCCGAATAATCTGACACACTCTAAACGTTCAACATGACTCAGTTGCTGAGTAATGTTGCTGGAACTGTCACCAGTGTCGACGACAGTTAAATTATTATATTGCTTATTAAAACAGCGCGTAATAACGAACAGACGCGTAATAACTAACCTGATGAATTACTCCCATACCACAAACAACCCATATCATCTGATATCAACATCATAACGTTATAGATTGTCACCAGTATAGTAGTGTAACACGGAGGGTTCTACTACAACGGTAACGAAAACAAAAATACACCATAATTCTTGTAGCACAATAATCATCTGACAACAACGTATATATACTTGTGTCACTTAAACGAAAAAACGTTTTCATCCATATGACACATGCAAAATCAAAAAAAACACGTGTCACTTCATAAAATAAACTATGCAAATATTTACACTCAATACGGGGCGATATCAAAATAACCCCTATAAATATATATACACAATTACTGCAGACCTGTCCATTAAAGATTTGATCGATCACCTCTTCTATGCAATGGTATGATAAATCACTGAATCATTCCGCACCTTGGCTACTAACCACTACAAATATTTTTTGTTGTAGTAGCTGCTAATAGCTCGTGAACCTGTGTTGAAAATGTTTAAATTTTCGGCCGGTGCACTTGTAGTACTTCCACGTCTTCCACATCAAATATCGTCATGCATACCGGTATGTTCGGCAACGGTATATCAAATACCTGTGTCCAAATGTCAGTTACCATTGTAACTGTTCGTACAGGTGTAAATTCTACCGTAATTCAATCAACTTATATAGTTGTATTCACTGGAGACCTCCACCTTTGTGAATCCGCCGATGAGGAAACAAACCATTATGAAGGCGAGTGTGCAACTCGATCTGTTCGTCAGCAGCCTCCTTATAAAATAACCGAAAAATGTTGCATGCAATTTAGAAATTCCTTTATATAATCTAGAGAACGCTGCTTATTCGAGTGCATGCACTTTACAACCCCCTTTTTGGCGGATCCGTCTCACTTAATCACTGGCGTCGACGCTTACGCTTCATCTTCTTCTCTTCTTTCCCTTTGTAATACTGCTGAATAGCATAATCCGTAACATCTTCGGATGGGACCCAGGACTTACTTCCATGCTGGTCATCCCATCTTACTAAAAACATTTCCTTTCCGTTTTGTATTCTCCTGTTCAAAATTTCCTTGATCGGACACCAATCTGTATCTGTATCTGGATCATCATTAGTAGGTGATGTCGGACTGTCCGATATTGACTGCGGAATTATGACGTGCTTGTTAAAGAACGCATCCCGGTCGTCATTGAATTTCTTGAGTCTGTTAATGTGGATGTGAGAACGTAGCTCCTTACCAGTGTCACAATGTCGGAGTTTATAGGATAAACCATCTATGCTTTTCTCGACCACCATATATGGGCCTTTCCAGCGCTTTTTAAACTTAGGACATTCACCAATCTTGGTAGTGGGGTCGTGCATTAACACTTTCTGCCCCACTTGTATCTCCGGTTCCTCTGAAGTCTTATCGTAATATTGCTTAGATTTGGTTTGTCCATCGCGTAAATTTTGCTGAATTATTTCGTGGGTCAACTGTAACCTTGGCACAAGATGAGTCATATATGACTGCATATTCGGCGATGTTGAAAAGTCCTGTAACAAAGTAGCATCTATGCCCGTCACCATTTCCCTGCCGTACAACGCATGGTACGGACTTGTTCCTATGGCCATAGATACGGTTGACCTGTATGACATCAGAACTGGGGTCAACTTTTCTGCCCACTGTGTCTGAGTGTCACAAATTAATTTCAATGACCTTATCACTGTCTGAACCATTCTTTCCGCCTTCCCATCGGTCTGTGGATGATGCGGGCTGGAGAAGCGGTGCTTAATATTCAAAAGCTTACATAATTGAGCTATCAACTTATTCTTAAACGACGATCCTTGATCTGTAAGGAGTTCTCTCATCACTCCGTACCGCGCGATGATCTCCTTGTATAGGATCTCGGCCACTTCTTCCGCTGTGGTGCTCTTGGTTGGAAAAGCTTCCACATATAAGCTTGTGCTGTCCACCACGATCAAAATATGACGGAATCCCTCCGTAGTTTGTGGTAATGGACCAACGAAATCCATGTGCACCCTTCCAAATGGCTCCACTACTTCCAAAGGCTTCAGTGGCGCTTTCTTTCGATGCTGTGATGTCTTTGTTCTTTGGCATAACACGCAAGAAGCTACATATTGCAATACAGAGCTGTACATCTGTGGAAACCAATATTTCATTTTGAGCGAGTTGTACAAACGTTCTTGTCCTACATGGCAATTATTGTCGTGATATGCAAGCATTAACTCCTCTCTCAAAATTCTGGGAATGCACAACTGCTTCACTATTGGTACAATTTTATCTATCCTCTTCGTGCGAGGATGAAATACATGGTATAGGATACCGTCCTCAATTATGAACTGTTCTGATTCAAAAATTATCTTCTTTGCCGCCTTCTCCTCTGCTGGTAATATTCCTTCTTCAATATATTCAAAGATAGGCTTATAATCTGGACATTCACGTTGTAGCTTAGCAACGTCGTGTTGTTGACTCAGATCAGCCAATCCTGTATCTTGTGTCATATTCACGGTAAAGTCCGATTCATCTTGTTCTTCATCCGACTCTTCATCAAGTGAAGTAATCAGATCTCTTTTCTTTCGACGTCTCTTCTTCTGTTTCAATGATGTCACCGTTTCAAACAAGTCCGGGGTAATCTCAGTTATAAATGAATCTTCGGCTAATTCTTCATCATCTTCTTCGTCCACTTTGGCATCTTCATATGGACGCCGGCTCAAGCCGTCAGCTGCCGTTAATTTCTTTCCCTCTTTATAATTAATTTCGAAGGTGTAAGGCTGCAATGCAAGAGCCCATCTAGCAAGACGATTATTTGCACTAACTTTAAGAGATTGTAAAAATTTGAGACTCAAATGGTCTGTGAATACCGAGAATGGCCGTCCCGCTAAGTATACATGATATTCTTTAATTCCCGTTAGTAGTGCTAAACATTCCAATTGGGTCACGGGCCACCGTCGTTCACATGGACGGAGTCCCCTTCCACCATAGCTAACCACGTATTTACGACCTTCGTCATCTCTTTGTCCCAGTATATAAGAAATTCCTTGTATTGAAGCGTCTGTTTCCAAAAAGTATTCCCGGTGGCTATCCGGAAAACGTAGTACTGGAGGGTTACATAATTTATTCTTAAGTTCTTCAAATGCCTCCTGCTGCTCTTTTCCCCAAATAAAAGTCTTGTCCTTGGCTATCAGTTCCCGTAAAGGGGCTGAAATCTGGGAAAAACGTTCTATGAATCTCCTGTAATATGAGGCGACCCCTAAAAAGGACTTCACTTGTTTGGAAGTTTTCGGGGTAGGCCATCCCGATATTAAATTAAATTTTGATGAATCCACGGCGACGCCTGAGCCGGACAAAATATGTCCCAAGTATTTAACTTGGTCCACTGCAAACTTACACTTCTTGCCATTCATCCTCAAATTTGACTGTCTGAATTTTTGAAACAACATTCTCAAGTGACACAAATGTTCAGTAAAATTTCTACTCAAGATCAACACATCGTCAAGATATACAATAGCATACTTAAACAACATATCAGATAAAACTCTCGTAAGCAAACGTTGCCAGCATTGTGCCGAATTGGATAATCCCATCACCATGCGAGTATACTGATAATGTTTCCCACCGACAGTGAACGCTGTTTTGGGTTTACTTTCGTCCGTCAATTTAATTTGAAAATAAGCATGTTTCAAATCGATATTGCTGAATATGGTTGGGCTCCTGTCAGCGACGGTGTCGAAAATGTCTTCCATTGTTGGCATCGGCCAGTGTATCGGTTTTGTTAATTGATTGACTCCTCTTAGGTCATTTACGAATCGATATTCGTTTACTCCGCTCTTTTTTATCAAAAGACATGGTGAAGACCACGGTGAATCACTCGGTTCGATGATTCCCGCCTCCAACATTTCGTCGATTTGTTTTTCCATTTCCCTCATCATCTGTGGACTCTGCCTATAAGTTCTCTTACGAATCGGGCGGGCCTCGCCCGTATCAATTTCGTGTTTTACGACATCTGTCCCCACTAAATCTTTCATCCCTGTGGCAAACAAGTCGACATTTTGGTATATTAGTCCCACCAGTTGTCGGTACTCTTCGTCCTTCAGAGAGTTCTTTTCAAGTTTAATTCCTTTTTGAGAAATACTTTTCAATTGACCTTCAAGAGAAACGAATTCCTTTGTGTTATCTTGTGTGGCCTTCCAGTCGTCATCAACGACAGTAACACTGTCTATTGATATCTTTTGAATTGACCCTAATATTGTACGGCGTTTTAGGAAAACCCCCGCATTAGTAGGGTTAAGTACTTTGCAAACGGTTCGGTTCCTTTTAGGCGTTACGATTGATCTGGCCAATGCCAAGTATTTTCCACTTAATGTTATAGATGGTTCTATTATAGATAGACCAGACCCATGACGGAAAGGCACCGTCACAGGTATTAAGGCCTCCGACCTTGCTGGGATCCACACCGCATCGACTGTACGTAATAAATTTTCATCTGGATTTACCAAATTTGCTCCAACCAATCCGTCATATAGTGTGATTTCTCCTTTTCCCAAATCAATGTTGGCCTGCGTATTTGTCAAGAAAGTCATCCCCAAAATTATGTCATGGTTTAATGATTTTATGACCTGAAAAGTGGTGGGAATCATTAATCCGTGAATGTTTATTGTTAATTGTATGGTTCCCGCAACCATCAAAGGTTTCCCATCCGCTGTAAATAATCTCTTCTGATTGGGACCCTTTATCATTTTCGGCAACAAATGCAACCGTTTCACAAACGACATCGATACACAAGAATAATGTGCTCCAGTATCAATTAATGCTCTCTGCATATAACGTCCGATCTTCACAAACATGTAATTGTCTTTATCAATCTTATTATGGACTCGGGTCTGTCCGAGCCCGTCCACGTAATCGTGGGCGGGCGACAATTCCTATTCCGGAGCTCTTCTGCCCCTGAAACAACGGGCCCTCAAATGGCCGACTCGCCCACAATTAAAACACGACAAACCAACCGCGGGGCAGGGTCGATTGTCTGTGTGATGTCGGCCGCATCGACTGCATTCTTGCTGCATCGTACCTGGTCCGTAACCAGATGATTGAGTGAACCGGTTGTTGTCGTAGGGTCGATATTGACCGCGACGGTTGCCTCTGGCGAACGACGTCGATCCTCTGTTCGGACCGCCGACGCGTTGTTCGTCCCTGCCATCATCTCGACGGAAGGACACGTGCTGCGGACGACGAGTTGGGGTTGGCGATCTCTGTTGTACCGCCGAGAGCGTCATCCTGGTCATCCTTGCGTTCAACTGCTGGACCTCCTCTCGTCCCGCTCGTACCTCGTCTCGCAGTTGTCGGATCTGTGCGTCGTCCGAGTTGCCGTCGGTTGACCCGGCGCCGGCCGATTCAGCCAGCTTCGCCTGTTGTAACAGGTCAGCAAGCGTCTTCATCTCCGCTTTATGTTGTATAACGCTCGCCTTTATGAACGGGCGCAATCCTTTAACGATGACCCAAATTAGTAGATCGTCATCCAAGCCCGGTATTCGTTTGGCCAGTTTTTGCATTTGTGCGACGTAGTCTCGAACCTTCTCTGCTGGCTTCTGCGCCCTGCTGAACACTGACTCCTCGTCAAAGACGTAGTCTAGCGGCGATTTCCCGAAATAGGTTTTGAAGTTATCTATCAGCGTGTCATGCTGTTGTTTGACGTTTTCCGGAAGGTTCTCGTACCAATCAATAGCCACTTCCTTTAAGAACAGAGGGAAGATGGCGATAACGTCATTTTCGGACAACTGTCTGTATTCTGTATATCGCTGAAAATGAGCTAACCAAGCGTCAGCGTCCATATTCGTCCCAGTAAATGATTGTGGGGCGAAACTATCTGGCACTGTACGTGATGTACCTGGACCTGAACGGATAGTCGATTTGGTGAAGGCTGGACGGTCGTACATGCTCCCTTCTTTCTTTTCGCCCTCCATCGTTGAAGCTGATGCCGCTCGTGCATTCCTCTCCTCTAAACGTAGCGCTCTTTCGGAGAGACTTTCCTTGTCGTCTTTGTCAGTGTACATCTCGAAGTGTCGTCGTGGTTGCGCGGGAACGAGTCGATTCTCCACCAATTGTCACCAAGCTTTGGACTGAGCTGTGGCGACGGG
>Ga0209338_1000641_pt1 | contig 10790 bp, 6 predicted proteins | sample OlaalgELextract1_FD_187374 | JGI IMG/M metagenome (GOLD analysis project Ga0209338, IMG submission 187374) | Olavius algarvensis symbiont microbial communities from Tuscany, Italy - Type A ELBA extract 1 (SPAdes) (version 2) | ecosystem: Host-associated > Annelida > Digestive system >... | reverse complement strand
TAAGGGTCAGTGCCAGTTATAGCATTGTTATAGCATTGCGCCTACTTATCTACATGTGCCCCAACCTGGGGCGTCGAATGCATGGGGCTATGAAAAAATCACGGAGTCTAAGTTTGGGACTTACTCATTGTGCCTAGTATTAACTGTCTCCATGTTGCAAATGTCTGAAACCCTACATTTAAAAGTTAAAACAAAAACTAATAATACAAATCCAATAAACGAAGAATATTTAACTTCCTCGGTAACGTCCAAGACCGGCCTTGAGGGTAAGGCTGACTGACTGACTGACTGACTTTATTCGCACAATCAGACATTACATATTAACAGTGACATAGAGAATTACAATGTGCAGGACAGAAAGGAGTAAACTCACTGACAGCTGTGCGAATCGAGATTTTTACTGCTCAACTACTACATCGAGTAGTTTATTGAAGCAAAGAAAAGCAAAGCAAAGATGTGTAATGGGCGTAGGCATGTGCCTCTATGACCAGCTTGTGTAAACGAAAAATGAGCAGTGCAAAAGTGCAATTATATTACAATGTTATCATCCGCATCACGGCATTTATCTGACTTCTGTTCCCGACCCTGGTTAACTCAACTTTATAATAATATAATATATCCTGGTGTTGCCAAAATTTATCTAGTCTTCTTTTGAAAGTGTCTGTTGTATCTGCTGATATTACTATTTCTGGCAAGCTGTAGTCGATTTATACCGGAAGTTGCTGTAAGTTCGTCAAAATGAAAGCAACGTTACTTTTGTACTCTAGTAGTGACGCAATGATTACCTTATCACTCATACTAGACCTGCAGCTCAGCGGCAAAAATTAATCAGCAATCAGCAAAGTAGAAAAACGGTTGCAGGTACTAGTGCCTCTATCTGTTACTAAAGATACGGATCTTTAATAACAACTTCAAAAAAAACTTTCTAAAAAATTTCTACTCTGATCTGTCTCCGTTTCCAGTTATTTCAGCAGTCCAGTCAAACATAACATTCTGATTATTATGTCAAATAACTCAAAAACCAGACAAGATAAAGCTCTAGTTACAGTGGCAGATTGATAGGAAGTCGTACTTCAATTGATCTATCAAATCAAATGGTTCCCTTTAACCGTAAGCCGTGAATAACCCCTAACCCAGACTGTTTCATAGGCACGCCATTATTCGACGATGAATATCTTTGAAACAGTACAAGACAGAGGCATAGTTACAACTGAATACTAATAGAAAGTTATCATGCCCTATGCAATGGTGCAAGTTCAAATGACCTTGACTGAACTCGAGTGATTTAGTTAATTTCCAACGATATGGAGCGTCGTGTGGCCTCTGTGAAAGCTGAGCTTCTCATACTGTTCTGTGTTCAGATGTCAAACTTCAAAGTCAATTGAAGTAAGGTGAATTCAAACACTGTCCACAGTCTATGACCCTAACGACATTTCCAGTCTGCAGCAACACCAAAATTTTAAATAGCTCTGTAATGAAGCACCAAATAGGCTGCCTAAATAATAACAAAGGCAGGCAACTGCACTAAGTTCCTTGAACAAAATTCAGATACACTACAAAATTTACCTCTTAGTATCAAAACTAAGCTGTGTGCTTTACTTGTTTTCCGATATCGTATCGTATTCCTTTATAACTGGCTGTAAGTAAACAAATTTAAAATCATGCCGCACGTCAGCCTATTAGGCAAGTCACAGGTGCAATCCATAATCGCTCTTGAATGCTACATTACACCTATTCCATCATTCTGTCTATGATTTCTATTTCCATTAAACAGTACAACAAGAAATGCTGAGTTTTATACACGTATAGCACTGTCATCAGACAAGAAGCATATCTCGAGTCACATGAAAGAGCGGCATTAATACAGGCATCAATACACAATCAACTTGAATGACTGCAAGCAAGTAAAGTATCGTAAACCTATTAACAGGAGCCACGTCTCAAATACAAGCCAGATAATAAAAACCTGTACACAATTTAACGTCACATATACCAACATTATTAACCTACTAATTTATGCTAACTAAAATGCCTACAAAAATTTAAGATATCATATTCAGTCTTCTCATCGACAGATAAATTTACTGACTGGATTAAAAATTAAACAAAATTAACATATGTTAGTGCAGAAGCACTGCACTGGTTGTTCGTAGTTACTAGGCCTAGTGATGACAAAGGAGACTCGTGGACTGGAGCAAAATCAAATACAACAGCACCTGTACTGCCAGTACTGCTGAAGAATGATTTAATGCAGAGGAATAAAAGCATAAATGTAAGTTTACGAGTACGACTAAATATATACAGCGTGTTGAGGTACTTCATACACAGATTATGTTACAACAAAGGCAAACCGGCAATGTGACAATAGAAACTGGGTGACTACAACAGAATTTGGGTGTCTAAACAAGCTGTGGGTAGCGATGAGCCACCTGTACCAACAAAATCTGGGTGGGGGGCTTCTATTAGAATTTTTACAGTTGGTCTACTCAACATTTCTGACCAGTCATTATCAGATGGGTAATAAAATATGACTTTTAACATCATATGGTGCACTGAACCATTTGAGGCTCAGATATCTCATATGCAGAGAAGATGGAGCACTGGATGATGCCATTCCTGATCTTCAATTCAGCAAACAACAACAAATATTCACTTCAATTCAGCAAACAACAACAAATATTCACTAAATGTAACAAAAAAAACGTGAATGATGTTACCAAATGCAACAACTGTAAAAACTGAATAAACAGCCATTGCAGGTCAAATCTGACGATGCAGACAATACAAACAATACAACTGCAATACAATTGCAAACAACTGCAAACAATACACAGGCAGTAGCCGTGGTACTCGAATGCATATGATTACACATAACAAAGCATAGTATACAGTCGCTATAAAACTACCAGCAAATCAAACATACTTGAACAACTGTACACAGTTAACAACTTTGCTATCAAAACATAATAGTTAGTTAGAAAAACAACGGACTATATGTATGGTAACCATGGTCCATATCGCAAAAACTAATGATTTATGATCAAAAACAGCCAGCTTCGACTACACTCTACTATTATTATTTCAAACATTAGCAACGTATATCACGACGTAACTTATCACATAAGAGCATTAATAAACGCATATTTTCCATCATATAACATAACTTATTAAGGCCACAACTCATTATCACATCAGCTTCCATTATTCACGTTCACACATTACGCATGATTCTAGATGCGCAAACCCCTAAGTATTAGCAGTCAGCATTCAGCAGGGTTATTCAGTGGAATCCATCCATACATCATCAAGCAAAGCAAGATTTAGGCCCAGGGTGCCCCACCACTTATAGGTCGCCACCAGTTCAACAGCATAATTTTTCAAACTTCTTTGCGGCTTTAGAAAGGCAAATATCGATCGATACAAATTAAGGAACTGACTGTATCAATGTCTCAACATCAAATGAGAAAGTATACAATAATTTGGTAGAAAAGTGATTAGCTGTCATTGATCGATAAAACGATGGCCAATGTCATGCGGCTCATTTTGGCACCTTCTTGGAAGTTTGCTCATTTCTAGTCAGAGTCCCCTATCACCAAGATCTCCTTGACTAGGGGCTCTCCATTCTCTTATACAGGCTTTTGTTCACTGTAGGCTTGACTACTGCAACTCTGCACTAGCTGGAGTGGCCAAAGTTTATCTTCAGAAACTGCAGTCAGTGCAGAACATGGCTGCTCGTATGGTGACTGGAGTGTGCCGAAGTGAACACATAACCCCAGTTCTTGAAGATCTACATTGGCTACCTGTTAGTCAGCGAGTAGTCTTTGAGATGGTCTTGATGGTCTGGAAGTGTGTTCATGGTGTCGCTCCAGCCTATCTCAGCGACCTCTGCATACCCGCTACTGCCATCTCATGTCGTCAGCATCTGCAATCTGCAGCGACTGGCACTCTACTGGTTCCACGGGCCCGGACTGCAACTGGATAACGAAGTTTCGCAATCAGCGAACCAGATACATGGAACCATCTGCCACCAGCACTACAGTCATCGGACCTGTCGGAGAACGCCTTCAAGCGGGCACTAAAGACGCACCTGTTCTCGACTGCTCGGCGCCACTTACTTAAATACCATGGTGCCCATGGCAGCTTGGCTTATAAATCGCGCCCCGGCATCATGCATGGCGCACAAACTGAGACAGCTGCTGACGTCCAATTGTCTCAAAGTGTCACAACTTGGCAATCTTAAATACAGCTGTAACGAACAGACATTTGTGTATTCTGGTCTGCTGGTCCTCCATCCCATCTGGAATGCACTGCTGCCTGCTGCAGACAACTGAGATTTTCAAAAGACTTTTCTACATGAATATTCTCGATGGAGCTTGCAATAATTTTAAACAGTCTATGCAAACACATTAAATACACAATGCAGCAGTCTCTGATGTAACTGGAGAAACATAATGCTGATTTGATCATGATGAACAATAACTACAAAATGAGCGATTAATGTAACATACAAGACAACAACTACAACGAATAAACACGCATGCACCATGTAAGCACAAACAGTCACGAAATACTGCCAACAATGAACACAGTCAAGCGAACACATACAGAAGCTCAAATACGTAACTAAAAAATCCACAACTGCATCTGCCAGTTATAACCAACATTTTCAAACAAGCTGCAGTGCAATTCACGACAAACCTCGCCCCTGACATCATTTTATCTGCACGTCCTAGTTTATCCTTATTCGCTAGGTGTCACTACTCAATTTTACTTTGCCGCATTTGTTACCTCTGCCAACAAGGCGGAGGTTATGTGATCGTTCTGTCTGTCATTCTGTAAACAGAATGACTGATGAACGCGGAAACGGACGTTGAAAAAACTTGGCAGACATGGGCAAGGAAGTGACCCTCTAGAAGTGATTAAGTTTTGGTGGTGATCTGGTCCGCATGTGGATTCCGGATCACTTTTTTATTTTCTTCACCACTGCAGAATAGGGGATTTTTGGACATTTGTTAGCATTTTCAGACACTCAACAGCCGATTTGTATCATAATTGGCAATATGACTGATGCCAACAAGATAATGCATTCTCAGCACTTTGGGGCAGATCTGACGGACATCCGGATCCAAATTAATCCAAAAAACTCTTCTTGAATCCCAGATCGTTTTTGTTTCAACTTTTGGCACTGGCAGAGGTTTGCACTCTTTGAGTGCTCATGTTGTCCTCGTGATGTGGATTTTAGCCCGATTTTGGCCAAATTTAATGGCTCGATCCAAGTGCCACAGCAGATATATTCTCTGACAGTTTCATTACGACAACTGCAAGTATTTTCATGTAATCTCACGCATAAAGTTTTGTAATCTTGCTCGTGCAAACAAACAACGTCTGGCGACCAAAAACAGCATCTCACCAGCTACTGCCATAGTGAGGTAAAAGTGAATATAAGTCTGCAATACTGCCGGATATACTGCATACAAACATGCCAAATGCAGATTGTTCTATATCTCAGACAGGAAGTCTGAGGTATAGAAAGTCTATGGATGGACCCATGCCTACAGAAGTGCAATTTTAGCATTTTCTAATCAACTGAATTAAAAGTTTTACAAATAACTTTCGTTTACTTAAAAAAATGGTAGTAATAACAACAATAATAATAATAATAATACAATATTTCTATCCCACCATAGGTCGTAACTTCAGAGGTGGTGAAACTTCAGAGGCAGTCTACAGTTTACAGCGGATAATGAACCGACAACTGTGGCAGAGGACCTTTGCTGTTACGATACCATTTTTCACTATGTACAAAATCAGCCTCAAACACGGATTCATTTAGCTGTATTAACAGTTAAATCAATCATGTTTATTTCGTAAAAAGCAACACAGAAATCACATGATTGGATACATATCTAGAGTTGCAGTGACCACAACAGACTGAACCAGCTGCAGATATATGTACTATAATTTGCCTCTGACAAATATTACATCATACAACAGTGAACACAATTAACTGAGCACAGAATTGAACAACGTCACGTAATACTGTCACACAAAATTTTTAAAAATCAGTATAAGACCTTAAAAACAGCGTGAAAAACCACTCATCAGCATGCACAAACCACTTGCTGCTAGTATACATTGTGCATTTGTCGGCAGCGTTTTCCACCACAGTACTGCAACTTAAAACATTCCGACATTCTACAGTCAAATGCCATCACACTATTGCATATTTCAGACACCCGGCAGTGAAAAGATGTTCATGCTAGCAGCATCTGACGTGGTGCGGTGTAATCTACATTCCCTGATTAGCTATAAGCACAGAGATGAATTACAAGCAAGACAGAACAATTATGTACAAGACATGCTTTACAAAAAATGACACTAACGCATACTGCAGTAATTCCTGACAACCGTCTCAGCAACCTTTCAGATATTAGAAATGACAGCATTTTTTGCTTGTCTTGGTGACAAAATTTAAGTCAGTAAAGGTACCATCTGTATAAAATTTATAGATAGCATAAACACAAAAATAATAAAAAAAATTTTTTTAATGAAACTGCAGATACAGTCACAAATATGCACAGAATCAACAATCTAGTGATCACAACATCACGCATCGCCATCCACGTGACTTTGTCTGTGAACCACTCTTGAGTACATGACCTTTTGACTTTCCCGAAACTGGATTCACAGCTTCCTGATAATGACACAGCAAAACAATGATTCTTTGTGTTACAATCACTACTAAAACTAGAAATCAATATGCACTACCTCTGAGGCAATGCAATACCGGCAGGCCATGTGCAGAATCCCCTTAAGCGATTCTGACAAAATTTTGTTTCATTGCGGGATTCCTAATATTTCCTAGGTCCGTTCTTTTAAGCCAAATTTCAACATTACAGGTATAGAAATGTGGGCTTAAGTAGCACATTATTGCAAAATTTTGAATTTTTGGTAAAAAAATTTGCCCTTTAAGGGACGAATCCCCTTGAGCGATTTTTAAAAAATTGTCAGTGTGGGAGGGAGTCCCAGGTCAGAACCATCCCGCTAAATTTCACCATCATGGCTTTAAAAATGTGGACTTAAGTCCACAAAAGTCGTCAAAATATGGAATTATTGGCATAAATTTTCCCATAAGGGGCCAATCCCCTTAAGTGATTTCTATAATATTTGATGTTGGGGAGGGAGTCCCAGGTCTGCACCCTCATGCCAATTTCACTGTTGCTGCTTTAAAAATGTGGGCTTATAGCCCCCAAAATCGGCAATTTTTGGTATAAATTTGCCCCAAAGAGTTATATTCCCTTAAGCGATTTTTACAAAATTTGGCGTGGGGCAAGGAAACCCAGGTCCGCACCTTCATACCAAATTTCACCATTGTGGCTGTAAAAATGTGGGCTTACGCCACCAAAATCGCCAAATATGGCAATTTTTGGTATAAATTTTACCCTAAGGGAAAATCTTGGGTGAAAGCAGAAATACTTGAATATAGGTGCACAACTACAAACCTACGTCTATGCAATGGCACTATAATTGTTTTGAAAATTACACGGCTTAACAGCATTTCAGCTTTTCACAAACTTTGTAATTACAAAAGCATGACAAACAAAAAAACATCACACTTTTTCGTCCTCAGCTGGCGTGCGACCCACGATCTGCACCATACTTGGCATGCTGATAGAGGAGGTCTGTGCCATTTTTGCAGCGCCTAACTTTTTTTGATCCGATCAGCAGTTTCGTCGCTAGGAGATATTGAAAATTTGTGGAAAAATGCCCCCACCGAGGTAAAATGCTTATAACTTGGTTGTTTGTCCCCAAAAGTGACCACATCAAAAACTTAAAAGCTACCTATAGACGCAAACAAATGCCGAGAATTTCGTTTAAATTGTGCAAATGAGTGCCTCTGGTGGGCAAAATTCCAAATTTGGACAGTTTTGGGGCTGTATTCCCACATTTCTGCACCACTGAAAGTGAAATTTGGCACGGGTGAGCAGACCTGTGTGCAAATTTCACGGTTATCGGGGCAATGTGTCGCCCCTGTGGGGCGAAAAACCCATTTTTGGACCACCGAGTAAAACCAGTACCGGCATGGCAGTGCTGTGCGCCGGCCTGCCGGTAATGATATTAAGGTTAATAATAATGTCTGTTACCAACTGTCACACTGTTAACTCAACGTTGTATCATTACTCTAACATACTCATATTTTATAGGTTAGAAAATAAAGAAATCATTTCTAACGACAATAAATGCTGACTACTGAAATGACAGAAGCAAGTAATTTCTTTCTACACACCGATGTGCATGTGCAACAGGACCGCAATTCGTTCATTGAACTCACACCAAATTATTTATTCCATCAAGTATTAGAATACATTTATTCCAGCAAGATTTAAATGGACTCACACACCTACGGAAAAAGCAACTTGTTGTGGGGTGTGGGCTATGCACAACACACAACCAATTATAAGCTAAAGCAACTTATTTATATTTGTCAGTCTGTGCCTAGCTTTCTTATTGGTTGCAGCAATGTCTTACTAGTTGCGTAGCGCTGCTGTTGCAGCAGTGTCTGTCTGAGTAGGAGTCAGTGTGCGTCGTCGGTCAGTGCTGTCATCGTGTTAGGTTAGAGGTGGTCTGTACTTAGTTTGTTAATTTGATGTAATGTTTAAATTATAATGACGCTTGTGGATGCCGATACTGTTTCGAGTTGTGTTTACCTCTGGCTGAGAGAGTGGGCTTTTTCCCTATGGATATTTGGATGATTCTATTAATGGAATGGATGATAGAGATCTCTAACCGTTTGGGATGGTCGGTCAGTTCCCCCACAAAGGGCTAATTTTCCCAACAAACTTAATACAGCAGCATACACAATTAACGTTTTTACGAAGTCCCTGCTGGTTGCACACAATGCATAAATAGAAATTTACTGTTGTTCCTTTACTTGAATAAACAATCTTTTGCATGATATTAAATTTGTATTTTGACTCCAGCACTACACAGATCCTCTCTTTAGTTATATAATAAATATACACCATTAATAAGTTTAGACAAGTTTTCAGTAACTGTGACATTATACTTTGTTGTATGATATAACTTATATTAATCTATTTTTATATTTTATTGCTCATGATAAAGGTATCACAAGACTAAGCTCCATCTGGCGAATCTCCATCTGGCGAATTTGATGACAATGACAAAACCAACAAAAAATAACCAACCAGAACACTGTCTCTCTCTCTTGAGTGCTCTGCCTTTTCAGGCAGGTAGAGGCCTCCAATGATGCCAGTCTTCTCTATCATGAGCTCTTTTCTTTATATGTTCATATTCCACATCGTTGCTCTTCATCCAGTCTATCGTCGTATCACTCTGCCTCCCACGAATTCTTCTCCCATCCATTCTGCCTTCTGAGACTGTACACAGAAGGGAGTCACTTCTCAACACCTGACCTAACCAATTTTTCTGTCTTTGTCGGACGGTGTTCATCAAGCTTCTGTTTTCATTCCTCATGTCCAAAACCTCTTGATTGGATCCATTCCATTCCATGCCATTTATTATGTAAATTTAATATGGATCGGTGTTCTGTCCAACTGATTTTCATCAACTTTCTCCAAATCCACATTTCAAACGATTCCAGTCACTGAATGTCCACCATTGTATTGACCGATAAAGGACAAACTCGATACCAGTGACACCACTACTGCCATATTTCTATTTTCAGTAAATGTGACCTAGTGACTCTGAAGCACCTTCACACAATTGCCTGCGAAGGAAATTATCACTAAATTTGAAGCTGATACAGTTATCTGTTACCGAGTTGCGATATTTTCACTGCAACCAAGCTGTGTGACATTGTGACCTTGAATTTAACGTCTTACCATGTATCACACAGTAAGTAAGTAAAAAGTGAAAGGCAAATTGTACAGCGCAATTACATAATGAAACCACTAATGCATCTCACGTGATCAACTCTTCCACCATTTTCGAATAACCCAATTGAGTTATTATGGCCTCAAGGTAATACCAACTGCAGTCAATACAAAACTGCATCATTTGCCTATTCACTAACAACTTTTATAAACCTGTGACGATGACTAAGGTAGTTTATAGGATGGTATCGACACTGTTAACCATTATTAGTAGAAAACTGTCTAATTCTGCACACTGCATTAGTGCACATCATGTTATGCAGCATAATACTCGCTCAGTTCATGGCACAGACCAGTAAATTAAAATGTTATCCATGCAACACGTTGAATACTACAAGAAGCTAAGCTGTCGCAGAGAAGCTGCGAGATGCTTTGTGTCACTGAATATTTTGCTAAGTCACTCAACGTCACTATGACACCCTCGAGCAGGGCGTGTGTAAGTACCTATTAGTATTCCATCGTAACTACGTCTCCATCTTTTACAGTTTCTGAGATACTCAGGATCAAATAATGGCTTGACCTTGAAATCCTGGTTAGAGGTTGTTCAAGATCATTGAACGTGGCGCCATTTGATAGATCATATACGACTTCCTATCAGTCTGCCATTGTATCTAAGTGTAGAAACAGAACTGTTACTGATTCACAGTCTGTTCCACTTATATTCTTTCCTTCTTAACCCTTTAATGCCCATATTAAACTGCAGAGCAACGGACCATCATATTGCAATACAGTGATTGGTACACTGGCCGTTGATGGGTGGGCTGTTACATTTGGTACCGCGAGGAGGGGCCTGGGCGGGCTGGGGCCCCGCCCAGTCCCCTCCTCGCTGTACCAGATGTAACAGCCCACCCATCAACGGCCAGTGTACCAACT
>Ga0209338_1000640_pt1 | contig 10790 bp, 8 predicted proteins | sample OlaalgELextract1_FD_187374 | JGI IMG/M metagenome (GOLD analysis project Ga0209338, IMG submission 187374) | Olavius algarvensis symbiont microbial communities from Tuscany, Italy - Type A ELBA extract 1 (SPAdes) (version 2) | ecosystem: Host-associated > Annelida > Digestive system >... | reverse complement strand
AGTTTTAGGGAACTAGGCCTATAAAAGGAGTGATTTTAGTAGTACTTATATCAAAAAAAGTCAAGTAGTATTTTATCTTATCATGCTGATATAATGAGAATTTTTACGTTTATGCGTCCACTCTATAATAATAATGTTTTTCATTGTAAAGCTCCGTTATCGGCAGTTTTTACCGTCTGGAATATTTTGGATTTTAGATTTCGGATTTTGGATTGAGTGCATCGCTTCGCTCTATCCATTTATAGAACAACCCCCCTACCGTATAAATTATGATATGGCCTCAAAATAACACAAAAAAACAAAATAAAACAGGCCGGCGCTAGGCGATGATAACCCAGCTTCCGGCCTGCGCTAATAGTTGTTGGTGATATGAATTATAAAATATTAAATATGCGAAGCATAAAATAATTTTTCCGCCAGACTGCCGATCAAAGTAAATCTTCTATCAATCGATGAAGAAAGCAAAATCCAGCCAAACTTCTTTTAGGGCGGAAAAATTAGATGAAAAAACTCCACAAAATACCGGCGCAAATAGCCGAACCGATAACCCCCGATGAATTGCAGGCCATTCCGTGCATCAACAGAAAATTTGTCGGATCCTCCCTCAAACCCATAAGATGGACTTCTCGAGCGGAACCGGGTACCGCTGATACGCCGGCCGCACCGAGCAGCGGGTTTATTTTCTGTTTCAGAAACATGTTCATGATTTTGGCGAAGATCACACCGGACGCCGTAGCGATTGAGAAAGCAATGGAGCCAAGAAAAAATATACCCAGGGATTTGGGCGTCAGAAAGACATCGGCCTGGGTACTACAGCCGACGGTAAATCCCAAGAAAATGGTGGCTGTATCGATGATGGCGGATTGCGCGGTATTGGCCAGGCGGTTGACGACACCGCATTCCTTGATAAAGTTACCCAAAAACAACATGCCCAGCAGCGGCAGGGCGGTGGGGGCCAGAAAACAGCAGAGCAAAACACCGGCAACGGGGAATATCAACTTCTCCTTTTTTGAGACGACTCTGGGTTCCGGCATTCGGATGAGTCGCTCTTCTTTGGATGTCAACAGGCGCATGATCGGCGGTTGAATGACGGGAATCAAGGCCATGTATGAGTACGCCGCTATCGCAATTGGTCCGATCAGATGCGGTGCCAGCTTGGCCGTCAGAAATATTGATGTCGGGCCATCGGCTCCACCGATGATTGCAATGGCAGCGGCCTCTCTGGGTAGAAAGCCCATAAACAGGGCGCCCAGCAGAGTAAAATAGATCCCCATTTGGGCGGCGGCCCCCAAAAGCATTAATTTAGGTTGGGCCAGCAAAGATGAAAAGTCGGTCATGGCACCCAGCCCCAGAAACACGATGGAAGGGTAGACACCGGTGGTCACACCAAAGTAGAGGTAGTGCAAAACGCTGTTGGGTTCATAGATACCGAGCCCGAACCCTTTGAAGAAGGGAATATTGCCGACTAAAATGCCGAATCCGATGGGCACCAGCAGCAGCGGTTCATATTTTTTGGCGGTTCCGAGATATAAGAAAGTACAGCCAACCACCAGCATGATAATGTGGCGATAGTCAGCTAAAAAGTACCCGGTATTTGACAGAAATTGAAATAGAAGTTCGAACATTGCGATTACCTTTTTAGTTGCCTTTTTGTTTATTCCAGGTGAAGGTGCCGTCTCCCTGGGCAATCAATACCTCGGCATCCCATAGCTGTTTGATTGATAGATGAGGATGAGGTAAATCCATTTTATTAGATATCTCAAATAGTTGTGGGATTTCAAAAGGCTCCTTGAGCTGCTCGACCAGGGGCCTGTAGATGCTGATAAGATCATCTACGGAGGGAAGATATGGCGCCTGATAGGATTTGGCTTTGCTCTGATCCTTGGTCGCGGCGGGCGCTTCTGCCGGCCGCTGTTTGGGGGCATCTCTTTTCTCCCACAAATTTAAGATTTTATGGATCTGTGAGATAACAAATGACAGAACCACCAGCCCCAAAAACACAATGCTTGCGCCGACTACTGCCATGGCCCATCCGTTATGGGCGGCTATATTATCAAAACCGTACACTTGCTGCCTCCTTGTTACAGGTTTTTGTTCAAAAAAAATAAACAAGATCTATCATCATATTTATTTTGAAAAGTCAATATTTTTAAATTTTGGATTTCAGATTTCAGATTTTGGATTGGAGGTATCGCTTCGCTCTACCCAATAACAAAATAGGTCGTTCGACACCAAAGCTCGCGATTGACAGAATACCTTAAATCCAAAATCCGCAATCCAAAATCTAAAATCGTGTTCCACCTACCGTTCCCCGCGGCGGTAAGGTTCGGCCAGCATGGCCGGTGCATTCAGTCGACGGCTGTCACGCAGCGCGCCGATAAATAGGACCAGCAGCGTGGAAATATAGGGCAGCATGGCCAGAAAATTGGGTGATATGCCCAGGGGCTGAAGCAGATATTGGACCACGAAAATTCCGCCGAAAAGAAAAGCGCCGACCATGGCTCGCAAGGGGTTCCATAGGGCGAAGATGGTCAGTGCGATAACAATCCATCCTCGGCCGGCGGTCATGCCTTCGATCCAGGATTTGCTATAGGAAGTCGACAAATGCGCTCCGGCCATGCCGGATAAACCGCCCCCGATAATGACGCACCAATATCGAATCCGGTATACATTAATACCCTGGGTTTCTGTCGCCCGCGGATTTTCGCCGGCCGAGCGAATAGCGATACCTGTCCGGGTATACTCCAGGATAAACCAGGCGATAATGGCCAGTGCAATTGCCATATATAAAAAGGGGCTGTTTTGGAAAAAAATCGGGCCGATTATCGGGATGTCAGACAAGATCGGAATCGGCCATTCCTGCATTTTTACGGTCAGGGGTTTGCCGATGTAGGGTTTGCCGACCAGACCGGAAACACCCAGCCCGAGCATCGTCAAGGCCAGGCCGGATACGACCTGATTGGCATTCAGGGTAATTGACACAACGGCATGAATAACGGATATCAAGGAGGCTGCGATGATCGCTGCCAGCAAGCCCAGCCAAGGATTGCCGGTAACAAATGTGACAATAAAAGCCGTGACCGCTCCTATGGCCATGACGCCTTCAACCCCCAGATTCAAGATTCCCGAGCGCTCACAGATGACTTCACCGACGGTTCCTAGCAACAAGGGTGTGCCGGCAACCAATGTTCGCTGTGCAACAGAGATGATAATATCTTCCATGGTGTTTCTCAAACTTTACTGTTCAATTTGCGTTGTCGCGCCGTTGAAGCGTTACCTGGTTCTTTAAAAAGTAGTCGCCCATGATCAAAAACACGAGCAGGGTACCATTAAAAATTTGTACTGTCGCGGCCGGCAACCCCAGAGAAATTTGTATCGCATCACCGCCGACCAGAATGCCGGCAAAGAAAAAGGCCGACAATACGACGAAAAAGGGGTTGAGCTTGGCCAACCAGGCAACAATGATGCCGGTAAATCCGTATCCGGAGGAAATCGATTCGGGGTAGCTTAAATAGTGATGGATGCCGGCCGCTTCGCCCACGCCGGCCAACCCGGCCGCACCGCCGCTGATCAGCATAATAATCAGCGTCGTTCTGAAAAAATTGATGCCCGAATATTTGGCGGCTTCCGGATTTTCACCGATCACCCGCACTTCGTAGCCGAATTGGGTTTTGTAGATAGCGATGCCCAAGATGACCACTACTGCGAGGGCGACCAAAAGGGTCACATAGTGAATGCGGGAGCCGGGGATTACGGATAGAACCGCCGAGGCGGGCAAGTCGTCCGTGTAGGGAAAGCCGTATTTCGTTTTGCCGCGCCAGGGGCCGACAATCAATAAGATCATGATTTGATTGCAGATATAATTGAGCATCAGCGTTGAAATGACCTCATTGATTGAAAACTTGATCTTAAGAATGGCTGGTATCAATCCCCAAATGGCACCACCCAAAAATCCGGCCAAAAACATCAGGGGTACAATGACCGGCGCCGGCAGGTGTGGCCCCCAGTTAAGGCCGACCCAGGTGCCGAAGATGGCACCCATCAACAACTGGCTTTCGGCCCCGATATTCCAGAATTTAGCCCGGAAGGCAATCGCCAGACCGCTTCCGATCAGTATCAGGGGAATGGCCTTGGTAAGGGTTTCTTTCAGGCCATAGGCGCTGCCGAATGAGCCGCTGAAAATCTTAGCCAGTGCGTATAGCGGATTTACACCAAAGGTGAGAAAAATACAGCTGATCGCCACAAGTCCTGCTCCCAGCGAGAACACCAGGGAAAAGAATGAATGCCTGGGATGAATATCGATTCTATCGGCTATTTTAAATTTAAGCATGTTTCCAACTCAGTCCTCACAGGCGCAATGATCCGGCCATCATCAGGCCGATGTCGCTTAAGCGGGAATCATCAGAACCGAGCACACCCATGAACTCGCCCCGAAACATAACGGCGATTCGGTCACAGAGTTCGAAAATTTCGTCCAGATCCTCTGAAACCAGCAAAACAGCGCCGCCTTCTTTGCGGCGTCGCAACAGCTGATTGCGGAGGTATTCGGTGGCGCCGACATCGAGCCCGTAGGTCGGATGGGATGCCACCAGCAAAGACGGATTTTCGCTGATTTCCCGCCCTAAAATTAATTTCTGGATATTGCCGCCGGATAAGTTTTTCGTCTGAACGTTGATCGAGGGCGCCAGCACCTTAAACTCGGACAACAGCGTCTGGGTATGCTGTTTGATTTTAGAATAGGCCAAAAACAGTTTGCTGGCGTATTTTTGTTTGTGATGCTGTTTCAGAATCGCATTATCATAGAGGCACAGACCGGGCGCAATGCCGAATTTGATTCGCTCCTCCGGTACGTGGGCAATGCCGCTGTCGTAAATGTGGCGGGCGGATTGATTGGTGATATCCGTGTCTTCGATCATGATGCGGCCGGACTCCACTCGCCGAAGACCCGTGATGGCCTCTACCATTTCCCGCTGACCGTTGCCTGAAACACCGGCAATCCCGAAAATTTCGTTGCGATAAATGTCAAAAGAAATATTTTTTACCACCTCAAGGTCTTTATCGCCTTTGACGACGATATTTTCAACGCTGATGACCTTGGTGCTTCTTGGCATGGGCTCTTTTTCAATTTGAAAGATGATGTCCCGGCCGATCATCATGCGGGCCAGGCCCTTCTTGTCGACTTCCTGGGTTTGGGTTTCTCCGACAATTTTTCCCTTTTGCAGTACCGTCACCCGGTCGCAGAGATCCAGGATTTCGTCCAGTTTATGGCTGATAAGGATGATCAGGTGCCCCTGCTTTTTCATTTCACGCAGGATTTTAAACAGATCTTTGGACTCCTGGGAAGTCAGGACCGAGGTCGGTTCATCCAGAATAAGAAGATCGGCACCATTCATCAGGGCCTGGATAATCTCGACCCGCTGCTGTTCGCCGGCCGAAAGCTGCCAGACTTTTTTGGCAGGGTCGATATCGAAATTAAATTTTTCGCCAAAACTCAGTATGTTTTCGGCAATTTGGCGCTGGGGAAAAAGCTGGGGGCTTTTTTGATAACCGAGGGCGATGTTTTCGGCCACCGTGTGGTTCTGTACGAGCATAAAATGCTGGTGAACCATGCCGATGCCCTGTCGCCGGGAATCCAACGGCGATTTGATGGTGATATCCCGGCCGTTGATTCGAATGGTGCCGGAGTCCGGCTGGTACAGGCCGTACAATATATTCATCAGGGTGGTTTTCCCGGCGCCGTTTTCGCCTAAAAGGCCCAGGATTTCGCCCTGCCGGATGGTAAGGTTGATGTTGGAATTTGCGATAACACCTTGAAATGATTTTGTAATATCTACCATTTCGAGGCTGTTGATTTTTTTCATGCGTTTAAATGTTAGGCGGTTTCTTGCCGGTTGGTTGCAGTTTAGTCTAAGGCTAAGGGCAAGCGTTGTATGGTTGAAAGTTCACCTCTCAGAGTTACGTGCATTCTCTTTGGGGCGCGTAGACATCTCATATGAAACATTGCTTTTGACGGGATTAACAAGATTAACAGGATCTATTTGCTTAGTACGGTTATATCCTGTTCATCCGGTTGATCTTGTCAGAAAAAAAATGATATTTCGTTAAATTGGTTATCCGATTATACCGGCCGCTTTCGGAACCAGTGACGGGGCGGAACCTCTGAACCCTGAACCCCTGAACGGCCTGTATAAAAGAAAGGGGGAGCTGCAGATATGCAAGCTCCCCATGGACGAGTCAAATTGCATTATTTCGGAATACTGCCGGCGATATTGTCCACATAATACATGATACTCAGCAGATCTCCCTTGGATGCTCTCTGACCTTCTTTGATCTGCAGCTTGCCGGTGTTGTCATTGATCGGGCCGGTAAAGGGATCGAATACGTCCGGTCCTTTTTTCATTTGCTCATAACGTTTGACAACCAGATCATAGACAGACAGCTTGCCAAGATCAGGCGTATCCACCATTGTGGTTTTCAGATCACCGACAAATTTCGGATTGACGATTTCCTCAAAGGTTCCTCCCAGGATGGCTGCATTTTCGCCGGTCAACCACCATTCATCTTTGTTAGTCCAGGTCCCATTATAAATATCCTTTAGAATCTTAACATACATGATGTCCCAATCGGTGAGCTGGCCGGACACTACCGAGTCTTTTCCATACTGCTGCATCGGACTGTAGTGGCTGAACGTATAGATTTGCTGGCCTTTTTCGGTGTGTTCCTGGCTGACTTCAATCACTGACGGCGTGTCTTCGGTAAATGCCAGGGTATCGCAACCTTCAATTATCAAGGCTTCCGCGGCTTCTCTTGCTTTATCTGGTGCTTCCCAGCCGTAAATCCATTTGACGTGAACTTTTGCTTTGGGATTTGTTACCTTAATTCCTAAAGCGAACGCATCGATATGGCGAATCAACTCCGGAATCGGAAAGGCCGCAACGTATCCGATCTTATTGGATTTGGTCAGGGCCCCGGCCATCAGCCCATTGAGATAGTAGACCTGGTACATATCGCCGTAATAGGTCCCGACATTCGGTGATTGTTTGAATCCGCTGCAGTGCATGAATATCTTGTCCGGATATTTCTTGCCGGCCTTGAGGGTGTCATCCATGTAACCAAAGCTGGTGGTAAAAACGACATCCACCTTTTCTGCCTGCACGAAGCGGTCGATAATTCTGGCCGAGTCTGCTTCCGCCACCGATTCGATATAAATGGTTTCCAGCCACGGCAGCTGCTGTTCGGCAAATTTTCGCCCCATGTCATGGGCCGTGGTCCATCCATAATCCCCTGTGGAGCCGACATAAATAAATCCGGCTTTCAGCTTCTTGTCTCCGGCAAAGGCCAGGCCGCCGGCCAGAAATAAACACAGGCCAATGATGATTAAACTTTTTGCAATTCGCATGTTCCTCTCCTTTCAAGTTTAGAGCTAGACTCCAATTGCTTTTTATTTTCGAGGGTTCAGTTCACCTTTCTGTTATCATCAACCATAGCGATAAATATTTATAAATACTAAGCCTTGCTGTAGCGGCAATAAAATTCAGGCGACTATCGTTTTTCTGACTTTCTTTTTTCCGATTCACAGATATAAACTAAAGAGACTGAAATCCTAAATTATTCAATCTTCAATCTTCATTTGACAGGGATAACGCAATATAAAGATTTAGGGGTATGGGGTCAAGAAAAATTCTTTCTAATGATTCCAAAGGTCGGTACTCAGGTATTTCAGGCCTGAATCACAGATCAACACCACGGCGGTTTGGCCTTTGAAATCCGATTTCAACAATTGCAGGGCGGCGGCGACATTGGCGCCCGATGAAAAGCCGGCGAAAATTCCCTCTTCTCTGGCAAGTCGCCGGGCTGCATCAATGGCCTGTTCATCGGTTACTTTCAAATACCCGTCGATCAACTCGCTGTCCAATAGCGGCAAGTCTGCCATGGCGTAACCGCCGCCTTGAATGCGGTGGTTGGGATAAGTCACGGGTTCGCCGGCCAGAACCGCCGCACCCTCCGGTTCAACAATAAAGCTTTTTATCGTCGGATTCTGTTCTTTCAATGCCGCGGCACACCCGGCAAACGATCCCCCGGTGCCGGCAAAATCGCAGAATACATCGATGGCACCGCCGGACTGCTTTATAATTTCAGGGCCAGTGTTGAGATAATGGGCTCTGAAATTGCTTTTCAGGCGGAATTGGTCGGCCCGGAATGCGTTGTGTTCTGCGACGATTTTTTGGGTTCGCTGCTCGACCAGTGCCAGGTCCCCGCCTGAAACCTGACCGGAAACCGATTCGGGCAATTGATCGACCAATACCACTTTCGCTCCCAAAGCCGACATCATGCGGGCTCTTTCCATGGAGTTACCTTTGGACATGACGGCCACGAAGGGATAGCCTTTGATCCCGCAGACGATGGCCAGGCCGGTGCCGGTATTGCCGCTGGTCAGCTCCACCACCGTCTGGCCGGGCGTTAATTTACCGGAGGCCTCGGCATCCTCGATGATCTGGCGCGCAATGCGGTCTTTTTTCGAAAAGCCTGGATTAAGAAATTCCAGCTTGGCCAGGAGTCGCCCCTCTATTGAGCGGGCGATGCGAGCCAGGTCCACCAATGGTGTGTTGCCTACTGCCTGCACGGCCGAGGGCAGCAGACCCAAAGCAGTTGCCATGCTATGATCCTTTCTATAATAACTTGATATAATATGCTTTTTTAGATTTGATACAAGCCTGAATACTTTGTTATAGATACACCTAAGCGTGTGCGTCAACAATTACTCAAATTATAAAAAATATATTTTGACCTGAGACAAGTTGGTATTATATGAGATTTGATGAGCATATACATTTTTAACAGTTATCGGCGTTGCCGGTTCTGCGCATTGCGAAACCAATTCGATTGATTCTTATTGACATTGAGACCAACCTCTTAACCTCGAACCCGGAACCTTTTGAAACCACAACCTAGGGGGCGCCGTATGAATCTTGTCAATTTGGGTGACGAACGACTGAAAAATTTGGGTGATACACTTTCCTATGTCTTCGAAGGCCAGGAATTCAGGGCCAATCAGATGAATCAAATGGGTCGTAAGCTCGCGACCGGCTTAAAATCCCTGGGCATCGGAAAAGGCGATCATGTGGTAGTCTCCATGCCCAACTCGCCAGAAGTGTTTACGTGTTTTCAGGCCATTTGGCGCATCGGGGCGGTGATTGTGCCCATTATGTTCCTGCTGGGTGAAAACGAAACGCGCTATATTTTGGACCACTCGGACGCCAAAGCCGTAATTACCAGCAAAGATCTATTGGAAAAGATCGAAAATGCAGGCCGGGGCATCGACCACATCGAGCATATTATCGTGCTGGGCGGAGCGGAAAATGAGGGACAGGTCGATTTTTACAGCCTGTTGAACACCAACGAGCCGGCTACTCGCTGCGAGGACATGGCCGAAAAAGACGTGGCGTTGATGATTTACACCTCCGGCACCACCGGACAGCCGAAAGGCGTGATGCTGTCCCACGACAACCTGTATCAAAATGCGACCGCCAGTTGGGAGGCAGCCGAAGCCTCCAAAGGGGATGTGACGATATTGTCCCTGCCGCTGGCGCATTCATTTGGCGTCGTGGTCATGAATGCCGGATTTTGTTCGCCCTACGAGGAATCGCTCGGTGTGCTCATGCGCTGGTTTGATCCGGAAGAAGTCTTTCGGTTGATTGAAAAATACCGCGCCACTCAATTCATCGGTGTGCCGACCATGTATCAAATCCTGCTGAACCATCCGACTTCCGATAAGTATGACACGTCTTCGCTGGAGCGATGCACCATCAGTGCCGCGCCGGTCAGCGAAGCGCTTTACCAGGCGTTTACGACTAAGTTTGGCTGCGATATGTTGGAAGGATACGGTTTGACCGAGGCCTCACCGGCGGTTGCCATCGAACGGCGCAGTCTACAGCGCAAAGTCGGTTCAACCGGAATGCCCTTGCACGGTGTCGATGTGAAGATAGTCGACCATGATGACCGGGAAGTTCCAACCGGAGATCAGGGGGAAATCGTGGTCAAGGGGCCCAACGTCATGCAAGGCTACTATAAACGCGCCGCCGAAACGGCCGAAACATTGCGCGGTGGCTGGCTTCATACCGGTGATGTGGGCTACCGCGATGAAGACGGCTACCTCTTCATTACCGATCGCATCAAAGACATGATTATCAAAGGCGGCTACAACATCTACCCGAGCGAAATCGAAGGCTACCTGGAAGGCCACCCGGGGATCGGAGAAGTCTCCGTGATTGGAATTCCTGATGAAAAATACGGCGAGGAAATTATGGCCTTTGTCGTTAAAATGCCCGATCAAGAGCTGGCCGAAGCCGAAGTAATCGATTTTGCAAAATCCAAAATGACCCCTTTCAAAGCACCTTCGCAGGTGAGATTTATCGACGGATTGCCTAAATCCCTGGTGGGCAAAGTACTTAAAAAGGAACTGCGGAAGATGATCTAGTTCTGACAAAAAGCGTTATTTGGAATTTAGATTGGAATTTAGCTGCATTTTATGGCAAAATAGCTTTGCCACCCGAGCACAAGGACACACCGATAAAATTCAGGCCGAGTTTCAGCGCTGTGTCCTGGTGCCTGGGTGGCAATTTGTCATGTGCCCCGGGCGGCCCCGAGGTGTATTAATAATCTACAGAGCCTGCGCATAAACTTAAAATTGATCAGAATAAATTACAAAATTGTAGGTCCAACATTTTAAATTTGGTCAATGTTCTTTGAAAAATTGGTTAAAGCAGCAATCTGCTGTGCTTCAGGTTAAA
>Ga0209338_1000638_pt1 | contig 10794 bp, 10 predicted proteins | sample OlaalgELextract1_FD_187374 | JGI IMG/M metagenome (GOLD analysis project Ga0209338, IMG submission 187374) | Olavius algarvensis symbiont microbial communities from Tuscany, Italy - Type A ELBA extract 1 (SPAdes) (version 2) | ecosystem: Host-associated > Annelida > Digestive system >... | reverse complement strand
AGATGTTTCTTAAAAGTTGCTATTGTTTCACAATTAATCAAAGATATCGGTAAACTATTCCATATGTCTATAATCCTAACTGTGAAAAAAAATTTCCTTACATCCAAATGCACTTGTGGTTTGTAGATTTTGTCAGAGCTACTCAAGGCAGGAGATAAATTATATGTGGGAGTATGGGGTTGATCACTGTGTACGATGTGTACATTGCATTCTCACCAGCAAGCCACAACATCTTTATCTCACAGCTGACCAATAGTAATCCAGTTGGTACCATGTGGTCATTTGTGGTGCATTTGCCGGCTAGAGTAGATAGCATTTATAATTTTATAGCCTACAATGTCTGCTGAAGCAAAGTGGGAGAACCCCACCCAGTGTCCCATCTCCATGCATTGGGCAATGTAGAATGGGCTTTACAACTACTTGCCACTGCTGCAGCAAATATGCTAGTGTGATAGATTTCAGTGCTTTAATTAGCCCCAGCTTGAGTAATACAACTGGATCATGATATGTTACATAAAATGTGGAATCACTGTGTGCTGTGCCTTAATGTTGATAAGCCATAATTATTATAAATGAAAAGTCTGTTATACAGTTGACTAACAGACATAGTTATATACTTGGAACTTGCTGTAAATTCTGTTGGTCTGTAGCAGTGTGTTAGTAGGCTTTGTTAGATTTTATTGATTTCTTTAGTTCTACCACCAGATGTAATTATCATTATTCAGTAACATATTGGTCACGATACCGGTAATACATTTTAAAATTTAAGGCTGTAATTATTATGACAGTTTGAATGGGCGTGGACTAAACCGAACGTATCACGTCGTCTTCGTCATTTGGCAAAGAAAAAGACGAAGGAGACAGCGTTCATGTACTGCATTCGTGTTATGTGCAACATGCTAAGGACTGGTCCATGGAGCCGTTTACCTTTGACCATACGATGGCTGAAGCAGGAATATGAGGTTGGTGCTAATTGACTGTCCGCTCCTGTAGACAGCTTCTGAGCGATGATGATTGTATGGACGATAAGAGGGTAAATTATTAGAACTGTTTTGTGCTTTTTTATCTACCACAGTTGTGCACAGTCATATGTCAAACTGTAAGAATTGCTCATGTGTGCACACACATGAGCAATTTTTACAGTTTATTTTGTTGGTTTAGGTTTAATTTTTACCCACCATATGTTAGTAAGGAAAGCATATTTAGTTTGCTGTTAATTTTTTTTCTATCATTTTATTTGTCTGGTTATGGATTTCTTCCCAGCTGAGCAATCAGTCGGCGTGAAATTTTGCACAGTGGTCAGTGATAGTCTCCCATGTGTCTTCTTGCATTTTGGGGACGATATCCCCAGGGCCTCCGCCAGACCCAAAAAGAGGCACAGGGTTGGACTTTTGACCCCTCAGAGACCCATTTGACTACAGACATCTTGAAAATGGTAAATCGTAGCATTCGTAGCATTTTATATCAAGGACTTAAAAGATCAGCACAAAGGGAGCTTTACAAACAACGTAAGGTTTGGGGCAGTGCCTCCAGAGTGTCCCTCATAAGGCCAAATATGTTGCATGTGTTTTAGGCTATTTTTTTGAGTATAGTCAAATTTAAAGCTTCATAACTTTTAAATGGTTGAAGATACCTGCACACAATCCTGACGGAAATGTCTGTGACAAGTGGCAGCATAGGAGCAATGTTCAACCCTCTATCTATACTGTACAGGGTGCACTGAAACAAACTGATAACAATGTGAAGGCTATCTTTCTTCTGTAAAAATTTTCTGTCACACCGTGCGACAGATTCTTAAACATACGATAACATGCAATATTAACATACTGTGGGTGCAAATTTTAATGATTAAATAATTGATTAAATTGTTCAAAATTGTAACCGGTGTAAAATTGCAGCTTTACAGTATAGTTGGACTGGATTATTGGTCTTCTGACAAGGATTACTTGCTATTTCTTCCGCGTGGTCACTGGTTGTGTTTATTGTGACTGTTTATCGATGGATGACGTGAAGCTGTGTGACTGAGTGATTAATCAGTAAATTGATTGATCATGACACCAATAACATTCAAGTGCTTCACCTCTGTGATGTCTCGGTTCGTTCTGCTCTCGTGTGGGTCACTGTATTCCGTGTACTTCGGCAGGATTCAGTCAGTGTCTGTCTGTGCTTGCTTACTGGAACAGTTTGTCAGAGTGGTTGAAGATGATCAGAACAATCTCACAGTCACAAAGCACGCATGGCTCATAGATCGTTGTTTAATACTGTGTGTGTGTGTGTGTTGTCAAATACTGTTGGTTTTAAAGTGACATTGTGTAAGTTGTCCGCATGCAGGTACTCCTGCCACCAAGCAGTCTGATTTAATGCTGGTCAAAGTTGGGAAGGTAAATGTAGGTGTTAGACTGGCCGTGCATCACAGAGTCCATGAATTGTATATCCACCTACAGAAAGGGGCGGTAGGAAGAGAGATGAGCACCCACATACACTCAGTCAGTTGGAACATGGCATTTTACCTTTGCAGTTGATACCTAAAATTTGTATTTGTTATTATGATATCTGCAAAGGTTGGCTTTGATCCGCAGCTGTTGCCTCCATCACATATGCCAGTTGTGTATGGTCCAGTAAAGAGCAGAAAGGCCAAAGCGGAAATGTCGCAGAAAGATGTTACTCACGACGTGGATGTTGGCTGTGTGTGTACTGTTTGCAACTGCAGTCTGTTGGTGCGTTTACTTGTTTTACGATAAAATGATGTTACATGACTGGGCTGTAAAAATTTTTGCACGGTAATGCAGATTTTAGATGAGGTTGTAGATTTAATTTCAGCTCCATCCATTGTTCGTTGCTGAACACAATAGTGAATGGATTATTAACAATGATCTAAATTTGCCAAAGTTATTATAGCATGTTTTTGTGGCCCATGGTGGATGTCTGTTATCTGTGATCACTGTTTATATTTATGTGATATTATGTGCAGTAGTATGTTTTTTGTATGTGTTTTAATTTGGATTATATGGTTCTCAGTTTTGCTTTAGAGGGGTTAAATTGAATAGTCTTAATGATATTCATGTCCTCCAAAATAATGTAGCAGAAAAAAGAACAGACAGGATTGTAGCATACTAAACCGGATGAAACTCATAAAATGAATTTAATCATCTGTTGAATAAAACATATTCTATCATCGTTCAGCTTCCATCCTCTGAGACTTTTAATGTTCATTTTCTGCTAATTTTTTTAAACTTAAAAGTCAAGTGCCTTAACTTTCCATGACTGCTATTATATGTTATCGCATGTATAAAACGTTCCAGGATTTTGTGTTACAACAGTTGTAACATAAGTAAGGTAGCAGGATTTTTAGTCGACGATGCTCAATGCATAGGTTTATAATTTTGAGAAGGAAAATTGAGGTAGGCATGTGGCAGCTGGTTAAGTTGCCACGATGTGGCAGCTGGTTAAGTTAGGTGACTAGGTCATTAAAGTACTTTCTGGCTGTGTTTATTGTAGTCTGATGCAGACAAGTTGTGTTGCCTTGCATGTCACTCCGTGTCTCATATTATGTGTCTGGCAAGGCACTTTCTGGATCAACATAAACAACAGTGTGGCTTCTTGTTGCCAATAAATGGATTGTGCCCATCCTGCAATGCTGACTTACTCTGGGGCGATCTTATCCGCTACAAGAGAGGCTGCTATCAGAAGCTGTCCACTGCACTGGTCGTTGCTTCAAGCATACTTTTACTACCAGTAGTTTCATTGTCTGTTACTTAGGCAGTCTTTCTGCACGTGCATTCATGTTCCCTTGTCTGCACATTGGATACAACTAGAAGGGGACTCAGTAGAGAGCATTTACCTCCGACAAAGGTGTTTCGATGCCTTAAAACCATGTGTCGCTACTGCGACAGGTGCCCAATACCTGTACGTGGAATCTTCCCAACGTAATATAATTCTGCGTTGCAGTGCATACGACTCAAAGCCACGCGTCACTTGTGCGACGGGCACCCAATACCCATGCCCAATACCTGTATGTGGGATTTTCACGACATAATAAAATTCCGCGTTGCAGTGCATACGATATCGGAGAAAGCAATCCGGTTGCGGCATCCGGACTATGATCTGGATCGGGCTCAAAAGTTGATCAGTTCGTCCATGTTCCGACGCCTGTCGACACGCAAAATGTCATCAAAATCCATGCACGTGTTTTTGAGTATTCTTGCTAACAGACGGACAGACAAACATCGCAGGCAATTGCATTTACCTCCTCCTTTGTCAGAGGTAAATGATTAGACAACAGTTTACATATTTGTTAAACATTATATGAATACATTCGTTAGGCAGCATGCAGGAGCAGCTATAGCTTAGTGGTAGTGGTTCGGGCGAACTAGGATCGATTGTTGCTGTGACATTTATGTGAACTTTTCTATTTTGTTATATGAAGACATAGTGGTCGTGCAGAATGGTAGCAGAAAAATGTATAAATGAGATGCTTTTATTAATGCCCATGCCATTACTGTTAACAATTACGATTATCATGAAAAGTTACAAAATACTAATGATTCTCCTGATACGTGTGTGTAACAGCCTACCCATCAACGGCCAGTGTATCAACTTCAATATTATTCGATGTGGCACTGTAATTGCCTTTGCACTTAAAGGGTAAAACCAGTTCACTTGGGTTATTACCCATATTTCCATAAATAAGTTATAAACGACATTATTCTGTTAATTTGCTAAATAATTTTTAAAATTCCGAAATATACGTTTTGTAGGGAATTTAATTATGGACATACACTGCAATTTTTATGACGATGACTTCATTACTGTGAGTCTGTGACATCACTTGTACTTAGAACACAGTCAGTCTTTGTAGTATTTTACCTGGCAGTTTTCTTTTACAATTCGCCAAGTGTTAAACAGCATCGTGAGTTACGACAAAAGTGAACAAGTTCAACAAGCCGACATGTTTAAACGTCAAACAAAAATGTCGTGAAATACTGCTGTTCTGTCACTGTCTGAAATTGGCACACGCTGGTCAGACATATGAGTGAATCTACTGCTGCGATCTTTGCATCGGTCATCGAAATAACTCGTACACTGGACGCATCTCAGGGTGGATGGCATTTACACAAAGTCCTTTTGCCCACTGAAAAATGAATAACAGAACTTTGTTCCTCATGGGATGCTTTCAACGGCAATCCTGCCTTGTCTAATGTTTATAAATGACGTCACAGTGACGTCGTCATAATAAAACTCACAACGGGTACTCAGAATTAAATTCCCTACAAAACATAAATTTCAGAATTTTCAACTGTTTTGTAACTTATTTATGGAACGACCCACATATTTTTGCTTAGGTTTAGGCATGAACTTGAATACGGTTGAACTATTCATGCTAAACGTACTTGTGTCTGCTTGTTTTCAGAATAGTGAAAAAGAAGCATTCGATGACTGGGCAGATAACCTACAAACATTGGGGTGAAATTTGCCAGTTGATGCTACTTGTATTTTAGTACTTAGTTAATTACAGAACTTGGCATTGTGTCTCATTATTTATTTTATTTAAACGTGGTGTAATTGTTTGTCCACTGTTTAGAAACTGTCTCTAGGTTTTTGATGCCAGCATTTTACATTTAACATGGATTGCATTTTTACTTCTGCATTCCTGCATTCTGTTACACATTTTATGTTTTTATATATCTCGGATCTAGTTTTTATTAGCGCACATTGCAAAAGCAATACGTTAGTTGCCAACTGATACAGTTTAATGTAGCGTCATACCACCGCTGAACACCAAGTTAACGTAGTTTTGTATTACCTACTTTACAGTATCTGACGTTTTCATCGGTTCATTATTTTAAGTTTATTTAGTTAATTTTTTAGCCTGCAGAAGCAGCATCGTGTTTTTACCTTGTCCCATTGTCCCCTAGGCTAGCATGCTCTCTGTGTAAGAGAGTTCATTCCTTTGTCAACATGGACTCGCAGGCAAGTCCCTTCTCATACAATGCAGGGCAGGCAAGTCCATTATACAGATGCTGCTGTTGGGGCATTAAATGGCCGCGGGCAGTCTTAAGCTCTCTAATTTTTTTTGATTCCACGTAGGTTTTTGAGCACATGTTAAATATTCTGAATCTTATCATATAATAATAATCAATGAATGTTTATGTGCATTGTAAGCTTTTAAAGGTAGTGTGTTACATGTGTGTTCATGTATTTGTCACATTTGTGTATGATTTTGAAATAAAAAAGAAATTGGTGTACTTTTAATGTATTTAAGTGATAATTATTTAACCACATTGATCAGTTTATAGAGGGTCAAGGTCACTAAACATGGCACTGAGTTTGATTCTTATTGCATATCTGTTATTTGCGATTTCATTGCTGTGATTGTATTCCAGAAAAACCTTTTTCTTTTCTTTCAAATGTACACGAATCTGTGATTTTATCTCAAATATGTTTTGCATGAATTATGAACTAATTTACACATTATTTCAGATGTTATGCACACTCATAATTTTTAATTATGCTCATATTTGGCACATCACACAATGATGAGTGTATAAGATTAAGGGTTGAGGTAAGATTTAGTTTGGGCAAACATGTCAATTAGCAGACACAGTCCTACCACAGCAGTGGTCTCATGTCACTGATGATTGATGTGTACTTAAAATAGAACTTATGGAAAGGAAGAAATTATGTGATTTCAGTTTTATGTCACTATTGTCTTATCATAGTTCACTGTTTGTTAAATGTGTATGTCAAAGATAGAGGATTTTCCCTTTTCCTCAAAGAGAATGCGAACCAGTTCGACACAGAAGATTTCATTTCTAATATTATGCACACGAGTCCACACAGCAACACTGATCGCGTCGTACTGCAAATCTGTTATGCAGACATTGCACCAAAAATATTACTGATGCCGACGATTGATTTTATTAAAGGAAACTGTTAGTTTACATAAACGTCTTAACACTGGCTGGAAAAGTACTTTTCATAACTATAAGGACATAAATGAAATGTGGCAGAGTTTTAAAGATACAATAGATGTTGAGTGTAATGCATTTATACCTAAGAAATGCAACATCTTTACCAGCAAAAATAAAGTGTGGACTAAACGTTTTAGTAAAGATGTAAAAGATTAACAAAGAAAACTCCAGTTATAGGCAATGTTTGTAAGAAAAAAAACTAACAACCCAAAAATTTTGCATAAGCACAAAAAGTAACGATCAGTGTTAAATGAGAAGTTAGGAAGAGAAATCAGATTTATTTCTATTACTTGTCATTTAACACTGTTTCTTACTTTTTTGTACTTATGCAAAACAACTTAATGTCGCAATGAAATGCGAAGACAGTCCGAACATTTTTTGGAAATACATAAGAAAAAAACTTAAAGATAGGCAATAAAAGGTTTCAAGTACGTAAATGAGGATGGTAATGAATGCGCAGCTACTTTTGGGCAAGTACAATGGCTGACATTGAAGTTGGAACAGCGCTGATTGTGGTAGGGGGCAACACTATGCCACGGCATGTCGGATTGTATGGCAGTATCTCACAGCTACTTCTGGCAGAGAAAGCGTCTGCTTTGTCTAATTATTATTCGAGCGTTTATGTTGTACGTGAGCCTATAATTGACTACAACTTACCATTGTGTAAGTAAGTAAGAGTATTTGTAAGGTACAATTATTGTCAGATGTATACAACTGGCAAATTACTGAACTGGCCATCATCAGAAATAAATGTTTACATTCGTTGTCTGATTGTGTCCGTGTATTAATTTTTTATGTTAAAAAATCAGAGGTTTTCAAACTGGTTCTATTAGCCCGTTTCATGTTATGTTAGGAAGTAGGGCGTGCAGACGATATGCATACTCTTATTTTACTTACTTAAGAGAATTTCATATTTGCGTTCAATTTTGGATACGCTGTTCAAGTATACTTCCGGGTGTACAATCATTATATTGACGATGAAGTTTCAACAAGTTATTAACTGTATGTTCACAAATTGGTACTCGCGTTTCAAGGACATAACAATTAAAAGTATAGCAATCAATCTATCAGAATCTGTCTGTGAATATTTGTTGTCTGACAGCTTCGTGTTGCCGAATGAAAACGATCCTCAGCGCAGCGATATTACTACAGTTGGTGACAGCGACGAAGAACTCGATTGGGAAAATAAAACAGAACACAGTACCTTAGTACCTCCAAGCTTTCCTGATTTAGAAAAAGAAGTTATGTGCTGTATAGAATCTCTTGGAGGGTGTGTATTTCCAAAGTTGGACTGGAGTTCGCCAAAAGATGCTGCATGGATTAGTTTTGATCGAACACTGCGATGTCGTTCTATTCGGGACATTTTTCTTCTGCTGAAAAGTTCAGATTTCATTACTCATGACCTGACTGCCCCATTTGAACACTGCTCTAACGTGCAAGATTCTGCAAATCAATCAGTCACTCATCATCTAGTACTACGTCAGTGGCAGGATATCAGTGCTGAGAGCGAATTCCGTTGCTTTGTGCAAAACAACACTGTTGTAGGTATTTCCCAAAGACATCTTGGTATTCACTTTCCACATCTGAATGTACAGAAAGAACAAATTAGCAGTGATATTTTGCGTTTCTATCATACATACATAGAGGAAAAGTTTGCTGATTCAGATTTTACGTTTGATGTCTGGTGCAAATCAGGGGAAGATATTGTGCTGCTGGATTTTAATCCATTTGCACCAGTTACAGACAGTCTACTTTTCAGTTGGAATGAATTGATGAGCTGGTCACCTCATAATCCTTCCAATCCATGTGAGTTCCGTTGTGTGTTGGAGAATGGCATCCAGCCAGATCCATATAGATGGTATGCAATGCCACAAGACTTTGTTCATCTCAGCACAGGAGAAGATCCTGCAAAGTTGACTGATCTACTAAATATAAAGATTCAAGATGCAAATGAACAAGAGTCAGACAGTAACTAGTAAACATTGTCTCAGTAATTAAATGACTTGCAGACTGTGGGTGTATGCAGTTGTGTTAGCACCACTTGACACAGTGATGTCGTGATGGTCTTGAGGGTTATTATGCCCCCGACCATAGGTAAGGGGGAAATAAGCATTGCTTTTGTCCGTCTGTCCGTTGTGTACATAGCGAGTAATTCAAGAACCCAATGCATAGCATGCCTAAATTTAGAAGGAAGGTTCCCACCTTAGATGCGACTCGCACACCAGTTTCAAACTCAGAGGTCAGGGTTATAACTTATAGGCGGGCGGGGCATAACGTGTTAGCCGAACCTGCTGGCCACATTGCTTGTTGTCTTGGTCCTGATAATCAGTCACTGTCTCAGTCTTGGTGGTATTGCCGTTACTGTGTTAGTCTTGTCTCCAGACAAAGATAGTTCGAGACACCTAACGACTGGCGACAGGCATCACGCAAGATTCACCGTCATTACCACTTGGTTGATGTGCAGCTATTTTGTCACTTGGTTCGCTTTCATTCATTTTGGTTGCATCTGTCGTTTAGCGCTTGCATCTTATTCTTATCAGAAGTGGATGAATCGTACTCGTGACTCATTTTTGTTTCTGCTAAAATAGATTTAATGTCACCTGTGTTAACGTGGTGGAAAGTCTTGGGACACTTTCTCATCTGGAGACAGTATTTACATTATCTTGGTTTTGAAGGTTACTGTCTTTGTCTCATCAATGACTTGGTATCAAGTGCAGTTATTGCAAAGTGTAAAGTGCAAACTTGTTCAAATTTTACTGTGGTAAAATCTTAACTAAAAGTAACTTAGAATTGCTTTACTCAATAAAAGTAAACTGGTAGTTTTTATTTAATTAAAAAGTTACCTTGAAAAATAATTTTAAGTAAAAACAGTAGCTATGTATGTTTAGTGATCATAAGCAATTCACATAGTTTGAAGCACCGTGAGTGTATTACAAAGTTAAAGTGTCAAGTATTCTTACAAAAAGTTGCCAGTGGGCACACACACACAAACATTTAGTAAACGTTTATCTAAACATTTAGATTGCATTTGGAATAGGTTCCGAATGTCGTTTATCGAACATTAGTTAAAACAGACGTAAATATTTTCTTAACAACTTCAAATATTATGTAAATGTTTATCGCTAGTTTAAGTCTAAACGTTTAGATCTAAAGTAAGACTTTATAATATAGGCCTGGCCTACAGTCTGATCGTAGACAGACACATGAAAATAATGTTGTTTAATTATCAGTACTACAACTGATATCTTGGTATTTCCATTACCGGTACATGTATATGTTAACAAATGCTGTTAAATCTGTGAAATGACATTACAACACTTTTACCAGGACATACAGCCGATGATGGCCACAATTTGTACACCAAACAAAAAGTACAAATTTTTTTTGTAACAGTGATAATAAATTAAAATCCTTCCTGTGCACAGGGGCAGCATGATCTGTTTCCTGAGCCCTCAGCCATACATCAGCTTACAGTGAAATCATGGCTAGTGCATTGTGCGCCTGTTTACTAATCAGCTTTTGCTGGTAGGCCTACTAATTGTGCTTACCTAAACAGTTACAGAACCAACAAGAAACTTAGATATCACTAACAGGTCGTGCTCGTCATATAACAGTCCTTCCTGTCACATACAATGGCAGAAATAATTGCTCACATATCAGGTCGGATCATTGTAATTGATTTTGCACATTATATATGCTGTATATTTGATACACAGACAATGAAACTGTTTATGGTACCTGATATGACCTTCAATGGTCACTCAAGATCATCGGCAACATTGTGCTTTGTTAGATCATCAGGATTTTCTATAAGAGACACGGA